>Ga0208899_1000166_pt1 | contig 41787 bp, 52 predicted proteins | sample VirMetDEL_Nov_24_FD_184518 | JGI IMG/M metagenome (GOLD analysis project Ga0208899, IMG submission 184518) | Aqueous microbial communities from the Delaware River and Bay under freshwater to marine salinity gradient to study organic matter... | ecosystem: Environmental > Aquatic > Marine >... | reverse complement strand
ATTGCAGAAGACATTCCTGCAGCTGTAGTCACATTGCTAGATATACCTGCTACTGTAGTTATGTTAGCTGATATTCCTGCTACTGTATTTACGTTAGTAATATTGTTTCCAACTAAATCAACATTTGTTATAGCATTTGCAACTGTATCAATTTCTGATGTACTTTCATTTAAGTCATTTGCTACAGTCTCAACCTCTGAAACTGCTTCTGCTAAATCATTTGCTACTGCAATAACTTTTGCAATATCAGTTGCTACTGTGTTAACTGAACTAATGTTAGTTGCTACAGTATTTATGTTTGTAGAATTTGAGTTAGCTGTAGTAATAGCTGATATGTTACTATTAACAGTATTAATTGCTGATATATTACTATTAACATTGTTAAGAGTAGTCTTGTCTGCACTAGATAACCATGTATTTTCAAGATAATGCTTGGTAGCAACATCTTGGTTATCTGTTGGGTTAGCAACATTTATAAGTCTTTTATTGTTTGCGTCCCATTGAAAGTTTGTATTGGAAGGTTTAATAACATCATTAGCATCATCAATAGCTTCCTGACCCATAAAGAACGCTTGGGTACTATCTGTATCTAAATCGTTTTCTGTTAATACTGAACCATCAGCATAATCTGTTAATCTTGTTGTTTGAGACGTTTTTCTTCTTATCTCAATAGCCACATCTTGTGCAGGTGCAGAATTAAATGTAAGAGTAGTCCCTGCCGCATTTAGCGTAAATGCTGTTGTAGCTACCCCTGCTAGGGTAACTGTTAGGTCTTCTGTAGCTCTATAGCTAAAAGGAATAGCATAAGATGTTGTACTGTTATTACCTGTATAACGTACAAAACTATTAGCCATTTATGATTTTTCCTTATTTTTTGAATTTGTTTTACTAAAAGTGAAACTTTACTGGGTTAGGGTGTTTATCCAGTTTTCTTTGCTCTCTTTAAACTTCTGTTTAGTGTATGCATCTTGTATTTTTATTCTTTCTTCTATTTCAGGAAACTCTTTAAGCATCTCAAAATATGCCGCTTTTTCAGCATCATGTATTAAATCTATAATAACATCTGCTTGATAATCTTTACCTGCAACTTCGCCTGTTGGATTTATGTATAATCTGCTTTGTTTATTAGCTATTAATTTCTCTACTATTTGTTGTAAATTATATCTCTTACCTTTGTAAGTTTTAGGGTTAACAATCCCACCTCTTTCATTAAATACAACTTCCATCTTTAATTCTAACATTCGGTCATAAGCTGTCTGATTGTCAGCATTTTTCATATTTTTTAAATTAAAGCCTGTACCTCTGTCTGTTTTAGCAGGTGGTTGATATTTCCATTTTGTAATTTTAGAAAGAAATTTAGCTGTTTCATTGTTTTGCCATTTAGTCATAGCAAAAGGTGTAGACCATAAGCCAGTCTCTCCACCTAATCCAAACAACCAACCTGTTTTTCTATTAATTTTTTGACCAAACATATTACGTTGTGGCATAATTCTATCATTAACACCTAAAGGATTTAGAGTTCTAATTCTATCCATAAATGTCCATACATCTCTTTCCCATTCATCATTAACTCTGTTTGAATATCTTAATCCACCAGACATAGGAACTGCTTTAAATGCTAGTTGTGCAAAGAATGCACCTGCGGCTCTTTCAGGACTTTTAGATTTCATATAATCATCTGATGTCATAAAGTTAAACATTTCAATTATATTTTTTGTATAAAACTTTGAAGTAATGTTTCTAGTAAACAATGCTACTCCTGCCATTGCCGCTTCTGTATATTGTTTTTCAACACTTGGTGGTAAATCATCTGTGTCTTTTAAGAAAGTGTTAAGACCTTCCATTATATCAGCCGCTATAAACATAGGAGTAAACAATGGGTCTAATCTATTTAAAGAAATATATCTTCCATCATCTGTTCTCCATGCGTAAGGTTGCCAACCAGTGTTTCTAGTTCTTTCTCTATTTTCTCTCCAATCTCTTGAACCACCGCCTGTAATTTTACCTGCCGCTACCATATTGAATGCACTTGTCCACAGTAACCAACCCATTTGTATTCTAGCATTAGCTTCAGCCGCCGCTTCTGGGTTTAAATATCTTGTACCACCAATTCTACCACCACTTAATTTACCTGCTATACCTCTAATTGGTGCTGTAACTCTACTACTGTTAAATTTACGAGTTATCTTTTCAAAGACACCTGCATCTTTTGATAAAGGTGGTAAATCAGCTTCCGCTAACATGTTTCTCATTTGAAATTGGTATCTACCCATAATAGGTAAATGTTGAAAATTCCATCTTAATAAGTTTGAAGGTGTATTAATAAAATGAAGACCAAAAGCTCTTAACCATTTATTCTTCCCTGTAATTTGTAATACTCTGCCTGTTACTCCACCATATTCTTTATTTGTTAATGGGTTAACTTCTGATGCAGGATTAGTGTATGATGCTTCTCTACTAAAATGTAGTGGTGAGTTTATTCTATCTTGAACAGTATTACCTATTTCTATAGCTCTTCCTGTATCATTGTTTATAAATTCTGCTTGTAATTCTTTTGCTCTTTCTTTGTATCTTTGTTTAAATCCATCACCTTTTAATAAATTAAAATCTGGGCTTTCATCTATAATTTTAGAGTTAATAAGTGATGCCATTCTAGCTTGAAAAAACATTGATTTAAGAAATTCATCTCCTGCTGATAACACTCTCATAGGTAAAGTTACTATTCTTGCTGTTGGTTCTACAACAGTTCTTTGCACAACTTTTCCAAATGTTCCTAAAGGTTCAGTAGCAAGTTTACCCATACCACTTATCCATCTTTGAAGTTGTCCTTGTCTAATATTACTATCATGTTTCATGTAAGCACTATCAAGAACTGCTCTACCTTCCCAAATACTTTTACCTGCTCTTTTTAAAGCAAAACCTGTAAAAGCAAATTGATATACAAAAGTTTCTAACGCTTCTCTCATTATACGCCTAGCTCTTACTGCATCTGTTGGAAGCATGTTTGCACCTCTTAATAAAAGAACTGTAGGTTTCCAAAATGTTTGTGTTAAACCTGATATAATATTTAAAATGTGTGTATCTGGTGAAGATAGCAAGTTGTTGTTTACATATTCAGACAATAAATCCCATCTGTCCATGTCTTTTATTTTTTGATGAGCCGCTATAATTTGGTCTCTATCTCCTAACTTACCTACGTTTTGCCAAAATTTAAGTTTGTCTTCAAATGTTCCAATTTTTTGTTTTGCCAATGCAGGGTCTTCAGGATTAGATATTAATTTTGCGGCTTTTGTACCATCAGCATCTAATTGATGTGCAACAAATATCCTAGCTACATTACCTGAACCTTTTTGTTTTCTAATAACATCTGCGTTCATTATGTCATCTAAATATTCAATTCTTTTAACTAAATCTTGTTGTTCTTTAAGAGATAAATCTGCTCTGTTTGTTTGAGTAGCTAATGCTCCTATTTCATCAAATAAACTTTTAATTTCATTTTTTTGTGCAACAACTGTAGCATATCCATTAACAAAATCTTCAGAGTTAGCCATATCGTCAGCCATTTTTTGAAACTTTTTTCTATCTGCTCCTAACGCAACAGCTTCTTCAATCATCTGTTCTTTAGTTACTCTTGCATTTTCTAAATCAACTTTTACATTTTCTGTTATTTCAGAAATTCTAAATTTAATAAAATTTTCATAACTTGTTTCTTTACCTGTACTAGGCTTTTTCATTTTAGTTATGTTAATAATTTGTTTAGGTGGTTTATCGTCTGGTTTTATTTTGGATTTTCTTAAATCGTTAATATATTCTTTTGTAGACTTTGGTTCTTTTTTAATTTTAGGAGCATTTTTATCTGCCGCTTTAGATTTAGTATTAATTGTAAGTTCATCAAATAGCTTTGAACCCTTTGTTGTACTTCTACCAAAATCGTGAATATCTTTAAGATTTTTAATTGAATTGTTTGCGAGACTTCTATTTTTAAGTTTGAAAGCACCTGCTGAAAATCCTGCACCAAAGATAGTACCAAAGCCAAACCCTGCGGCTGTACTAATACCAGATTGTTTTAAACTAAACTCATCTTGTATACCTGCTTTGATAGCAGTGTTTTGTAGCATAACATCTTGACCACCAGAAATAACTGCATTAACAACACCTTCATTTAATGCACCTTTTTTAATAGCCGCACCTAAAGCTAACTTTTCAGCTTCTTTAGCCGCTTCTTTAATTGTAATTTCAGAAATTTCTTTAGCCATTTTATCTTTAAGAGCTACTCTTAAAGCGGCTTTGTAACCTTGTTTTGCGGCTTGACCACCAACTCCTACACCAATTAGGTTAACTGGGTCAGCTAACATAGCACCACCATTATCTATTAACCATGAGCCAAAACTTCTATTTGGGTCGTCCCACCAAGAAGGTAATGCTTCATAAGTTTGTTGGATATAAGAAAACTCTGCTATTCTATCAGGGTTGTCTTCACCAAAAACATTAGCCATATCCATACCCATAGAGACAGTATTGTGATTTCTCCAAGACCTATCATTATAGAAATAATCTAATAAGTCTGCATGGCTCATATTGTTAAATAAGTATTTATCGTCTTCTCTATAAGAATAATAAGATTTTAATGTGTTATAAAATTTTTCTGATTGTATTTCATCTAATGCTAACGCCGCATTATCTGGTTTTTTTAAATCTTCAGTAGGAAAGGTACTTGTTGTTATTTCTTTATCTAATGAAGTTGAAAATGTAGCCATTAATTACCTTGTGCTTTCATTGCTAATTGAATTGCTTGGTCTACTTGTTCAGTAGTTGCACCTATTGCGGAAGCAATGTTTTCTTTTAATGATATAAAATCTTCTTCAGTCATAACTTCAAACATTTGTGGTGTTAAAGTTATATTGTTATCAGTAAATATTTTAGAAATAGCTGTTGGTAAATTCTTTTTAATAAAATTCTTTTTATCAGTGCTATCAAATTTAAACCAACTACTATCTCCGCCTGTAAATGGTATACCCATGAAAGAAGGGTTAAAATCATTTTCTACTCCTTCTTTAATTTTCTGTAAATCTAATTTCTTATCAACAAGTAAGTCTCCGATACTTGTTTGTAATTCAGTAACACCTGCTTCAAGATATTCTTTATCTTTAATTTCTTTTGCTTGTTCTGCTTCTTTAATTTCAGTTTCATAGTCTGTCATAGATTTCATAGTAGGGTCAGCACCATAATCTGTACTGTAGTATTTAATAACTATGTCGCCCATCATTTCCATAAAGTCTGCACGTTCTTTATCAGTAGGTTCTCTACCTTCTTTTTCTAAAAAGTCAGCTTCATATTGATTTAATTCTTTAACCATGTAGTTATGTGCATTTCTAATTGCATCATTACCATTTTCTTTTAAGAAACCTTGTTGATTAGTAAAGTTACCTCTAACTGCATTTTCAATATATTTCATGCTTTCACTGTAAATGGCATTACTTACATGAAGTTGTTTACCTTTTTTATTAGCTTTAGCAAATAATGTTAAAGTTGGAGATAATAATTTAGGGTCAATATTTAATGCTACTAAAGCATCAGTTACTTCATCTTGTGTAGCATACTTACCATCAAATATGTCAGCTACTAACTGGTTGTATACCGCAGGGTCAGTGTCAATATATGCGTTAGCATCTATAGCTCTATCAAAATTAGTAACATACGCAGGTACACCAAACTTTTCTATTTCATCTCTTATTGCCATTAACTCATCATGGTTTTTATCTCTCATAACTACTTCACCATCAGCAGTTCCCTCTACTTCTACCTGTTCATATATAGAAGCATTTAATTCTTTAATTTTTTCTTCATCTTGAAATGCTTTTTCTTGTCTGTCATTAATTATTAATGCTCTTTTTTTCTTTAATAAATCCTCTTTAGCTTTAAGTATCTCTTTGTGATTTCTTGAACCTAGTGAGCCTAATTTAGTACCATCTTTACCAAATCCTAAATCAGCATTTAAGATAGCTTCTGCTCTTATTAAATCGTCTTCTGTTTTTGCTTCAGCAATAATTTTGTTAACACTTCTTAATAAGACAGATAATGTTTCTTTATTAGTATATAATTGATTAGGTTTAGATGAACCATCTGTATTAGGAACATCAGTTTGCATATCTTTAATTGTATTACCTAATTCACCTTCAATCATGCTTGTAGGCAATGTTTCAATAAGAGTTACACCTTCTGATATTTTAACTTCAGAAGCCCACGCACTTCTATTCTCTGCATCTTTTACTGCTTCTGTTGATTTATAGACATTAAATGTTTTAGAAAATCCTAAAATTGTAGCTTTATCCATGCTTTCAAATTCAGGCATATATTCTTTATAGAAAGTTTCTAATGATTGTGTAGTATCAGTATAATCATATTTATTTTTATTAGCTTCTATTTCTTTAATAACTTCAGCCGCTTTAACTTTACCTGCATGATAATTTGTAGTTTGTTCTATGTATTTACCAGTTAAATCTGGGTGTTTGTTTGCTAGTATCTCTGATTGTATGTCTTCAAAAGATTTACCTGAAGCATATAGCTCATCAATTTTAGCAATAGCTTTATCTTTTTTTCTATCTATTCTTAATGTCTCTGCTTCACCTATTTTATAACCTGCATTCATTAAAGATTTAGCTAATCCATCTGATTGTGTATTTGTGTAAACTCTACCTGTACCACCTAGTCCATAGTATTTGGTAGTTGCTTGTGATTTATATTTTGCCATTATGTTTTAGCCTTTTTATTTGCTTCATTTCTTTGATATCCACTATAAGAAGCTCCTGCAACTTCAAGCATTAATCCAGTTCTTGAAGGGTCTATTGGGGGAGTTAAGCTGTTATAGCTTTTGTGAAGATTAGCGTATGCTTCTGTTTGTTGATTTTGAAATTGTTGAACATCTTTGTCGTAATCACTTGTAATAGAAACCCAATCTTCATCAAATAAATATCCGATTGATTGAACTATTTTTGTACTATTGCCAAATCCTAAATTTGTTTTTTGTGATATTTCTAAATTCTTTTCTGCTTTAGATTTAATTTCTGCTTTAGTCTTTTCTTTATCTGCATTGACCTTCTCTTGGTCAATCTTATTCATATCATGTAAATAACCTCTATCAAATCCTCTTCGTGAAGTCTCTTGGTCTCTTCTAATAGCTTTATTCTGTGCTTTCTTTTCTCTATATCCTTGAACTAATCCTGCTACTTGAATAGCCGCTTGGACATCACACATTATTTATTTACCTCTTTCATCATTAATAAAAATGGCATCTTACCGACACCGAATTTCCCTATTTTTTCTGTTGGTTCAAATCCTAAAAATTGTAACCATTTTAATGCTTTCCAATTTCTTTCATCTACGAAATTGTAAACATACTTATAATCTTTACTCATTTGAGCTACCCAATAAGGACACTCTTTAATAAATTGCTTTACATGTTTAAAAAGTTTTTCACTAGATAGTAGCCAAACTACTCCATACTCTTTTAATTTAGTTGGAGAAGAACCAAACATACCAATTACACCTTCGCTTTCAGTTCCTACTATTGTATAAATTTTAGCTTTCTCTTCTGTAAAAGGTAAGACTAATGCTTCCAATGGCGTTACACCATCTGAAGCCATAATTTCTTTTCTATCACCTACTCTTACTCTAGGTGCTAATTCTAAACAGTCCGCTAATATAGCAGGACGTACATAATTTTCTTTAACCATTAAATCCTATTTGCTCTGTTATGATAATAACCTTCAACTTCTGCACCTGCGATATACATAGGTAAATGAGAAGATGATTTAACATCTAATACAAACTCTGTATTTTGTGCTTGTACTGGAACTCTTAATGTTCCTGAAGCTATAGCAGGTTGTCCAACAATAGATGAAGATGTACCAATGACATATCCATTCATTATTGAAGTTGATTTATCTCTATTTGTTGGAGTTACTTCCACTTGAAAGAACCCACTGTTTTCAAAATTAAATAATATATTTCTAATTTGGTATCTACCTGTAGTAATAGCTACTAAACCTCTACCAGTATTTTCTCTAATATAAGGTGTAGATAATCTGTATTTACTTTCATAAGGCACACCAATGTATAATGAAGTGTGATTACCTTTGATTGTGTAAGTGGAACCACTTGTGTTTGTAGCTGTGTAGTTATTTCCATTTGTTCTATCTACAGCTAACAATCCAGTCTTTGCACCATAAGGTGAAGTAAACGTAGTTAGACCTGTTGCGGCATCATACGTTCCTGAAACTGAAGTTTTAAGGTCAAGATAAACACCATGACCTATAGTAGTATCTTTTAAGTTTCTTAAATCTAGTTTAAATAATTTTGTAGTAGTACCTTCAGAAGCTAATACATAAAGATAACTTTCTAAAGACATAACACCAATAATTTTAACACCTGTAAATGTCCATTTAGACCAAGCGTTTTGTACTTTCTCTCCACCATCAAAGAAATACTTATAGATAATCATTGTACTAGCATTTGTAGCTGAAGCTGTGCCTGTATATGGTGCAGTCTGTGTGTCTGCGTCATCAGAAGAAAGAAATACCAATGTGTCTTCTGTAGTATTACTTATAATTTGATAAGTATTAGATGGAATTAAATTTTGTACTGATACACTTATATCTAAACCATCATTTGTTAGTGTGTCATCATCAGCAAAGTATTCTCTTATTGCTGTATTGTTTGTTCTAGCTTGTGCAAAGTAAGCGAACTTACCTGCTGAAACTGGTGTTACTTTATCATCATGTTCAAATGAAGATACTTCATTAAGTATAGCTGTTGTAGGTGATATACTTTCACCTGAACTATCTAATTTATATTGTGCTGTATCAGAAAATAATAATAAACTTTCATTAAATCCTACAGAGTTTTTAAGTGTATTAACTTGTGTACCTGAAGCCGCTATATCAATAGGGTCAGTATCTAAAACTTGTGTAGATGTAGTTGCAAAGTAATTAAAGAAAGAAGCATTTTCTGTTAATACTAAATTTTCTCCTGATAAAATACCTAATCTATTTTTATAAAATGTAAGGTTATTAATCTTTTTACCAACAAAAGTTGGATTAGCATTTGTTTCAATGTCTCCACATACTCTATCTGTCCAATCTAATTCTTTAAAAGTAAATGTACCATTATTATTGTTAATCAATGCGTGTGGCATTGTAGAATTAGTTAATCCTACAGAAGTAGCAGGTGCTATAGTTTCATTCCATACACCAGACTTACCTGTAAATTTAACATAGTAATCTGATAATGTATCTCCTTCTTCACCAGTTACTTTTATAATTACATCTTTCTTTCCATAAAAAGGTAATTTACTAAAATCTTGTATTTCATCTCTGATAGCGTACATAGCTGTATTACCAGAACCATCTGATGAACTTATTGTATAATCAGCTAGTGTGTTTGGTGATGAAACTGTACCTGTAGGTTTTCCATAAATAACACTATCAAATGCTTCAAATGTAAAATGAGATGTTATTCCTGAATAATTTGCTAATCCTTGTGAACTAGATAAAGTTGCACCTGTATCTGTTCTAATAGTTTTAAATCCAATACCATCAGCCGCACTATCCCAGTGTGAACTAGATGTCCCATTTAATAATATATCTGTAATTTTGTTTGTATCTCTAAATTTACTATCAGTAGAAGCATCATTACCTGAAGGTAATTGAAACACTACTTCATGTTCATAGGACATGTTAGGGTGATTTAATGCTACTTTATATTCCCTACCATAGTTTGTTAATTTACAAACAATTAAAAATTCTTCTACTTTAGCCGCAGACGTTGTGCTGTCAGCAGTTACAGTAGTTTGTGTATTTGCTATAAAAGTATAGTCAGCAATATTTACTAATTTAAAATGTTGTTTAGGATTAGTAGAAGTTAAATAACCTGAACCACTTTGTATAGTAACAGTTTTTGAATTACCATCTAAATCAAATACTTTAATACCACCATTGTATAATGCTACAATGTATTGGTTAGCATCATCTCTTTGTATATTCCAAAATTTAGTTTTATTAGAATATATATTTGAAGCATCTACTGTTGCTACATAATCTAAAGGTGGTCTTTTAGATAAACCATCTACTAAACCATTTTGTAAATTAACTTGGTCTTCTCCTTGATTTAATCCTCTTTGAGTAGGTGTCTGTTGAGACATACCATTTAAGAAGTTAGGAATAGATTGTGAAACAACACCGCCCATAGCTAGTAGTTCCTTCTAGTAGGTCTATGTATTATAGAAAATGTATTACTGTCTCCATCAAGTATATTTACATCACTCTCTTGGCTGTCTGCTTGATGGAATGCCATTAATGCTTCTTGTTCATCTTGACCAATTAATTGTGTAATTTCTTTATCACCAACAAATCTTGCCGCAAATCTTCTAGCCGCTTTCATTGTAATATATTGTCTAGCGTATTCTGGTAAATGTTCAAATTGTTGTACTAAAACCATATCAACTGAAGCAGGTGCAGAAGTAAATACATCTGTATGGTTATCCATATCATATAGAAAACCATCTCTTAATGTGTAGTTTAAATATCTGTGTTGGGAATTTGCGTCAACTTTAACGCAGTTTGAAGGTAGGGGAACTTTGTTATCACTATCTAAAGTTAAAGATGAGTAATTAATGTGTGAGTTAAAATTCCACCCTTGTGATTGAATGGACATAGATGTTTCATTTAAAATATTTTTTGCTGTACCTACATCAACTGTAGTAGTTCCAGTGATACTGTTTACTGGTGCTTCTCCTATTGTAGAGAGCATTATATTCACAGCTTGTAATTCACTTGTGGGTGTAATTTGTGTTGTCATCTGTCCTTTGTATTAAAATTTTGTTTGAACACTGGGCGGATTGTCAGTGTTAATCTCCGCCCAATGTAAGTAAAGAGGGACTATGCCGCTTCTTTAATTCCGACTGCCGCTTCTGGTCTTAATACACCATGACCCATGCTGTATTTAGCAACCATTAACGTACCTTGTCTTCTTATGTCGTACTCTTTTTCAACAGCTAAATCCATTAGCTTAACAGTTCCTACTGCTGAAGGGTGAGATACAAGAGCAACAAAGTTTGATAGGTTAACTGCTTGTGGAGTTGAACCTGCGTTAGTTGCTGAACCTGCGTCTACACCTGACGATACATTAGAAGCTACAAAATGAGGAACTGGTACTAATTCAATTCCTGCAATTTTCATAACTTTACCAGAAGCGATACCGCCATTAGCATTACCTGTGAAGTCAACATTGACTGCATTAGTAGCGTTTGCTAATTTGTAGTATTCTTCTAGTCTCATAAAGCATTTTCTGCCTTCTGAAGGAACGTAGTTTGCGTCAAGCTCTTTAGCCGCCGCAAAGATAGCATCTATCATTGCGTTAGCCGCAGTTGCGTCTGTAGCAGAAGCAATGCCTGTGTTTACTACGTTAGTTGTAGCGTCTCCACCAGTTACGTTTGCACTAGCTAGAGATGCTTGTCCGATTGTTTGTAAGATATGCTTATCTTTTTGGAAAGATAATGCTCTACCCATTTCAGTAGAGTATGCACTTCTTACGTCCCAATGAGACTTTGCTTCTTCAATATTTGAAATAAATACAGAAGATATTAAAAGGTCATTAATTGTAATAACCTTTTCGTTTGAGTTAACTGCAGAACCTAATATTTCAGCTCCAACTGCGTGATACTCTGCACCAATTCTTCCCATAACAGGAAAAGTTGCTGACTTACCAGATGAGATACTTCTTACCATATCTGCACCTGCTGTTTTTGAAGCTCTATCAAATGAAGTAATTACTTCACCTGCGAATACTTTTAGAAACAGAGCATCATCACGAGTAGAACCACTATTAGCATTTCCGAATTTAACTGGACTTGCGTTTGACATGTGATTGTCTCCTTTTTGATGTTAGTTTATAAAAGCCTCTTCAATTCAGTTATTTAGTCAAGATTGTCTACCGCAGTAGGTCAAGTTATTTGGCTAAATTGTATTGGCAGTTGCCACGCATAAGCGTTGCACAACTATTTTTTCTTAAAACCTTTTTTCATATTAGAATAAGATTTTGCACTTATTGTACTTTTTGATTTTGGACGAGAAGTACCTGCTCGTTTTCTTTTATTTATGTTTCCATAAAGACTATTTTTTGCCATTTGTTTCCTTTGAGTTTTTAGTTATTTCATCAATTTCAGAAATAGCATGTTTAGCATGTACTAATTTATCAAAGTTTGTTCTTAAACTTTTCATAAAATTATCATGGTCTGCAACACCAACCGCTTTTTGTAAAAACGTATCAATGACTGCTGTAGCTTCAGCAACATCTGCTTCATACTGCTTCCTTAACGCTAATAAAAACATTATTATAACTCCGATTTAGAAAGTTTATCTTTTACTGCCGCTTGATAAGCAGGGTCTTTTTGGTATCTATCATCAGACATTGCTCTAGTAACTTCAGCCCAAGATTTATAACCTGCTTCTCCTGAAGATGCTATTTTGCCATCTAATAAAGTAGGTTCTGAACCATTAGCTTTTTCAAATTTTGCTTTTAATCCTACTACTGCTAACTTTGCAGTTTCTAAATCTTTAGAATTAACTGCTGTGTTATAAGCGTTTTTCTCTGCGTCTGTTAAATTATCAGCCGCCCAGTTTGCCATTTCAGAATAAGCATCATTACCACCAACTAATTCTTTAACTGTATTAGTTTGCTTTTCACCTATTGCTTTTTGACCTTCAATAAATTGGTCAACATAATCTTTAGGTATTCCTGCTTTTTCTAATGCTTCATAAGATTTTGTATCTAACTCACCTTTTTCAGCATACTCATTTGACAAGGTTTCCATATTTAAACCTGCACTAGCTACTGCTTTTTCAGCAATATCTAATTCACCTTTTTGTTCTTTAGGTGCATCTTCTTTTAAAGTAGCCTTACTTGTTGGGTCTACTTCTTCTTTTGGAGTTTGTTCACCAAGTTTCTTTTCTAACTCTGAATATGACTTTGCTAAATCTTCAACACTGTTGAATTTTTCAGGTAAGCCTTCAGGTTTACTTTGTGTAGACTGCTCCTCTACTGGCTTTTCGCTAGTAGTTTCTTCTTCTTTATTTATTGTTACTTGTTCTACCATTGTGTTTCCTTAATTATTGCGGTTTAGATAAATTATTTGCAACTGGTGCAACCGCCTTCTCTGCCATTTGCATTACTTGCTGTTGCTCTGCTTGTTCAGCTTGTGCTTCTTGTTCAGCTTGTAATTCTTCTGGTGATTTTAATAAACCATCAGTATCAATGCCTAGACCAATAGCGATACGTTTAATTAAATCATCAGGATTTAATGCTGAAACAACTTGCGGATTTATTTGTGCGAGTTGTGCAATTTCAGCAACAAATTCTCTTAATTTTTGTAAATCATTTCCTCTACCTAATGCTTCAATACCAGTAATAATAGTTGGCTGTACTGTTCCTTTAGGTAATACTGGAATTTCATTTGCTTGTTCCATTCTTTTCATAAGTATTGCTACTAATGGAAGTTGGAACTCTTGTGATAATAATGAATATATACCACCCATAGCTGTTTCCAGTTGTTCAGCCATGTATCTAATTTCTTGTGCTGTTACTCTTTCAGCATCTCTTTGTATTGCTGTGTGTAATAAGAATGCGTAAGACATTCTCTCTTCTAATTTAGCAATAGATTTTTCTACTACTTGTAAATCATATTGTTTCTGTGCTTGTAATACTGAAACATCATCTTGCGTTCCTGTAATAATATCACCATTTCTAGTTTGTGCTAAATCTTTCTTTCTAGTTACACTGTTAGGTCTAACCATAAATACTATTTTAGATGAAGCCGCCGCACTTTCTACAAGTGCTTGTGATAAACCTTCTAATGATTTTAAATCACCTAAAAATTCTTCAACGTACCCTCTACCATAATCTTCATTATCAACTCTTACCATTCTTAATGCTTGATAAGGCATTCTTTCTTTTTTAAATTTACCAATACTTGATGGAATTTTAATACCTTTTACTTCTTGGCAAACATAGAAATCATTGTCATCTAATTTGTAGATGTGTGTATATATTTCACAATCTTCATCTTGTTTATATTCTGGGTCTGAAATAACTTGTGCCGCTATTTCTTTTCCTAAAGATAAAACACTAACTTCTTCTTTAATAATTATTTCTAATACGTTTCCTGAACCATCTCTTTTAACTACATATTGAGATAGTGGGTATACTCTCATTGAACCTTTTTTAGGTAAATAAGTTAATACGTTTCCACCAACTATTAAATGTTTTAATGCTTCAAATACTGAAACTCTTAATGCAAGTTGTTCTATTTTACTTGATACTTCTTTTTCAATAACAGACAAAGATTTCTCTATGTCAGTCTTCATTTCTTTATTTTCTTCTAGTTCTTTTTTAGCTTCTCCTGCTATTGATAATCTAAAAAATGGGGAATTTGGGGGAAGCAAAAGTAAAAGAAGTTTACTTGCTAAATTGTTGACGCCTCTTGCACCAACTGATTGGAAGGGATTGTATAAATCGCTTGATGATGTAAAACCATCAGGCTTAATTAGAGAAGGAATAGTTAACTCACTACATTCTTCTGCTCTATCTAAAAAGTGTTCTCTGTTAGTAATTAACTTATTGTATCGTTCTTTAGCTGTCTGTTGTTTAGTTAATTCACCTGTATATTCCATCTATTTATGCTGTATAATTAGAACCACTTGTACCAATATTTAAACCAGAAGTAGTGTTTAAAGCAGTTGTACCTGACTTTTTAACTTTTTTCTTTTTGATGTTTAAATCCTGCTCGTTAGCTGTAACTAACTCTGGTGCAGTTTCTTCTCCAACAGTCTGTGAAGTATTCACAGGCATAGGTGGAGCTTTTGGTGGTGGTGGCATTTTTGGTCTTGAACACATATTATTTCTCTGTCCTCTCTTTTAAAGTATTGATAAATTTAACCACGTCCCTTTGACCTGCTTTAAAATAAATAGTTTTAGTATCATCTTTCAATTCAGGTGATTTTTCTGGGTAAACTTTGTTTAACAATTTAATTAGGTCGTCTACTTTTGTAGGTAAAACCAAATCTTCGTCAATGTTTTTCATCTAAAAGTGAAACTTTACTCCCAAAGATTACCTGTTACAGTACCTTTGTTATATTCAGTTGCTCTATTCTCAAAGAAATTAGCGTGTTCTACACCATTTAATACCCATTCTAACCAACCAAGTGGATTATCTTTTACTTTATAATTTGGTTTTAAAGACAACTGTAGAAGTCTTCTATCAGCTATATATCTAATATATTGTTTAACTTCTTCTGGTTTCAAACCTCTAATACCACCCATATCAAAAGCTAAATCAATAAATTTATCTTCAAGGTCAACCATATCTCTAGCTGTTTGATAGATACTTGCTTTAAATTTTTCTGTCCAAATATTTGGGTTTTCTTTTATTAATTGATGAAACAATTTAATCATGCTTTCAACGTGGTGTGTCTCATCTCTAATACTCCAAGTAACTATCTGACACATTCCCTTCATTCTTCCATATCTTTGGAAATTAAGAAGCATAGCAAAAGATGCAAACAGTTGTAATCCTTCACCAAATGCAGAAAAACAAGCTATCTCTCTAGCTAATCCTTCTATACCTTTTCCTTTAGATTTAAAAAGATACTCATGCTTATCAGCCATTTGTTTATATTCATGGAATGCTTGATACTCTTTATCTGGTAAACCAATCGTATCATTTAATAATGAATAACTATGTGCGTGGTTTGCTTCACTAGAAGCTATTGCAGATAACATCATTCTAACTTCAGGTGGTTTAAACATTGGAATGTATTTATCTAAATAGGCTTGTGCTATATCTACATCTCCTTGTGTAAAAAATTTTAATATCTGACCTATTAAATTCTTTTCAGGTTCAGACAATCTTTCATTCCAATCTCTTACATCTTCATGCAAAGGAACTTCAGATGGTAGCCAGTGCATTTTTTGTTGCATATCGTATGCTTCAAAAGCCCATTCGTAATCAAATGGTTTGTAGTATGCTCTAGTTTTAAATAAGCTCATCTTAATAACTCAATTCCTTCTATTATAATTATGATTAATAATTCAACTGCCAAGACTGTATGATACACAGTCCATAATACAGATTGTTTTGGTGTTCTTTTTTTTCTTCTTTTTCTTTTTGGTTTATCTATGTCATCAAATAATGAACTGTAGGTCATATTAGCATTCCTATTATTATTCCTAATAAAAGTCCTACCCATGCTCCTACTATTCCTTCTCTGTAGTACAATGATAATACTTGAAGTTTTCTTATTTTCTTTTTTATACTATCTATAGTATCTGGTATTGTTTTCATTTTTTTATTTCTATCTCCATATAATTTAGTCCACGACCATGATGTTAAAGCTGTTGAATAATGATATATAATTTCTAATATATATTTAATCATTTGTTCCTTTTATTATGTGTTTTATTACAGTAGTTGCAGGATTAAATTTATCATTAATCTGTGAACAACCTGTCAGCAGTATTAAAATTATTAAATACTTTCCCATTACTCACAAGCTAAACAATCTGCCTCTGGTATGATTGTTCTTTCTATTTTCTTTGATAATAACTCTGCACGTTTAATTGCTTCACTTCTACAATAGTACAAAGTTTTAAGTTTTCGTTTCCAAGCTAACATGTGTATGTCATGTAGCTCTTTAACATTAACATCAGCAGGTACAAAAACATTTACTGATTGTGCCTGACAAATAAACTTTTGTCTGTCAGACGCATGTTCTATTACCCACTGTTGGTTAATTTCTATAGCTGTTTTAAAAGTATCTTTTTCATAATCAGATAATTCTTTTAAATGTAATACTGAACCTCTGTTTGCAAGTATAGAAGTCCAAGTCTTATCTGTATTGATACCTTTTTTATCTAATAATTTTTCTAAATATTTATTCTTTACCAAGAAAGAACCAGACATTGTTTTTTGTACATAAGCATTTGCTCTAAAAGGTTCTATTGATGGAGAAGTAGTACCACATATAATAGATGAAGAAGCATTAGGTGCTATTGCTAACAAGTGTGCATTCCTCATGCCTGTACCTTCCATGTCAGGAGCTTCACCTCTTTTAATACCAAGTCTTTTACTCTCTGCTACTGCTTGTTCTTTAATGTGTTTAAATATTTTTAAGTTCATTGATTTAGCTAACGCACCTTCAAAAGGAATACCTTTAGATTGTAAATAAGCGTGGAAACCCATAGCTCCTAGCCCAATACTTCTTTCATTAGCCGCACTAAACTTTGCTCTGAATACACTATCAGGTGCATTATCAATAAAGTAAGTTAAAGCGTTATCTAAAAATCTAACTAAATCAGATATAAATAAATTATTATTTTTCCATTCATCAAACTTTTCTAAATTTACAGAAGACAAACAACACACTGCTGTTCTATGTTCATCAGTAGGTAATGTTATCTCTGTACATAAATTAGAATGATGTACATTTAATCCTAATTTCTTTTGTGTTTCAGGCATTCCTTCATAGATAGTATCTATAAATGAAATGTAAGGCTCACCAGTAGCAACTCTAATTTCTAAAATCTTTTGCCACAACTCTCTTGCTGATACAGTTCTTACAACTTTATTAGTATGTGGGTCTATTAAATCCCAACTGTCATCATAAGTAGGTTCAGCAATACACTTTTCAATCAAGTGCATAAACTCATCTGAAATATTTATAGCGTGATGTAAGTTAAGACATTTTCTATGTATGTCTCCACCACTAGGCTTACGCATTTCTAAAAATTCTATAATCTCTGGGTGTGATATATCCATGTAAGCCGCATAACTTCCACGTCTTGTTTTACCTTGTGAGAATGCCATTATCTCACTGTCAACAACGTGTAAAAATGGAATAGAACCAGATGATTGTGAACCACCTGACGTACTAACACCATCACTTCTTACATGTCCCCAATAGCCACCGATACCACCACCAATAGATGCTAACCAAGCATTCTCTGTGTAGTGTCCTGTTAATCCTTCTCTACTATCACCAACATAATTTAAGAAACAAGAGATAGGCATACCTCTGTTTGTTCCGCCATTAGATAAAATAGGTGTAGAAAACATAAACCATAATTTAGAAGCGTAGTTATAAATACGTTCCGCCATCTCATCATTATCAGAGAACGCTTTAGCGGCTCTCATAAATCCATCTTGCGGTGAAGTTTCGTCTGGTAATAAATACCTATCTTTTAAAGTAGTCTTACCAAAATCTGTAAGCAACTCATCTCTATCATAATCTATCATAAGTGTTTTATTTCCAAGTACCTTTCTCTATCTAATGTTAAGTAATTAATGTTTATTGGTTCAAATTTTTCTAGTGCATCAAACACAACTTGTTTATTCAAATGACTACAAGTGTAGACATCTAATTGAATAACAGGTGGACTGTCTTCGTCCCACGAATGTAGAGCTATGTGTGATGTTTCAATAGCTTGTAAACAAGTTAATCCTCTGTTGCCTTTCTTATCTACATAGACAGCTACAGTTTCACCTAATGGTTTCATGTTTAATTTCTCAACTAAATTTCTTATCCATTGTTTGATTGTATCTATCTGCATAGGTGGACGCTTAACAGTTGCCCTAATTAAAATATGTTTATGTTCAAGCATTAAGCCTCATACTTATCTAATATGAATTGCACATATTGTTTGCATTTTTTAAGGTCTTCTATCCCACCTTTTTTACGCCAACGTGTTATGTACTTAACGACATTGCCTTCACAAAAATCTAATTTATTAGATATAATATAATCAATAGGTTCTATTTTATTGTTAGCATAGTGAGGTGGTTCTTTTATTAAATCTTCCATAACTTAACCTTCCCTGTTTTCTTATTGTACTCACCATGTCTTAAAATGTGTGCGACCCTAGCTTGTTGTAGAGCTTCTTTCTCTGTGTAACCTTTTTCTTTATAGATACCTTTAACTATCTTCCATAAATCAGGAAGTCTTACGTTAGTATATTTACTAATTAATTTTTCAGCAGTCTTAATTCCGACACCCTCTATTCCATCATAACCATCAACCTTATCTCCTGTTAAAACTTGAAGCATAAAATTATAGTTAGCTATCTTCTCTGGTATCTCTTCAGTAGAACTACCATCATTAGATAAAGTACAAGGAATTGTACGCATGTCTTTATCAATACTAACAAGAACTCTCTCTTCAGTAGTCGCAGGTTCAGTTGCCATAATACCCATGACATCATCTGCTTCTAAATTTTTCCACATGACACCATTATGTTTTTCCATAATGTGTTCACGCATAGCTTTTAATACTAAAGGTTTACGCTTTTCTTTTCTGTTTGATTTATAAGTAGGAAGAATATCTTTACGAAAATTATTCTTATCTGTTAACGCTACAACATAATCATCTGCTGATAAGTTAGCACCTAAATCCTCTATGACTAAATCAAGTTGACTTTTACAAGCCTTCTCATCTGAATGTAATGTCCATAAACCATCACCCCAGTTTGTTTCTATCTCATTATTAGTTGCAATTTGATAAGCAAGTATGTCTCCATCAATAACGAGAACTTTCTTTTTCTTATACATTTATTTTACTATCCTTTGTTGCATAGATTTGGTTAAATTTTTTGGCATAAACATTTCTGCTAAAGGTATAAGAACAAACTTACTTCTAAAGCCATCACCACCTGCTTTTAATGTGCTGATATATTTCTTTGCCAATCTTTTGATTGTCTTTGTGTCAAAGATTAATCTACAATAATCTTTCTCTCCTTCTGCTAGGATATGTACCCAGTAGTCAGACTTTGTAGCCATAACACCTGAAGGTTTACCATTACATTCCATCTCAATGGCAATGTTTCCAGTTTTAAACCACCAGTCTCTTTCTGTCTTAACTTCTATTTTAGATTTATCTTTATCAAGTATAGAAGCTAAACGCTTTTCTCTTTCCTGACCATACTTTAGGTCAAGGTCAAATTTTTTATTATACATTAATGTGTTCCACTCCAATCAGTTGAGACTTTGTATTCTCCTGTTAGAGGAACTCTTAATTTGTAGTGTTCACCTGCTCGTCTAATACAATCTACTGCTATCTTACCAATAGCATCAGCGTCTTTTGCATCACACTCAACTTGTATTTCATCATGTACCCATACAACTTGTTGTGCATTGTTAAATTTTTTGATTTCTTTATTAAATTCTACTAGCCATCTCTTACATAAAATTGCTCCTGCGGATTGCAAAAGTGTATTGAGTGCGGCGTAGCTGTTTCTAACTTTAATATCTCTTTTGTCTAAACCTTTTATATATCCACGTTCAGCCGCAGACTGCACACCTTCAATAAGTTTGTGCAATGCAGGTAAGTTATTTAAAAATCTTTTCTTAATCTTTCCTGCTTCTTTAAAAGGTTTCCCTATTACTTCTGAAATTTTTTTCACACTTCCACCATATAAAAAGCAATAGTAAAAACGCTTCGCAAGGTCTCTACTATCAAGCCCTGCTAATTTCTGTGTCTCTGTGTGTATGTCTCCTTCAAGTGCAACTTTGGTGTACTCACCATTGTCAAACTTTGACATAAAATGACAGAGCATCATTACTTCTAATGAACTTACATCAATACCAACTAATCGTTTACCTTCTGGTACTGTAAATAATTCTCTACACTCTTTACCATAAGGTGCAGACGTACTAACTACCTGTCCTAAATTTGGAAAAGAATGACTAGCTCTTTGTGTTACACAAGAGTTAGTATTACATGTGCCATGTATCTTACCATTGCGTTCATGTTTTAACCAAGCCTGTGAACCAGTAGCTATTTGTGCAATTCTTTTATTTAATAAAAAATGTTCAGCTAATATTTTAGCTTCAGGGTATTTAAGTTTAGATAATATACTATCATCTAGCTTTGCTTTACCATCACTAGTAAATTCTTGTGCGTCCCACCCATACTTTTCTTTTAATCTTTCTGCTATGTGATGACGTGAACTAGGATTAAATACTATAACTAAATCTTTTAATCTTTTACCTGTCTTTGTAGACCATCTTTCTTTTACAATAGGTTTAAATACTTTTTGTAAATCTTCTTCTAGCTCTACACTTCTTGCTTTTAATTTAATATATAACTCTTCAGCTTTAATTCTATTAAAACTAAATCCATACTGTTCTTGTTTAAATATTAATTGTGCTACTTCATGTTCTAAATCCATAGCTTCTTGTGAGTAACCTTTTTCTTCTATTACTTTATATAATTTATAAGTTACCTCTGTGTCTTGCTTACAATACTCTAGCATTTCAGGTGTGAATGTTTGCCAGTCAGTTTCTAACTGTTCTTTGTATTCACCTATTCTATTACCCCATGCTTTTAATGAGTGTTTACCTATACAATCTTTAGGAAAGTCTTTAATTGAAAAGTCTTTATCTTTAATGTCTGAATAAAGTAATCTTGTTCCTACTAAAGTGTCAAAAATTTTTTGTCTAAAATTAAAGTTATATAATTTCTGTAATACTGGAATATCAAACTTAATAATATTGTGTCCTACTATTAAATCAGCTTCTTCTAGTTTTTTAATAGCACTCTCATTATCTAATGTAAGTATTTCACCACTGTCTATATCTTTAAGTACAATGCAATGTACTTTTGTGCAGGTGTGTAAAAATCCATCTGTCTCAATGTCAAATATATATCTCAAACTTTAATCCTTTTAACTTTTAATACGTTTACTGAAGGCATTGTTGTTATGTTTCCAACATCACCTAATGTCCCATTGTCTTCAAAATTTACATCTCCAACAATTATGTGAACATCTTTGTCTGCTTTAATTAGCCAACCTGTTGTAATACAAATAGTAACTTTACTATTCTTTGCGTCTTTAAGATTAACCCAACTTGAATTTGAGTTAATGTCTTTCCAATGTACTTTTACAAAAGGTGCATTCAATACTTGTTTAGTTATTTCTGGTAGTTTCATAATTAGTGTAACGTGTGTAGCTTAACTTGAATAAACATAGCCGCTTCCTCTCCTTGTATTGCCATATTGGTTAAAGTATTCTCCACCATGATTGCTGAAGTTTCTTTTCCAACATCTAGTGTAATAACTGTTTTATATTTTTTAGCTTTTGCGATAGCATCTAAAATAATAAATGACCAAGACATAGCTTTGTCTCTAGTCATTCTTGGTGCTTTTTTAATAGTCATCTAAAACATCAGGAGATGTTTCTGAAAGACAACCAGTTGATAAATCATATAATAGTGTCCCTGCGTTGCCTGTCTCTCCTGAAAATCTGTTTTTAAGTATTGTAACTTTTGCTAATTTCTTTTCTGATTTAATGTCTCTTGAAAGGGAAAGAATTAAGTCTGATAATTGTCCAATGGAAGCCGAGCCTCTCAAACTATTCATAGTAACATCTTTTCCATCTTCAAAACCTTTGTCTCCTTCTGACCTACGAAGATGTGAAACTAATATTAAACCAATACCTGTTTCTTCTACCAATGTTCTTAATTTACTTACAAAGTAATCAATAAGTTTTCTTTCATCACTTGTATGTTCATCACCCAATGCAGATAAAGCCATGTGTAAATGGTCTAATACTACAAAGTCTACTTCACATGATTTTGCTAGGTATCTTATTTTACTTAATAAGTTGTCAGCGATTGTACTACCAAAGTGATTGTATAAATAAAAATTCCCATTACCAATAGTAGATTTAAAAGTTTCCTGTAATTGTTGTTCACTTATTCCTTCTCTAGTTAAATGCAAAGGTTTCTTTAGGTGAACACCCATAATACCTAATGCACTACGTTTAATACTTTCTTCTAATGCGATATAGCCAACACCAAAACCTTGTTTTAATAAATCTAATGCAACATGACGACAGAAAGATGATTTACCTACACCTGTACCTGCGGTTATAGTTGTAAGTTCACCTTTTCGTAGTCCATGTGTTTTAATGTTAACTGTTTTAAATGGATATTGTGCAGTGATGTAAGTATCTTCTTTCATTATGTCATCAAAGATTTCTGTACCAAGTACAATTCCATCTGGTCTATATGGTTTTGCATTCCACATAGCTTGTTTAAGTTCTTCTGCTCTACCTGCTAACAACATTTCGTTAGGGTCTTTTAAAGGGAGAGACGCAATCTTGGCTTTATTCGGAGTTAGAAGTTTAGCACATTCTATTGCCGCTTGTTGCCCTTGTATGTCTTGGTCATACATGAAGATTACGTTCTCATAACCTTCCAAGAAATCTAATGATTTTTGAATATCTTTTTTTGCACCTGCCGCACCAGATTTAATTGAGACTACGTCCCATCTGTTGTCGTTAATCTGCGACATGGTTAAGGCATCTATTTCGCCTTCGCAAACTGTAATATATTTACCTTTGCCTTTACAAATTTCTTGTCCAAATAATCCTGATTGTTTTGCTTCGCCAATCCATTGAAAATCTTTTGAAGGGTATCTTAATTTTTGTGCTACCAACTCTTTGCTATCATTATAATAATTAGCAATATGACATGGTCTTCCAAACCATGACCCCATTTGATAGTTATATTTTTGTACTGTATCTAAATGTATTTGTCTTTTGTTAAGAGGAAGTACATCTCCTTTAATAAATCCACTTTCTTTTTTTGTGATAGTTTCTAATTCCATATTTGTTGATTGTCCTTTAGTGTATGTATTGCAAGAAAAGCAATACGAATGATTAGTATAGACTGCATTTGCATCACTGCTTTTGCAATTATCGCATGGGCTGTGATATAAAAAGTCTTCTTCTGTTTTGTGCATAAATTTTTTGAGTAAAATATTTGGGAAATTTTGAGGCTAGTTTCAGTCTCCCTCTACTAGCCCTGTGGGGTCAGTTTCATTGTAAGCCACCCCATAAATACGAAACGCCTCTAGCTATTTCTAACTAGAAGCGTCTCAATCAACAATCGCTTGTACGTCAAAAGACATACACGATTTGGAGTTAATTGCATTTCTGCAACCCACCACCTCAACATTGTACTTCCTTTTCAACTTTTTTACAAGTTCTCTCAACGCATTGTATTGTTTGAATGTGAAGTTAGTGTCAAGTTTTTCACCATCTTGCGATAAGCCACCAACAAGTGCTATCGCTATGGAATTTTGATTAGTAATTAAAGGCTGATTAATAGGTAAGATAGCACCAGACATTTCTATGTCTCTGCCTTCCTCTACTGTACCATCTCTTTTAATTATAAAGTGAAAGGCATTGTGAAAGAAACCTTCTTTTCTATGTTTTAAAGTTATATCCTTTGCACTTAAATTTTCGTTAGATTTTGTTTTTGTAGAATGAATAACAATGTAATCTGTTCTAGCTCTGTAATTATTATTCATTTAACCACTCCAATGGTATGTGTTTATCTGCATACTTAAATTTGTATTTTTCACACCACATTGCGTAAGTAGTTTTAGATTTTTTAGAAATTCTACTTCTTGAATTACTGAATATTATTCTAATGTCTTTTTCTGGGTGTTGTTCTTTAATAAGTCTCATCTTCTGTCTGTCCGCAGAAGTAAATAATCCTTTTGTTTCTATATAAAAATCGTGAGCTTCTAGGTAAAAGTCTGGCGTATAAGTGTGAGCTTTCTGTGGTTTGACATACGTCAATTTAACCTTCTCGTACTTATACTTTACCTTATTGGCATCTAACTCTTCCGAGATAGATATTTCAAGACCAGACCTAAACCCATATTTAAGACCTACTTGATTAGAAGTCAGCGTTTTGCGATTGTTCCACTTCATTTTCAAATGTCTTATCTTCTGGTGCTACATAACCATCTTTAACTTCTGAAAAGCCATGCGAGGACGAACTTGCACCTGACCCTTCAACTAATTTAGTTACTTGCACTGCTTTTAGTCTTAATGAAACACCTGCTCCTGCCATAGCTGTATAGTATGGTATCATGTCCGCAGACGCTTTCATTTCACTTCCTGACCATACTTGATTGGTCATTGGTGTACCTTTGCTATCAAAGATTGGAACTTTGTTGTCAATGACATCTCCATTCTTCATTATAATCTTTGCTTTAGCTTTGAATTTGAAGATTACGTTTCCAGTAGGTTTACCATCTGCGTATTCTTCTTCAAAAGGTGTGTTTGCTGTTTTTATGTTTTTGCCTTTAGATTTTTCTTTAGCCATTTCAACAGCTTTGGCTATTTCATCATTGATACTCTTGATAAGAGGTTTAGCATCATTAGCACTAACAATTAAGTTAACCTTATAATGTCCATTCTCATCAAATTTAGTATCTGGTTTATTCAACCAAGCAAACTGTGATACACCTACAGGTGTAACCAGTTTATTGTACGTTTGTTTACTCATATTTCTCCTTGTTTATCTCTGTGTTTTCTCCATGTTGATTGTCTAATAGTGCAACTTTACTGGGACAGATATTTCCCACTAATTGCATTTTCTTTTTGGCTATTGTGATTTCATGTTTGTTAATTCCATCATGGTAAGTTGTTGGCAATTCAACCTCACAATGAGGAACTTTGACATCAAGAAGCCACAACTTGCTATCTACCTTAAAGGTGTCTTCAAAAGGTAGAAGTAGCAAAGTCATTATTACATATTCCTTCATAATCCTATCCACATGTGCATAGGTTTAGGCAAAGAAAAACTTGGATTGATGTAGTAAAGCCAATTCCAAGTCGCCATTTTCAGGAACTTCAGGAAACCTTTTAACAGCTTCCTTGTCTTCCACTAAAAGCGAAGCATCTTTTTTTAATTTGCCAAATAAATCTTCACTAAAGATTTCTACAAATGCTTCTCTTATGCTTTCATTAAGTTTATCAATATCACAAGCATGGGTAGCAAAGCTGTCATGCACATTACAAAAATTATTAATACCTTTTTCTTTTGCAATATTAACAGTTCTAATCATACAAGCACTATCTAGGCTGTGAACATAATTAGCCGCCGCCGCATTACGAGTTCGTAGTTTGTCAGTACCTTCAGTTTCTTCTTTTATTTGAGGCATAATAACTTCTCCCATAAGATTTGATTTTATTCTTTTACTTTTCATTTCAGGATAGAATTGAAATACTGGAAATCCAACAGGTGTAGTCCAATGTATTGGCTGACCTGTTTTAGCAATAACTTTCGCTATGCCTTGTAAAAAATCCATTCCTTGTCTAGCTGACTTTAAGTTTTCACCTATACTTGACCAAATAATTTTAGACAAATAAGTAGCAGGTTTAAACATGTCATCAAAAGGGTGCATTTCACCTTTATCTTTTCGTTTAGTTAAATCTTCTACTACAAAGTCAGTACAAGAATATCTAGTAGACCCATAACAAATTGTCATAATAGGTCTTTTACAAGTAGAACGCTTAACACCATAAGCTAACCATTTCTTCGCCAAGTCATCACCTTCTTCAGCTTTAACTTTTAAAGTTTTAATAACTTCATCAGCAACTAATTGGTATATGTCTTGCGGTGTTTCACTAGGAATACAGTTAACTAATTTACCTGCAACTTTATCTCTTAATAAAAGAGAATAAATTTGAAGCCCATTACAAGAGCCATCTACGTTTACAGGTATATGAGAAACAAAGCCATCTCCTGTGTCATGGTATCTTTTCCATTCATCACAAAAAGCAAGAAACTGAAAAGGACTATCTGCGTCTTCCCATTGTCTATTACTTATTGGGTCAGTACCACAGGCTTTTATCCATTCTAGGTTATCGTAAGCCCATTTTTCTCTATCTTCTAATGAGACTTTATCATTACCCCACATGTTAGAGCCATGAACAGCTAACCAAAAGACACCTCTATTTTCTTTAGTAATAGCTTTGCCCTCTGAAAAATTAAGCAATGCTTTAGCACCACCAATAGACTGATAGTTTAAAAAAGCAGGAACACAATAAGCCCTACCTCTAAAATCTAATTGTAGTGGGAAATAAAGTGTTAGATATTGTACAAACTTTTGGGCTAACCAAATAATTTTAGCGTACAATAACCTCTTTGATACCATTCTGTTATTCTCTGTGTGAACAATGACACTATCTTTCTTAAACTTTTTGAGTGCGGCTTTGCCCTCTTCAGTGTCTTCACTTATATTATGAGGCTTATTAGGTAATGGCAGGTTTTCTATGGGTGGCATACCACCAATAGACATTCCTTTGTCCCAAGCATTTTGCATTACATTAAGGACAAATCTATTAATTTTATAAGCTGTACCCTGCATTAAGTTAATAGCTTTAGTTACTTCAGGCATAGAAAAACCTTCTATCTCTTGGTTAAATTTCTTACCTTTTTGTTTAACTAAATCTAAATCTGGGAGTTCATCAGTCCAATATCCATGACCAGAAATTTTCCCATCTTCAACCATTTTTGGTGGCATAACCATCATTAAGTATTCAGGGTTTAATAGTTCGTTAAAGTCATTTCTATTGTTAATCCACTGTTTAGTCTTTTCAGTTTGTTTAATAACTTTAACAGTTTTATGCTTATGTTGTTCTTGGGAGATTTCAACAAGTCCTGTACTTTCAATAAGCAGACCTATCAATTCCATTCCAACATGTAGTCTTTCAGTAGTAGACCATTCTTCCCACTTCATAACACTGTCTCGTTTAGCACTTTCTCTTAACTTTCTTCTTTTATAATTGTAGTTCCAAGACCTTTTATCTAAATCTCTTCTTACAGTTTCGTATAGTTCAGGATTAAGAGCCTTAAAGTTTTTTAAACTTATCTCTGTCTCAACTCTTCCGCCTAGTGTTATGGCAGTAGCAGTTAGATTTTTAGTATGGGTAATAGTATTGATTACATGCTTTGCAGTTATCAACGCCAGTATCTTTGGGTCTACTTGGGAGATATATTTAAGAGCAATGGGAGTTTTGGAATGAACATTTTGAATACTTTGTTCTACCCATTCTGCTATTGCGATAGCTAAAGGTCGTATAGTATTGGCTACTATGACTTTACCATAGGAAGTTACACTTTCTTCACCTCTTTCAATATGGGATATACGCCTTTTGTTTGTTCTATTTTTACCTAAATCTTTAGACATAGTTTCATTTAGGTGTTGGTCTTTGTATGTCGGCATTATTTCTAGTATTTTCAATTTATTCTCCTATTTGTTGATTGATGCACCAAAGGAATGGCTTACAAATTAAGTTTAGTCCTTTGATTATTTTTTAAAGATGTAGTAGAGAATAGTTGAGTGTTTACTTATAAAATAAACGAGATGGCAACGTGGCGGAATGGTTACGCAGAGGATTGCAAATCCTATTGTACCCATGCGACAGTGGAACAGTCTCTTTTACTTGTATTAATAAACATAATTAATCAACTATCCTCATACTAGAACTAATCCTTAACTGGATTGCATATTTTTATTAATCCCATTAAGAACATTTACTGCACCCATTAAATTATTTGGAATTAAATGGGCGTATCTTTTTATCATCTTCCATGACTTATGACCTAGCATTTGACCAATCATGTGAAGTTCTACCTTCCCTGATTGAGCCAACCTAGTAGCACAAGTATGTCGTAAACAATGAATGACAAACTCTTTGTCTTCTTCAAGGTTCATTGCTTTTCTTAAACGTCTCCAAGTATTCTCACACGTCCAATATTTTAAGTGTTTAAATACCAAGTCGTTTCTTTCCGCTTTGTCCAACAGTTTGACAACAATAGACTTTGCTCGTTCTGTTAGTGGTACACCTCTAGGTTCACCATTTTTGGTAACACTAGCAGGTAAATTAACAACATAGTTTCCATTGTTGTTATGAACCATTAACTTCTTAATAGATAACGCTTCGCCAAGTCTCATACCTGTGTCTATTAGAACTAAAAAAAATTCTAAATAGTCAACCATATTCCATTCGGTTAACAATCTAATAATTTCTTTTTCTTCTTCTAGTTCAAGGTATCGTTCTCTACCATTGTCCTCTCTATTCCAATCAATGTGAGGCATTCTATCAAGATGATAAATAGATTGTCTCTGATTGGCATATCTTAACATCTTTGAGAGTGAGGACAGATACCGATTAATTGTAGAACCTTGATAACCTCTGTTTTCAAGAGTATCAACAACATGTTCTACATGATTATCAGTTACTTCAGTTACTAACATTCCACGACCTAACATTGTAATTATTTTTTCGGCTCGTTTTTGTTGTAACTTTTCCCACCCTTTAAGAGTAAGTTTGCGGTGTATTTCTGTAAGCAGTTTTGGATTTGTACTCTGCATACTGTACCGCCTTTCATTGTTATTTAACCCATTCCAAAAGAGTATTGTAAACTCTCTTGCCTTTTGATGTAAGACTAACTAACTTCCTTCGTCTTTCCATTGGGTCTTCAAAAGTCTGTACTAAACCTATCCCAGTCTTTTTGTGTCTATTTACATCTGCTAATTTATAACAGTTTCTTGACACTGAAGATTGAGCCATGTCTAGGTCGTCACTTATAGTTTGCATGGCAACGCCTTCTTTTCCACCATGAACCGCAACAAACAAAAACACAGCAATAGCCTGTGCCTCAATTTGTGTATCAAACTTTCGCATTTCTTCTATTATTTTTAATAGATTTAATCCGCTACTTGTCATTAGTCTTTCTTCTTTCTGTTTGTTGTCTCTTGTTTTTACAAAGTGAAGCAACCACACTTTGTTTAATGTTAAGATAAATAAAATTTCCAATAGCCAATATCAACCATTGTTTCGTATTTATCCTTACTCACTTTTAGATTACTCCAATTACTATATTTTTCAATATAGACTTTAAAAAGAATAAAATTTATTGTCATTTTTACTCCTTTTTTAAGTTATATTTGGCATTAATAATAATTGATTACACCACGCATTGTTAAACGTATATACTATATGTTTTCTCACGTTTCTCCTTTCTTTTTGCTTATGTGTTATTTTTATAACGTATGCTATCCTGTCGCACATAATATGTGCAAGAAGATTTTATGCGATATTCACGTGCAAAATACGCCGCCTAGTTTTTAGAAGGCGTTTCGGTTATTAAAACCTCGTCAGTTTTGCTTTTTGTAATTGTGTTTTTTTTAGGTTTTTTTGGTTTCTTGCCAAAGATGGCGTCCCAATTTTTGCGAAATTTATCGCTTGGTATGTGAACGCCATCTCTTATTTTGTATTTTTTATAACTCACTCAATTACCACTCCGCACTTACATCAAAGCTAACCCTAATTACTTTGTGAGGGCTTCTCTCTGAAGCGTGTTTTACTTCTGAAGCAATATCCATTAAGTTTGAGTATTCATCTTCAAAAACAACTTTTTTGTTTTTCTCAATAGGGTTTTTATAATTGACAAACTTTTTGCCTTTCCATTTGCCTTTTTCTGTTTCAACTTCAGTTAGTTTTACATTTTCTATACTTGTGTACATGTTTTTCTCCTTTGTTGATTGTTGATTTAAAAATGTCGTCTAGTGAAGCGTTGACTGTGATTAAAGAACCACCGAAGAGTTAACGCAAAACTAGACAACATTTGATTTTTATTGCTTTATCCTTGCTTATCCTCGCAAGTTATTTACGCAATATAAATCTCAAAGCGGTAGACCTGCCACCGCTTCAAGTTTTATATTTGGTTTAACTCTGGTAAGTATGACCAGAATTTTAAAGTTGCCACTGCTGTTAATGCTAGACCTAGCCAAGTGCTAAAATGAATTGAAATAATAACACCTAGAAACATCAAAGCAAAACAAAGTGCAAAAGCTATTGCAATTAAAATTGCTCTAAACATTACGCCACCGCCTTGCTGTTTAAGTCGGTCAAAATGTATTCTCCGCTTTTTATCTTTTTTCGTGTCTCTGCTGTATTCTCGCCAAGAAATTCATTTCTGTATTTTCCTGTCGTTCTTGAATAGTCCCAAGTGTTCTCGTCTAGGAATATTCTGCCATCAGCACATTTTTTTACTATTAAAGAACGATAACTTTGAAAATATTGATTTCCATTGTTGTCGTTAATAATGAATTGATTTGCCACAGCGTTGTGGCTTCTTGGGCTTGTCATTTGTCTTACGTTCATTGTGGTCTCCATTGTTGTTGATTGTTGATTGAACAAGGGCGGATATTGCACCGCCCATTGTTTTAGATTTTAGAATATTTCACTTTCCATTGGTGGAATTTGTCTTTTGCCAACTTGTCCGCCTCTGCCTGTTCTTGTTTGGCTTCTGCGTCCTGCTCTGCACTAGAAACAATTTCAAGTTTCTTTTCTTCTGCTTTGCGTTTGGCTTTTAACTCCGCCCAATACTTTGGACTGTAAAACATTAAGAAACAAATTTAATAGGAAACTTTATCACCTGACCAAGTTTCTGTTTTTTCTGTTTCTCTTTGTGTAGAGCTTGGCGAACTCTCTTAATTACAACTGAATGTAAATAACAGTCCGCCAACTCTTCAGCACTAAACAAATTTAATTGTCTAGGCACTAACCCAACCTTCTGCGATAGCTTCTCGGAACAATTTTATTTTTTGTTCCTTTGTCTTCGCTTTGGAGTAGGTGTCAAAGTGTTCCTTCTTGGCTTGTTCGTCTTTGAACTTTGCCAGAGAGATAGCACCTTGTATCTTTTGAACTGCATGTGAAATTCTCATGTGGTTCACTCCTATTGTTGATTGTTGATTGTTTCGGCTTTGCGAAGCCTCTTCAGTGTATCTAATAGATACAGACAACCACAAACTTTTGGAGTGGCTAACCCTCGTTAAAGGTCGTTCCCAACTCCGAGTGGATTTTCCAAAGTCCCTAGAGACAACTAGCCCAGAGAAAACCTATCCGCAGGTTTTCAGCCGACTTTGGCACTGTTTTTTGAAATGGCTAATAGAGCCTGTAGATTATCAAAAAATTTTAAAAAAATAAACATTCCCCTTGAATATATGTATTTGTGGATAATAGAACCTGACACAGTGTCGCACCTGTAAAATAGTTAATAAACCCTATAAATAGGCAATTATGGGAGATTAAAGGATTAAATGGGATTATGTAGGAATATTAATTAAATCACTTATGGATTGTGTTCTTTGGGAAAGTGAAAAGAAAAAGATTTATTAACTTTCAAAGATTTCTTTTTGTCTTCTTTTTTCTTTTGTCTGTAATTCTTATTTGTTCTGGCTTTGTAGAGTTTTCCTGCGTCTGTCTTTAACCAGTTAGTTCTATTCATATTAATATATTAATGTTGATTGTCTCTTGATGTATTACTTGATGATGTACTTGAAGAGATACTCAAAGAGATACACAGAGTATATTCTTTTCTTTTGCTCTCATCTAATAGTGCAACTTTAGTATTTAAAACAACATGACCCAACCCCTGCGTTGCTCCCTTGATTGCTCTGTGCGTGGCTCTGTGTGGCTTGTGGTGGTGTTTGTTGTGGTGCTTTGCGTGTGTCTGTGCGTATAGATAAAGAGAAAGCAAAAAAACAGACTATCTCTCACACACGCAAAAATAAAAAAAGTTAACGCCCATGTGTGCAAGGATATGAACTCCTTTGCGTATATACAGGCACGACAGCCGCGATATACTTGAAAAATAATCATTTTCTACGCCCTCGCGTCAGGCGTGTGGGGGAAACTGTGGTTTTCATTATAACGTATACCCCCACAGATTTTTCTACTAAATATTCGCCATTCGTTCAGCCATTCTGTTAGCTCTATTAGGTGTCTGTTTAGCCCACCTGCTGTCTAACATTTCTACTGACGCTTGTTTGTAATCTTTTTCTGATAATGCTTTAAGCATACCCTTAAATTTAGATACACCGAATTGACCCATTTGATACACCATCTCCACCACAAGATTTCTTGCAGTTTCACTTATATCAGCAGGACATTCTTTTAATACTTCATCTGCACCAGATACAGCTTTAGCAAAGTCTCTTTCAAATAACTTATCCCACCCTGCTTTATCTGTAGGTGGTACTTCGCCTTCTAGCATCTTGTGTCCATAGCCACCTGTGAGATGACCTTCTGTACAATGATAAGTCTCCATTCGGAAACCTTCTTCTTTCTTAATTGCTTCTTTAGTATGTTCTATATCCATCTGTCTTTAACCTGTGTCCTTCCTATTGAATGTTCCATAAATTTTTCTAATTCCCTATCCAAGAGTTCCTCTTTGTGTTGATTGTAAGATAAGGTTTGGTCTCTATCTAATCTGTCCACCCAGTATTTAGCCGCCATTGCAAGTGCGTCTATGGCATCATCATGCCTTAAACTACCCTTGTCTCTAGTCAGTCTTGTCATTTGTCTAAACAACTGATGGTCAGGTTCGTTCTTAAAGTCTTCGTGTATTAAGACATCATCTACAACTAACCTATGACTATTCATAAGTGGCTCTAGTGTGTCTATAATTCTTTTCTCTTTTTGTATATTGTGTCTTACTTCTTCTATTTCACATGGGTGTATCTTTGCCATGATAGGTTTTAACAACTGGGTTGCCATACCATCACCAAAGTTACTCTCTATGACCACATAGTTTACATCATGCTTTCTAGCAATATGAGATAATCTAGCCATAGTTTCTTCGCTATATCCACCCTCTAGTGAACCTACAGAGGTCAAATAAAGCACTCCATGTAGCATTTTAAGCACCGCATACGCTGTTTTGTCTTCTCCACGCCCTGATGGGTCAATAGACATAACTGTGCCTTCAAATTTAGTATATTCTTCAGACATCATTAATGGTGCTACCCAATAATCCCCTTTAAGTCCTACATTAGGAATATCTGGGTCTATATCTTTCATTTGCTGTGTGCCTGAAGCCCATTGTATCTTGGCAGGAGCTTCTTTCCATGTAGAAGAACCTGAAGCTACAATTAAATCATTTAATTTAAGTGGGTATCTGTTTTGGTCAGACAAACTTGTGTCTAACATAAACTGTAAGTTAAAACCTGAACGACCATACGAAGATAATCTTTCCATAAGGTCTATTTCGTCAAATCTTTTAGGGTCTGTGGGTTTACCTTCGTCCCCTTGAATTATATCTGCAAGTTTATGTCCATAACTTATTCTTTGAGTTTTGTTAGGTACTAATGCAGTCCATATTTTTGTCTTAAACCCTCTTTCTTCTAATGTATTGTATAGAGACATCTCATTTTGAGGTGTTCCTAGAAATATAATACGTCCAGTATTAGGTTTAATAATGGCATCAAATTCTTTGACTGTTTCTGATAGTCTATCACGCATTAACTGCGTTTGTGAGTTATTGGCACTCTCTACGTCATCTGCAATGATAATATCAGCCCTAGACCCTGTTAACTGCCCTGTAATACCCATAGATTTAACTGATGGTGCATGTGAGGCTTTTGCAGGTGCTACATCAAATGATACTTTTGAATGTCTTTGATTATCTCTAGGTATCAAGTGTTGTAACAAAGGCATTTCACTTATTAGTCTTTGTGTAAACGTAGAAAAGTCATCTGCTCTAGTTTTAGACGCAGAGACCACCAAAATATTTTTTTGAGGATTGAGTAACAACTGATGACAGACAAAAGCTGAAGTAATCCAAGATTTACCTACTCCTCTAAACGCTTCTATTACAAGTCTCTTATCTGTAGACTGTAAATAGTCAGCAATATCGTATTGTACTGGTGTTGGGTCTGGCAATGATAAATGCTTCCAACACAAATACAGGAAATTTTTAAAGTTATTAATTCTTTTGTCCATCATCAAATGGTACTGTATCTAAAATGTTTTCTTCTTTTTTCTCTAAAGGTTCGGAGCTGTAAGTTTTACAAACTTCTAAACAGACTTTCATTTCTGAAGCTGTCAGTTCATCTCCTGATTTTAGCTTTTTATAAGCATGAGTTACTAATAATTGTGGTAACTCTTTTATAATTGTACCTAATTCTGGTTTAACGACCTTGTCCTCTGTATTTTTTCTTGTCGTTTCGTTTATTTGGAGACTTTGTGTGTCTTCCTTTTCGTTTTCTGGGTTTGTCTTTAACATAATTATTTTCACCCCACTTCGGTGCTTTTGCCATTTCTTATTTTAAAATTAATTTTCTGATAGACCAACTACCATCAATATTTTGCTCTAATTCTGCTTCACTACGAATACATTGATGTTCTATATTTCCACCTGTTTCACCTCTTTGTGCTATCCTTTTACCTTTAAGGCACTCACTCATAGATGGCTGTATTCTATGTTCTTTGATTTCTCCATTAATTATCATTAATAAAGCAACCACAGTTTCTATCATTTGTGTTTATTTCTCCCCATGTAATGTTTTGATGGCTCATAATCCCACCTTTTGCCATGATGACCTCTAATATCCGCATACCACATTCGCAGTTTTACAATCCATTTGCGAACAGGTCTTGGCATCAGTGTGTTCCATTGCCATTTGCTCTGACTTTATCTTTTAATTCTTCAATATCAGTTAGAGCTTTTGATAATTGTTTTTGTACAAATTCTATATTGACTTTGTTGTGCATCATGTCTTCAATTCTTAATTCTATTTTCTCTACAGTTTTATAAAGTTCTTCCAACAACATAAATTGTTCTTGGTCAGTAGGTTTTTGTTCACTTTTTTTAAGTAAATCTGCTTGAAATAACTCTCTTGAAGTTTCCAATGATGTAAGTCTTGCTGTTACTTCTGTATATGCAAATATACCCATAGCTACAGCTACAATTATACCAACCATATTTTTAATTGGCATACTTACAGATGTATTTTCTGATACTTTCATTTACACTTACACTTTTCTTTGTCTTTACATTTACATTTTTTTGGAAAGAACATATTGTCTAAATGTTCTGAAAATTTATCTAGTAAACCAAAAATAAAAAACGCAATTCTATCTATCATTTCTTTTTCAACTTATTCATTGTAGTTACACCAAATGATGCACCAACTATTGTTAGAATAATGTACCAAAACATAGGGTCAGCATTTTGTAATATTGACCAACCACGTTCCATTGTGTCTTGGAAGTATGGAACAAAATGAAGTCCCATTAAAATTGTGAAAAATAAACATAACCATTCATCTTTCCACGAATGCTCTTGTTGTTTAATTTGTTCTATTGAGATTTGTGAAGCCGCATCTAATTCTTTTTCTCTTACAATTTTATCTTTTTGTAATTTATGCTGAATAGCACCAAATGTTTTTTCTGCTATTATCTTTGTAAGGGGATTTTTTAGTAAAGCAAACCACATGTTACATTACCCATAAAAGCACTGACCATGCTACAAAGGCTACAAAAAGTTTTTTATCTGTATTTAGCCAATATATCTTTGCTTTATCTTTCCAAGTCTTTAATGAATATCCATATATTATCATATTTGTTCTCCTATTTGTTTACAGGACATTTCTAAAAGAATGCCTCTGTTCTTAAATTCTGCATCTACAGAAATGGCAATACTTGTTATTGTATTCATGCACATTTCTTTACTTTCAACTGGTTTAGTTAAAGGTATGTCTCCTGAAAGACATAGATTTTGACCATTCACTGCCATTACACAAAGTATGGCGGTTATTTTAAACATTATTAATTTCTATCTGTATTGAAAGAAACCAATAATTCCTGCAACTATTGTTCCTAAAAAGACAAGCACTTGAACCATACCTTTTCCTTTTGAAACATCAGTTCTTAAATTTTTAACTTCTTTATTTAATTCTTTAATACTTTCTTGAATTTGTTTCATTCTTTCAGCACAAAGTTTCTCATGTGATGAAAGTCTTACACCTGCTGAAACTTCTGCAAAGTCTTTTGGTGTAATTTTTTTTCTAGGCATTAGTTATTTCCTTATTATCTTTTATATAATCTAAATTTATTAGCAGATAATTATTCATAAGATTTAATTAACTTGTTCTACTGTAACTGTTCCTGCACCACCATCTCCACCTGTTCCTGACATTCCTGAAGTTGCAGATTTTCCACCTACAGCTTGAACAGTTCCACTATTTGAATATGTACCTCTGTGTGCAATAATAATTCTACCACCACCAGAAGCTCCACCTTCCATGTCATTAGCATTGCCAGATGCTACTCCACCTGGAGAACCATTTGCTAAAATTTTACCTGATGCACCTATTGTTACATTACCTGCAACCACTAAAATTATTACACCACCTGTTCCATTTGTTCCACTAGTTGAAGTTCCTTGAGAACTTCCACCAGGATTTCCTGCTCCACCACCACAAACATTATTAAATGAACCAAAATATTGTCCTTGACCACCTTGACCCCCATAATCAACTGGATTACTTGAGTTTGAGTTATTAGAGCTATAAGAACGTATAGCACCACTTCCTGACCCACCACCAAAACAACTTGATAAACCACCATCTTGAGAATATGCTTTGTAATATGCTTTTCCTGCTCCACCACCCCCACAACCATTTGAGGTAGTTCCACCATCACCACCAGCGATTGCACTTGAACTATTGTATGCGTTTGCTCCACTTCCTCTAGTAGTTCCTACTCTAGGTATAGATATAATTGTTCCATTACTAGATAATGTTTGAAAATTTGAAATAACACTTCTTGCTTCTGTTCCACAACCATTTAACAAAGTATTACTTGCAGTTAATGATGATGAGCCACCAGAAGTTAAAAAAGGAAATCTTAATCCATTACTGTCTACTGAATTATTATCTGAACCACCACTTGATGTAGGGTTTGCAAAAGCACCTCTAGCTGTCATGCTTAATGTTCCATTAATTATACAGTCACCTTTAACTAAAATAAATAAACCTCTACATGGTTGGTCTACAGTAACAGTATCTCCACTATCTATTGTCATTGATGTGTATTGTTTAACAACCATATCGCCATCATACGAACCATTTTTATTAGGTACTGTGTAAGTTACATTTGCCATTGTTAATTATTCTCCTTTGTCATTATGGTGTTGTATCTAAATCACCATCTGAACCATCTCCATAATAGTTTGTTGGTGGTTTTAATAAAATTGTAAATGCTCTATCTGCATTTTTAGAATTTGCTGTTGCTCTTAAAGTAAAACTTAATGTTGTATCCGAAGAAACATCTGTTGGGTCGCCAGAAATAACTCCAGTAGATGAATTTAAAGTTAAATTTTGACTAGACAAAACTGAAGCTGTTTCTGAATATGTAACTGTATCTCCATCTGGGTCTGTTGCTGAAACTGTAAAATGATTTCCAGTATCATTTGAAAATATTGAACCTAAAGAACCACTTGCAGTTTGCCAACTAGGTGAAGTATCTACATTTATTTGACTAGCAAGTATAACTGCTAAACCAGAAACATTTGTGACTTTAACACCATAAGGTTCTTGTGCATTTAAAAAACTAGCTTTAGGTGCAACTGCTGTAATTTGAGTTTCACTATTTACTGTTACAGTTGATGCGTTAAAATCTGTTCCACTATTTCCAACGAAAGTCACAGTAGCACCAGAACTAAAACCAGAACCAGTAATAACTATTGTTTGATTACCACCTGCTTGACTATCTACTTCTGTGACATCAAGTGACGAAATTGTTGGTGGAGTATCAATAGTTTTAAAACCAGTACCAGTATAATATTCAGCTAATCCAGTAGTAGAATTAAATCTAAATTGACCAGTAGTAGAACCTCTTTGTGCTGTAGTACCAGAAGCTACTTTAGTACCTTCAGTACCAGTATCTGTAATATTTGTTGGATTAAAGTTTGCTAAATCTCTTGCTTTTGTCATATTTTATTTACCTCGCTGTACATGGTACATTGTTTGAACCTACTAATGATTGACCAAATGCCATGTAGATGTATTCTGCTGTATTATTAACTTCGTCATTTAATACTCTACATTTAAAACCATTTGATAACATATCTATTCCTGGAATAGTTGTACTTGCATCTCCTTGACCTCTTTTACCCTCTTCATAACTTCGGTTTGCATATAAAGTTTTTCCAGAATTAACATTAAAAGTTTGTCTAGTAGTATCAAATATTGACCAAGATGTATAAGAGCCACCAGATGATGAGCATTTAATCATAACAAATGCAGGTTTAAATCCTGTATAAACAAATGTTCCATCAGTAGAACCATTACCAGTATAAGAACCAAACTTGCTATAACCAGTTTTTTCTGCGAAGCAGTAAGCTATCATATCTTCACCTGCACTACCAAATGCTGAATGGTCTTGATAAAAAAGAGAAGCAGTTGGAGATGAATAACCTGATGGCTTATACATTCTAGTTTCAGAATTTAGAGCATTTGTACTTTGTAAACCTAAATAACCACCCCAATCATTCAGTAAATCACTTCCAACAGTCCATGCTGAAGATACACTTAAATTTTTACAAATAATTAATTTTGGAATTACTCCAAGACCATGTCCAATCCCACTTACACCTGAACCTGCTGTCCATTTTACGATTGAAAATCCACTTGTTGTATTAGCACTAACAGTTGAGGTTATGCTTCCATCTGTATTTGCTGAACCAGTACCATTTGCTTTCCAGTTCCAAGAAGCTAAACTTAAACCATTTCCATTTGATTGAGCATTAGCACCTAAAGTAAAACCATCACTATCAAAAGAAGTTATAGCATCTGCATTAGTTCCTTGTGCATTAGTTAAATTTGAATAAAGTGTTTTTGTTCCACCTCTAACAGCATCATATATTCTATGATTACTTGTATCACTTCTTGATTTAATCCAAACCCAATCTGAAAAGCCAACACCTGTAATAGATTGAGTTGAACCATTACCAGTATAAAGTTTAGTATTAAAATAATCTGTAGATTTATTAATTGTTGTATAAGCCATTATAAGTTTAATCCTTTTGTTGATAAAGCTGTAAAGCCTGTTGGTACATCATATTCAAATATTCCTATTCCACTTGCGTTAGTTCCTGCACTAGATACTGCTGTTGTTCCGAAGTAGCCATTGCCGAAGTTAGCATCAAAAGTGTTCGTATTTCCATAACCACTTGATGCAAAAAACCATGTTTTTCCAGATGGCAACCCAGTTATTTGACTTCCCATAGTTGAACCATTTTTATAAAATTGCAAAGTTGAGTTATCAATATCTAATGCAATTCCTATAATATCTCCTGTTCCACCACCTAAAGAAGTTTCTAATGGAGAGCCAGTTCCACCGCCATATATTTGACCACCTGATGGTTGATAATAACCCCAAAAATTAGAATTAGAACCCATAGATGAACTATAACTATTTTCAAAAACATCATAGCCAACACCAAAAGGATAACTGTCATTTCCTGCTGTTGTCATTTTTAGTTCAGCATAATATTTACCAGATGATGCACCTATAGTAGATATTGCTCTCCTAGTTTCCCAACTATCTCCACCAGTTCCTTGTAATCTTGTATTGCCATTTTGCATATTCCAACCAGTGCTTTTATGGTCTAAAGGATTCCATGTAGCAAAAACATTGCTTGGACAATCTTCTGTTTTTGTAAGTGTACCACCACCAACTGTTAAAGTATTTGAATTAGTAGAGCTGTCTGTTAATTGGTTTCCATCTTTAAACCAAAATCCACCATTAGTTCCATAAGATACACTTGGAGAAGTATTTATTTTCCATTCTCCAGTTGTTGCATCTGTTTCTCCAAAAGATGATGCTTGATAAGCATAACCTACGCACATATGACAATGAGATAATAAACCATTCCAATAATATTGTGTTCCAGATATTACATTTCCACCCCATTGTATTCTACCATTTGTATCACCTAAATTAGCACAATCAAAATCTTGTGTAATTGTATCTAAAGAATCTTCAAAAACAGTTATTCTTTCGCCATTAATATACATTTTAACTCTATCAGAAGCAGTTGCTAAAGTTGTGTCCATAGTTAAAACTAAATGATACCAAGCATTAGGGTCATTAAATTTTTGCATTGTTCCTAAAGTAAAAATTATACCTGACCCACCTTGTCTCCAATAAGCATAAAGACTTCCATTAGATGAATAATATATTCCAAAAAATTTAGTGGTACTTGCACTATCATAAATACCCCATATTCCTCTTTGTGTACCATCTTGCTTACCTTTAAACCAACAAGATACTGTTAGTTTAGTAAAGTTTTCTGGTGATGTGACACTTCTTATTGCGTATGTATTAGCCATTAGTTAAATTGCGCTCCTCCTGTTGCACCGAAGCTAGAAGTTAAGCTAAAACTTCTGTCTGCTGTTTGACCTTCGGCATCTGTTATTCTAATTGTAAAATTATATTGTGTAGCACTTGTTGAGCTACCACCAAAATCTGTTGTTGCTAAAACTCCTGCTGACGAAAGAGTTACATTAGCTGTTGTTAAATTTGAGCCTACTTCAGAAAATGTTACTGCACTATCTGAAGTACCTGCGATTGTTACAAGATTTCCTGAAAAGTTACCTGCAAATGTTCCTAGTGAACCTGCATTTGTAGTAAATGTAGGAGCAGTAGACGCAGTAATAATATTGTTTGTGCTTCTTCCTGCGTTACCATCTGGGTTTTCTATTCTTACATAATAATTACCAGAAGCTAAAGTACAGTTTACTGAAAGAGTTGTAGCGTTTGTAAATGATACTGTGTTTGCTCTTGTTACAGCACCAGTAGAACCATTTATAAAATCTACTTGTGGTATTGATACAAAGTTTGTTCCTGTAATACTTATTGTTGTAGCAGTTGCAGGAGCTATTGTTTGTGAAACATTGGCTACTGTTGGTTTAGTTTCTGTTGCATCAATCCAAGATAATTGGTTTGTGTTAGAACCTGCTGTAGCAAGTACCTGTCCACTTGTTCCTACTGACGTAGGTAATATTAAATTATATGACTGTGCTG
>Ga0208899_1000165_pt1 | contig 42006 bp, 52 predicted proteins | sample VirMetDEL_Nov_24_FD_184518 | JGI IMG/M metagenome (GOLD analysis project Ga0208899, IMG submission 184518) | Aqueous microbial communities from the Delaware River and Bay under freshwater to marine salinity gradient to study organic matter... | ecosystem: Environmental > Aquatic > Marine >... | reverse complement strand
CGTTGATGTCGGTCGTCGGCACACTCGCGTTCGTTCCAGGGCCGACGCCCTGCTGCCACACGTCGTTCCCGGTGACGTTCGCGAGCGAGCCGTTGCTGCCCATGTAGACCGCGTAGTCGCCGGAGCCGAGGGGCGTCGAGAAGCTTGTGGTGGCGGTGATCGGGTAGGGGCTCCCTTGGATGGCGGCGGGGAAGGGGTTCGAGCCACCGCCGAAATTATTGGAGCCTGTCGCTGTAACGGTGCCTGTCGTGTACACAGTGCGCCAGTCCCACTTGTGCCCCAGGCTGATGTTGTTCACCGCGTCAATCGTTACGTCGTTTGCGGTGTTGATGCTGAACGCGCTGTAGCTGCTTCCCGCGAACGTGCAGTTAACGACCTTCACATGAATCTCGTCAGTCTTGCCGCCAACGATACCGAGGCCATTTCCCGCGCCCAGCTCCACACAGTTCTTGATCACAGTCGGGTTCGTCGCGCTTCCCACTCCTCCGGCAGCGGCACTTGACTCAAGCTGCAACTCAATCGCGCCGAAGTTGATGTTGGTCGGGTTCTGGATCGTCAACGAGTCAAGCAGGCACCCCTCGCAAGTTTTGCCCGAAGCCGGGAAGACCTCTACGCCGCGAGTGCTTGTGGAGGTGCCGGTGCTGTCAATCGTCAAACGTCGCAAGGTCGTGAACGCACCCTCCGTAATTTTGATGACAGCACTGGGGGCTGCGTTGCCGACGACGGCCTGTCCCCCAGCAGCACTCTGATAGGTGACGTTCCTCGTCGGGTCGCAGGTGAGCGAACTGCTAATAGTGAAGTTCTCCGAGTACGTCCCCGCATCCGCCTCGAAGACGATGGCCCCGTCGTTCGCCACCAGATCCGTCCCGCCGAACTCCGCAGTCGCGATGCTCTCCACCGCCGCTTCCGCCAGCGTGAACGTCGTGTAGTCGCGCCCCGTGGGGCCGATGGTCTTAGTTACAACAGTCGGCATCAGTCACCTGCCTTGTCCGTCGTGAGCGCCTGGATCTCAGCCCAAGTCTTCTCGATCCCCGCCGCATCGGCCTGCTCCTCAGGCACCCACGTCTCAAACTCGGAGCCCGTCAACGTGACCTGATACCGACGCTTGCCGAGCTGCTCAGGCGGGTCCTGCGTGTCGTCCTCCCACGGACTCATGAGCGCGAGCACGTCGGGGTCGTCGTGGTCCTTGTCGCTGATGTAGCAGAACAGAAACCCGCTTTCGGTCGGCGTGACTGCCGAGCCAGGGTTCTGGTGGCCGTCGAGGACCTGCACTACATCGTTGTCGGAGTACGTCAAGCCGCCGCTAGGTTTTGCAGTGATAATGAGTGCGTGAGTCATGAGTAGGAAAGGCTCCTAAGAGTTGCAAGGGTTGAAGGTTTAGTTCCCGACTGCCCCGCAGCAGTCGAGAGGGTTTGGGTGGAGGTGGCGCGGGTGGCCTGCCAGTTGCCATCGGCACCGTAGACAACGTAGAGTGAGACCGCCCCGTCGTAGTAGGCCGTGCCGGATTCCCAAGTATCGAACTTGGATTCGAGCGCGTTGTATAGGTCAGTCTGAGCAGACAACGTGCCGACAATGGTGCCCCAAGACGTAAGGGCGGACGGCGCAACCTGCCACGCTCCGTCCACGCGGACATAATTGCTCCCATTCTGCGGGGCATCTCCGATCTTGACCTGATCTAGTTTGTCGGTCGCGAGGCGCTGCTGCGTTGCCTGATGTTCAATGGCACGCAGCCTTGCCTCGGCCTGCTGTTCACGCCTACGTTCAGACATCGCGACCCCCGACGATCCCATGCAGTGTGTGCATGTAGTCCTTGAGGTCCGTCAGCATATCCTCTAGCGCCAGATTCCTGGCCGTGCTGTCGCCGTGTCGCCACGTCTTGGGCATCCCCTTGATGTGGAATTCCACGATGTACGCCAGTTCCACTAGGTGACGCATGGCCTTCCTTTGGCGTTCAGGTTCAGGATCCATCAGATTCCTCCGTGTACAGGTCCGTCTTCGACTTGACCAGTTGGTGCCGCTCATAATTGCGGCGGGACATGAGATTGTAGTAGCGCAGCATCGTTGCACCATACATGGGGGGCAGGTCGTAGGGTCCGTCGCCCTCTTTGAGTGCATCCACGCTATCTCCGACAAGGAGGTTCGCCTCCGTCATTGTCCGGTGATAGTTTAGAAGCACCTCGACAGCCACCTTTGGGTAGTGTGAGATCAGCGAATCGAAGATAGCTCGGATCTTCTTTTCGGTTTCTTCGTCCAGCTGGAAGCGTCCATCAGTCTCTGTCATGTCTTTTGTCCTCGATTTGTGAGAGGTGTTCGATCATCAGGGTTCCCATGATCCACACCAGGGTGACGGCGGAAAAGGTCATTGCAAAATACAGCAGCACAATCCAGTTCAACTCAAGCATCCCCAGTTTGCTCGATAACGGACGGCAGATCGGACATCGTGTCTAGCGGGTGGCGCGATGGATCCGAGATGTCCTCCAGAACCATCAGCCCCAGCACCTTAGCTGAGGCATGATCGGACACCGTCGCAGTTTTGTACCAACGGGTGAGCGCCTCCAGCTGCGAGGTGGATAGCTTCCGCCGAACGTCAGCAGCGGTCAGGCCCCACGATGGGACGACCGTCGATGCATTCGTGATCACGCCGTGGGCGATGTCGGGGCGGTCTGCCTGGATCAGCAGGCGAGCCATGAACAGAGGCTTCGTGAATTCCATATCAGTTTCCTTTGGTTTGGGTCCACACATCGGTTTGGAGGACAGTCAGCAGCCCGGAGACCAGGGTCTCAGTGGTGCGGAGGGTGGCTGAGTTTACCACCGTCCGCTGTTCACCGGGGCGGCGATAGTAGACATCGACTGAGGGTTTCGGGTAAGCGTCCCATGCCCTGTCTGAGTTGGAAGAGACGTGAACGGACACCGTTAACAGGCTGGACGAAGCCATCTCGTTGTAGCACTCTAGACTAAGCCGGATGTGGTTTAGGGTGATGGCATCGGTTGGGTTCAAACCGAGACTATGGACTCGATGAAAGTCGCGGAAAAGTCTGATGTAGGAATCGCGGGGCGGGTTCGTTTCGGTCATGTCAGTCTCCTTTGGTCCGCAGTTCCGCCATGAATTTCCAGTACCTCTTCTCGGCCCTCTGCATTTGGATCTCCGCTGCCTTCAGCGACTCGGTCAGTTCACGCACCCTCTCTCGGAGATCGAGCACCTCGTCTTGGGCATCGCACAGTTTACGGGAGTGGCGCAGCCACGATGCGTGCTCCTTCTCGGTCAGCGAGTCGATGAATTCGTCGATGGTTTTCTCTTCGGTCATGGTTTGTCTCCTTTCAGAACTTGGATGCCCCCGGTCCGTGGGGCGTGATGTAGATGGAGGCGACGGAGCCGGACCGCGTTCCGTCGCAGAGGCCACACTTGGCACAGCTGACACCGTACGAGTCAGCTGGGCACTCGATGGAGTTGGGGGATCTGGAGTCAGTCGAGAACGTGCGCCAGCCATCGGCCTGCGCCGTGCGGGACTGGGCGGCAGTCTCCGTCGATGCCATCAGCAGGTCCATCAGGTCGGGGCGCAGCTGCCATTGGTGAGTGTAGCCAGTGTGCCCGTCCCAGCCCTGGATCAGGCTGTCTAAGATCGGGCGAGGCACTGCCGCTGGGTCACCGTAGGCTCCCAGCCTGATGCGCCGGACACGCTTCGACGGGAGCACGTCGGCTGGGTCTGTCTGATCGTAGCTGCCAGACTGGTACGCTCGCCAGATTGCGCCGGGAGCCTGCCCGGTATTGACGTAGCACAGCAGACCGCGCAGGGGGCAGCTGCCGCATGCTGCCGCATCTTCGCCGGACTTGACGGCATCGACTGGCGACACGTCACGCGCGAGGATCCACAGCTGGGCCATCGGGCCTGTCTTGCGATTCTTCGAGGGTGTTTTGATTCCCGTCACAATCGCGACAATCGGGGCACCGTTGATCTGGGACGGTCCTTCGTAGATGATCACGAGAAGAATTCCCCCAGCATCTGGCGGATCGTGTCCGGCCCGTCGCCTGGGCAGGCACGCTTGCCCGTGTCTTGCGGCACGGCACCGTAGACAGCGCGTGCGACATGCGGCAGTTCCGATGCGAGCAGGTTGCCGATCAGTTCGCCACCATAGTCCGCACCGGAAGGGCTGGCCAGCAGCCATCGGCCCTGGTCGTCTTGGCGAAGCGGAGGGAAGGCCCAGCGAGCCAGCCTCTTGGCCGTCAGATGGGGGGCGAGGTCGTCGGGGATGAGGATGTCTTCGTACTTGGACATGGTTTTGTCTCCTTTGGTTTGGGTGTCAGTCGCAGTCACAAGACGGCGACAAGATACATTGTCGCACTCAGCAGCACAACAAAAATCAGGAAGGGGATCGAGTCGCGGGCGTGCTCCTCCCAGTCGAATTCTTTTTTGCTCATCGGTTGTCCTTGGTTTGGGTAGTTCTGCGAGGGCTGGAGAAGTTGGGGGGCAGAGGGCAGTAGCGTACGTAGCCAGCCACTCCAGATCCACCCCAGCCGGGCCGATGGTCTTGGGTGTTTTTGCGCCGGATCCGTTCTAGCTCGCGCGCCTCGACACGCCTCCGGTTCCACTCTTCTCGGCTGATCTGGTGGCTCATTGGTTCTCCAGTTCGGCGTCACACTGGAGCAGGAAGTTGACCAGCTTGGTCTCAGCAGCTTTGCGCTGCCTTTCAGCCTCCGCACGGTCGAGTTCGTGTCGGTCGACGATGCGCTGGTGGTAGCCTTCTTCGGACTCCCAGCGGTTGAACGTGTTTTCGAGCATCCTGATTTTGGCTCGCTGCTCCGGGGTGTAACGGTCGTGATTGGACATTGGTTTGTCTCCTTTGGTTTGGGTGGCCGGACTTGACCCGTCCGGTGAGGGTGGATAGGCCGGGGTACGATGCCCCCCGGCAGGCAGGCTGTCACAGGCTGGCGAGGGCGAGACTCGACTCGAAGAGGTCCATCAGGTCACGCTTCTTGCGCGTTCCGGTGGACTCTCCGGTGAACCGGAACGCCGTGCGATCCTTCACACGCCCATTGTCCGGGCGGTCGATCCACTCGGTAATGGCGTTGAAGTAGCCGAAGCCAGTCCCCTTCGTCGCTGCCGTCTGGCAGGTGGGCGAGTTGTAGATCTCGCCCACTGACTCAAGGAAGGCCAGCTTCGCACGCTCCCAGCGCATGATCTTCTTCGTGTCCTCCGTCTTAGGACGGGGTGAGATCACCTGATCATGCGCGGTCTCGATCAGCTTGTAACCATCCGACATGCGCCAGCCAGCCAGACGCCGACTGAAATCCTCGACACCGTTGGCGTACTCAAGGGCATTCTGGAATGCCTTGAACATGCCCGGAAGGCGATCATGGAACCGCGAGGTGTGGCGGTTCCTGATCTCTCCCTTCTTGTCCGTCAGGATCATACCGTTCTCACAGATGAGCCGATACGAAAGGGCAGCCAACTCGAAGGCACGCTTGCCCGTGCGATTGTCTCGCGCGGTGACGTACATGTCCGTTCGGTCGCCTGCGATCTCGAAGGACTTAAGGGGCATGTGAACCAGCAGGTCCGCACCCTGGTTCAGGACGTTGACGCCGCACGGGCGCGTGCCCGTCGCATCAGCCAGCCTGAACACGTCCTCCATCATGTCCCGATTGCCGTAGACGGCATGACCGGAGCCGATGACGTCCAGCTGGGCATCATGCTGGCCCAGGATCGCGACGTGCGAGCGGACTTCGTCCCCCGTGCCCGTGAAGAGCGGCACCGTGCGCGGCTCCCAGTCCAGGCCCCCCGAACGAAGGGCGCTGTCGATGCTGGTGCTGTCGATGGTAGTGAAGAAAGCCATGGGTTTACTCCTTTGGAGATGGGTTTGATTTGCCCTGCGATTGACCCGGCAGGGCATCGGGTGGATGGGCCAGTCTATTCTAGGCGGACTGGCAACGCCAGGGGAATCACTCGGGTCCCTTGTACCAGAGAGGCGCAAGAGCCCCGGCGAACAGGATGACGGTGAAGATGGCAAGCGCGACGGTGGCGAGGATGCTCATGAGTCGGCCCGGAAGAAGTCTCGGGCCGTCCCAAGGGCAGATGCCTGGGCCCCGAAGAAGAACGTCCGGTGGCGGGCGACCTCATCGAGCAGGCGGTGAATCTTCCCGGTGTGGTAGGACAGACTCGTCGGGTGCGGCATGTCCCCGCGATTCATTGAGCCCCCAGCCTGTCGCCCGAACATATCCAGGGCATCGGCAGCATCCTCCAGGGCATGACGGAGCAGGGCGATGTGCTCGACTAGCTCGGGCATCTCCGGGGCCTGTCGCTTGTACTCGAAAGCGCGGTCCGTATCGGAGGAGATGTAGGGGGCTCCACGGTGGAGAAGGTCGAGGGGCATCTCAGCCCGCTGGTTTGCGTTGCTCATATCTTTGAGATGGGTTTGGGTTCCGTCCGATACCCGGGACGGTGGCGGGTGTAAGAGCCCCCGAAGGGGCTGGCAGGTCAGGACTGGAACAGCTGGTCGTCATCCAGCGTACCGAGCATCCAGGCATACTCTGTCTGGACGGTGTCCGGCTTGTCTCGCCCGGGTCGCCACTCTTCCAAGATGACGCCACGCGGCTTCCCGTTCCAGGCTTTGAACGTCGCCGCCTTCACATCCTCGAATGAGGCTCCGACGTAGCGGGCGATGGTATCCAGCGCGTGTTCCGGGTCGTCCATGATGTCCTCGTACACTTCGACCTGCGACGGGATGCCGCCAGATTGGATATCCGTGTCAGTCCAGACGGAGACGGTGAGAACGAAGGGGGTGCTATGGTCTGCCATGGGTTTACTCCTTTGGAGATGGGTGTGGGTGCCGCCCATATCCCGGGGCGGGGTCGGGTGTAAGAGCCCCCGAAGGGGCGGGCCAGTCAGACGGACAGGGTGCCGTCAGGTGCCTCGTAGATGGTCAGAGCGCCGTGGTAGCTGCTCACCCTGGGGCGAAGCGTCTGGCCACGGTATCGAACGGAACCATCCTCGGAGATTGTCCGGGTCGTGCGACGGATCAGCTGCTCGGAGCCGGGGCGACGGACGTCCACGCTTGCGCGTAGCTTGCCGTCAGCGATGGTCTCGAAATGTGCCGTCGTGGTCTTTCCGGTTCGGACGTGGTAGGCCATGGGTTTACTCCTTTGGAGATGGGTTTAGGTGGCCCCCTGATTTACCCCGGGGGCGCCGGGTGTGCGATGGGCTGAACCCTGTCACGGTCCATTTGGGTCGGGTGCCGCCGCAGGTCCCATCCCTGAAGCGTGGCATAGGCTCGCCCATTGTGAGCCCATCGGAGGATAGCGTCACGGTCCCCACCGTTCGCGTCTCCGATCCCCTAGCCTATCCCGGGACCTAGGTCCCTTCGGCCCGTGTCCGTTGAACAGGGGCGTCCGTGTCCGGTAGGGGTTGCAATCCTACCGGGCCGTGGCTTCTCGCGTTTTCAAAGTCGATCCAGGCGGGGGCCGTCGGTCATCCCCGGGGGTCGTCTCCCCGGTGGCGACCTGCCCCGCCCCACCCTTCCCAGGTGGAGCGGATCAGGGCTCGCGGCCCCCGAAGGGGCGGCCCATCCCCCCAGGGGACAGGCCCGGCCCTGGGGGTGCCGCTGGCCCCTGCCGGGCCGCTGGCCTCTTCCCAGGGCGCTGGCCCCCTGGGGAGGCGCTGGCCCTGGATCAGCGAGGCGCTGGATCCCAGGTCGTGGGGGCGCTGGGCACCCTGCCCCCGAAGGGGCCGGGCCGCGCGGACCGAACTGTCAAAGAGTCACACCATCAATCTAATCTATCTCCCACGGCATTGCAACCCCTTGCCCCGTCATTTACAAAGACGATACAAAAGGGGGGTAACCCTAACATGCTAGGGGATAACCCCCATCACGCGCGTATAATATATAAGGCATAACAGTGCCCTTACATAACCCCCTGGAAACCACCTTGCAACTACCATACCAACCCACCCTGCCCTACCAGGGCAACTTAACCCTAGGGGGATACCCACCCCCCGGGGGTTAGGCTTCTGTTCGGGTGACCCCCTGCGAATCTCGTGCCAGGAGGCATAGGTAAATACCCCTAGCGGAGATCCCCATTGGGGGGAAGAAGCGGATCGCGTATAACGTATACCCTAACGGATTTTTGTCCCAAACATTTGGGTCACTTCCGCTTTGCCTTCTTCTTCCGCTTCCCGCCTGGAGTGACCGGATAGCTGACACGGGCCTTGCTGGTCTTCTTAGCCATCACTTCTTCTTAGACTTGGTGGCTTGGCGTCGAGCGTAAGAAGCGTGGCCGCTAGTGTTGCGGTCAAACCGTTTCTTGGCGGCTGCAAGCTTGGCCTTAACGCGGGGGTCGTTCGGCTTAGACTTCTGCTCTTTTTCCAGCGACCGAATGGTTTTAATTGTGGCGGCGGTACGAGCATCATAAGACTTAGAAACAGTCTTATTGCTAATCTTACGGCGAGAAGCTTTTTTCTTAGCCATGATCAAGAGAAAGGGAAATCAGAATGGAGAAAAGTATACAGGATAGCAAAAACAAAGATAGCATCTAGAAGGTATTTCTTAATACGTTCTTTCATCACTCATCAGCAGCCTAAGAAAAACACGAAGTGTTTCTTCTTAAAGGTCAGATAGAGGTAGCCTCGCTTCCCTAGTATTAATCGTTTGTCTCAAGGCCGGATCCGCCGGACTAACATGAGGTGGGCACTCCCCACAAGCATCACTCAGCAAGCCACAGGCCGTCCGAGGTAGCTCTCGTTCCCTAGTGTCGTCTGGTATATCTGTAGCCTTTACCCCGGATGCGGGAGATTGAGATTTTCCGGAGATCTCGGATTAGGACACGGGGGCAGTATGGTAAGCTGAGGTCATGGACGGATTCAATCGCATCCCTTCTCGGCCCGTAACGCCCCCTGAGCACGTCATCTTGGAGTGGCAGAGGCGGATCGACGAGGCCAGGAACGCGGGGAAGATGATGGATGAAGTGCCTCGGGTGCCGATAAGCGGTTTGCCCGGCTACGAACTTACCCCCAGCGGAATCAAGTATGGAAAACGACAGCCAGCCGACTCAGGCAGACGAGACGACCAAGTACACGGAGAAGCAGGTTGACCAGATGCTGGAGAGCATCATCAGGGACCTGTCTACGCTGCTAGACTCAGCACCCCAAGATGACCAAGGAACAGACAAGCCTGTATCGGATTGAGTTCGGAGATGAGGGGCATCAGTATGTCCTCCAGAGGCACGAAGACCATTGGCGGGTAAGCCGCCGAGGCGTCTTGGTGGAGAGGTATCAGACGGCCTGGGAGGCCCTTGATGCCATTCGTAACATGTTCGAGAAGTGGGAGCCGTCCAACGACGATGACGCCATCCTGCTGCAAGCCATTCAGGAGATTCTATGACGTTCAACGCTTTCGACCACCGCCGCAGCACCGCAGCACAGAACAAGGGGCTTATGCGGCCTCTGCGGGGCTCACGGCGGGACCGAGACGACACGGGGGCGCTGGGCGACATTACGAGCTACGGCCCCAACACCACATGGCGGGATCTCAGCAGCTTCCCGGGGGAGAATAACCAGTGGTCTAGCAACCTCCACAGGAAGCAGCTAGTCCGACGTGAGGGGTTCTACAAGTGGGACAACATCGCGGTCACTGGGGAGCATTGGGCGCTGAAGTGGGGCACGCGGGAGTACAACGCCCCGTACCGCCAGTTCGTAGACTGTGACTTCACGGACATCTCGCAGGAGCACGGCCTGTACGTCTCGAACAGCAGTTCCACGTTCTTGAAGGACTGCACATTCCTGCGGTGCGGGAGCCAGGGGGCTCAGTGGGCACACAGGCCCTTGGCATACCAGCAGTATGATGCAGACAACATGCCGTATGCTCACCCGCCTCGCCATGGCGTGGTGGGTTGCCACTTTGTGGACAACGCCTACAAGGGTACGAGGCCCTCGTTCAACCTCACCTACTTCAATCCAGGCACATCTGAGATGCCCGGGACGCTGCTAGTTGCAGATAGCGTCTTTGTATGCGACTGGGAAGAGGAGCGATACGATGGGCGGCGCAGCACTGGCGCTATCGTCGTGACCCCTAGCCAGGGCAATGAGCCTCTAGACGGGCGTCTGGGTCCTATGATGGACTCTGTGACGATCAACAACTGCCTGTTCGACTACACGGACGGGGACAGACCTATCGTGGACCTGCGGTCTGTGGGTAAGGTGGTGCTCAAGGACTCCGTCTTCATCGGCAGGGATCATAGGCAAGCCTACATCCGCATCGACCGGGACAAGTACGGGCAGTTCAATGGGGCTACGTCGGGTCAGGTGGTGATCCAGAACTGCGTGGGCGTGGGCGTTGAGCTACAGATCATGCGGCCCTCAATCGACGGCTCCTCGAAGCAGGAGTCTGTGTTCTTTGACATCAACACCACTGGGCAAGAAGCGGTTATCGACGTTGATACCTGCGAGATTGTCTCACTACGGAGGCTGTAATGGTCGAGTATCGAGGGGAGAAGTTCTCGGGCTACAACAAGCCGAAGGCCACTCCTAACCATCCTAAGAAGAGCCACGCGGTTCTTGCAAAAGAAGGCAGTACGGTCAAGCTTATCCGCTTCGGCCAGAAAGGCGTAAAGGGATCACCGGACGGATCAAAGCGAAACAAAGCATTCAAGGCGCGACATGCCAAGAACATCGCCAAAGGCAAGATGTCTGCGGCGTACTGGGCTAATCGCACAAAATGGTAGTGTTTTGCTCGGTTTCTACTCTCTAGGAGATTCTATGTACGGTAAGAAGAAGGCTTCCAAGAAGCCCATGGTTGGCAAGAAGGGTGCGGCAAAGATGCCCGCAGCCGTCAAAGCCAAGATGAAGAAGAAGAAGAAATGATCCAGAAGCACTTCACGTTGAGGGATGATGGCGGATTCACCATGAAGGTGGCCCGTGAGGCTGAAGATCAGATCTCCATCAAGGTGGCTAAGGCACCCAACCAGCACATTAGCCTTGAGACGGCCCGTGAGCTTGCTCAGTGCCTTCTAGAGGCTGCTGGGACCCCGAAGCCTCCCCCGGTCCAGCGTGCAGTACAGGCGACTACAGGGCCGTTTGAGCACCCCGAAGGGTTTACCCTTAATCCGCAGTGATTGTGCTCGGCGTCGATCCTGGCATTTCCGGTGGCCTTGCCTTCCTTGATGGGGGTAAGGCCGCTGGTCTCTATGTAATGCCAACGTATAGGACGGACGAGGAGAAGAAAATCCATGGACACAAGGTTGACTTCCACACGTTCGCGTCCATAGTGGAGATGTATCGCCCAGACCGGGCTGTGGTTGAGCGTGTCTCGGCCATGCCGGGCCAGGGCGTGTCCTCGATGTTCACCTTTGGTGGAGCTTACACGGGCGTGCTGGCGTGCCTTCAGGCACTCAGTATCCCATACGACCTTGTGACTCCCCAGAAGTGGAAGAAGGAGATGGGTTTTAAGAAAGAAAAGAAAGAGACTGTCAAGTGGTGCATGGAGCGCTACCCTAACGTATCACTAATCCCCCCAAGGTGCAGAACACCGCACTCTGGCCTTGCGGATGCGTTGGCTATCGCTTCATGGGCATTGATGTAGTAGAAGCCCCGACGTTGCTAGAGCGCCGGGGCTTCTTTAGATCATCACCCCCTGCCGAGGTCAGCCCATGAGCCCGGACTTGGAACCGATTTCAGTTTCCCAGAACACGGAGTCGTCGCCTTTCAACGCCTTGCTGTCCCACTCTCTCAAGAACATCTCTAGCTCTTCGTCTTCACGCTGCTTTTTTGCCATGTGTGCGTCCCGGTTGAGGGCTTCGGTCAGGTACTCGACCGCCATGCTCAGGGCATCAATCCGGTCATCGTGGACCAGACAGCCCTTCAGGTGTTCGAGGTGTGTAAACTGCCAGAACAGCTGGCGGAACCGCTTCTTCTCGGCGGCGTCGGCCTCGCTGACCTGCTGGTCCTGATCAATCACCCGGGTGTGGAAGATCAGCTTGTGGTTCTCGTTGGGCGGGGACAGGGCCTCCAGCATGCGGGCCTCCTTCATCGTGGAATTCCGCACCTCCTCCAGCGAGCACCCGTGGTTGCGGCGCAGGATGGGCTTCAGAAGCTCCGTGACGGCACCATCACCGAAGTTGCTCTCGACTAGGACGGTGTCCACACTGTACTTCGCGGCCTCTCGGGCGATGGACAGGAGGGCAGGCTCGCTGTAGCCGCCCTGAAGCCCTCGCACAGAGTGGACGAAGATGTAGCCACTGAGGGTGCTGGCGACACAGATGCCCGTCTCGTCCTTGCCACGACCGCTGGGGTCCACTGCCAGGATGGTAGTGTCGAAGGGGACCAGCAGGCCATCCTCCATGGCAGGCCGGAAGAAGCCATCGCCCGGCAGACCAGGGTGATCTCGGTGGATTCTGTGCTCGTTGCGGTTGCCATGGACGTAGATCTCCCGCGCCTTGTGCTTCGGGAACTCGGTGAACATGGCATCACGGAGCTTGAGCGGGAACCGGGCGTCATCGCTCAGGTCCGTAGACAGCATGAACTGGCGGTCGAACGATGCCTTACTGTACTTCAGCTGGCGCTCGGCAATGTTCTCGCCTGTGAAGCGTGTGGGCTCCAGCGGGGTGCCGGGCGTCACGTCGGCCTTACGGACTGAATCAGCTAGGCGGGCGGTGCCTGAGGGGTTGAAGCCATAGCGCCCCTCCATCTCCTCAGTAGGCTTCATGATCGGCCAGATCCGAGTCTCAAAGCCGCGCTGCTCAAGGATCTGGTAGATGGTGTGAGTGGACTGCGGAGTCCCTAGCACCTTGATCTGGGGGTAGATCTTCAGTTGCTCGGAGGGCGGCAACAGAATAGCCGACATCTCCTCTAGGCGCTCGACGAGATTCTCCCGCATGGCGGGGCTGGCGCTGTTGTTGGGGACCTCGCAGTCGTCCAGAATGATCAGGGAACTGCGGCTACCCGTAAGCTGGGAGGTGATGCCCTTGGACGTGACGGTCGGAGACTTCTTGACAGTCGCGCAGCCCACTTGGAACGACACGGATGAGTCCTGATCGCCTCGGGACACGTCTGGCTCAAGGTGGTGTAGCTCGGGAATCTCCGAGATCAGGCGGCGGATGAAGCGGCAGATCTGGTCCGCCGTGTCCTTAGCTGCACTGATGATCAGCACGATCTCCTCAGGGTTCAGGTACAGACGCCAGCAGACGTATGCCGCTGTGATGTAGGTCTTCCCGGCCCCTCGAAACGCCTGGATCTGTGACTGGTCTGGACCGAACTGTAGGTAGTCGCAGAACTCACGCTGGATGTCGGTCGGTTGGGGCAGTTGCAGGTGCTTCCACACCACGCGAGCAAAGTTGGAGAAGCGTCGGTAGGGGTGCCCCTCAGGAAGATGGTTGATAAGCTGTTCCATCAGTGGTCCCCAAAGATTAGAGTGAAGAGGCCGGAGTACGCGATACCCCAGACTGCATCGGGATTAGGCCCGTTGTAGTTGCTGCACAATGCGTGGGCATACTCATGACAAAGAACTTCATCACGGGCCGCTGGCGGGATGCGATTAGAAATTCGTATGACATGCTGCTCGCTGTTTTCCTCATAGTCGTATTCTCCCTGTACGCTTTCACCGATATCGGTTACTTGCAGAGCGACGTTGTCGAGGGGGAAGTGGTGCCTAAGCACCGCCAGGGTCGCCATCAATTCGTTCATCGCGGATCATCTGGTACTGGATGTGGGCTATGTCCTCGTCGGACTCCTCAAGCTCACGCAGTTTGTCGATGATCTCAAGTGCCCGGTCAGCGTCATACGCACCAGTCTCATCTGTGGCGTATTCTATGATCGTCCCGTCGTCGCTTTGAACGGTGATGATGTGGGTGTAGCCCTTACGCTTCCTGCGGAGCATCCACCGTATGAGAAGTGTAAGGATGCCTGAGGAGATCAGGCCCTCCGCGATGTGGATGATCTCATTTTTATCCATCATCTACCGTTAGCCGAACGTCATCGAAAGCAATGCCGTCCCAGTTAGTGGTTTTGGCATTGTCAGGGGAACTGAATCCTCCGAGAACACCTTTCCGGCTGGCGGCATCGTTAAGGTACTTGCGGCAGACTTCTGCCTCAGCTGCGGTGATGTCCTCTTTGCGGAGAATCGAAAGGATCTGCTGATACATCAGCTGTTCGAGTTGTTCGTTATCCATATCAATCAAAGAGGGTCGGACTTTCAGGCGAGCGTTGGTACATCTGAGCTTTCCTTGCATTGCGGAAAGCATTGTCAATGTAGCTGTGCTCCTTCCTGATCGAGTTCATCGCGGCTTTGCGATATTTAGAGATGACGTTCTGGATCAAGCGAGCCCGATAGCTCTTCTCCCGACCCAGGGGCATCGGGTCATACTTCAGGTACTCCTCATCCTGCACCAGCACGCGGAGAGCCTGCCGCAGCGTTTTGCCACGAATGCTCATGGTGCTGAATCGCTCTTGCCATTCGTCGTATAGGGTATTCCCTCCCTCCATGCGGAGGTTACGGTCGAGCAGGAACACGTTGTCGTAGTACCTAGGGGCGCTGCGCCATGTATAGGGGACAGCCGAGATGGCCTTGGCAACTACGTCATCCTTAATGTCGGTGACGCGAGTCGGGAGCAAGGCATCAACCCAAGGGTTTTCAGCAATGTAATCCTTCTTCGTGGGCTCGCCCAGCAAGTTGCGCCGCCTGTCCGAAACAGATTCGCGGCCCCAACTGCCGGGGATCGAGGTCTGCAATTCTTCCAGCAGCGACTGTGCCTCGCGATACTCCGGCGATTGTGCCGTAGCAACCTGACGAATGTGGGCCGGGACTGCCACACCACGGGCCACCTTGAACAGCCAGTTGCTCGTAGCTTTAGAGTCTCCACCCATGATGTCGAAGAAGTCGCGCATGCCTTGCAGGAACGAGCGGTCGGTGATCTGCCGGGTGAACATCGCCTGAAGCACAGTGGCCGCAGTCTCGATGTCATGGTCGATGCCCGGATCAGTGTTAGACATCTGATAGTAAGATGACACCTGAGCCAGATCCGCTGCCATGCCTAGCCACTGAGAGAACGGCTCTGCCCGCAGGTAGCTGTAATACTTATCGCCAATGCGGATCGAGTAGTTCTGCCAACCACGCACAGACAGCGTGCCTCGCATCTTGTTATCGGCAGGGCCACCACCTGTAATCCGAGGCAGGTCGGACGGGTCGAGGATGGTGTCGGAGATCAGGGCCAACACCGACGCGGTAGTCAGCGAAGCAAGCCACACGTTACCCTTCTGCTTGGCTACTCGGGCCTCAACATCCTTCAGCGCCGCCTGCCGTCCAGCCGCATCCATATCCTCGAACTTCGGGTACAGGCGCTCTAGCTGGCGTTGGTAATCCAGCTTGCCCGACTCCTCGTCGAGAATGCGGCCCAGCCTACCCTCGACAAAGGTGTCTTCCCCAAGGGACTCCGACAACGCTCGCCGCACTTTGAGGTTTGTTGGGGAGCCGGGAAGGTTGATAGCACCGCTCAACCGTCTCCAGCTTCGCCCGACTGACTCGGTGACGCTGTCCAGCGTACCACCCACGCCAACATCGACTCCGAGAGCCACGGAGTTGGTGGGCACAGTGGTGAACGGGGCGAAGAACCGCAGGGCAGGGTGCTTATTGACAAGATCAGCAGCGCCTGTGATGAGGCCCGCGAACTTTGACGGCAACTCCGCAGCGGTCTCGCGCTCCAGTTCCGACATCTGTCGGTTCAGCGTGATGTTCTGGGCGTTGCGGATGCCTTTGGCATAGGTTTCAGTCAGGAACTCGCGGTTCTGGCGGGTCCGCTCGGCTTCCTGCCGCACTGACTGGATGACGTTCTTGCGGCCCTCGTCGGTGCGCGTAGCACGGTCGATCACGGCCTGTCCAGAGAAGTGGTCCGACAGCATGTTCAGTCCCGACATCTGCTGGTGCGCTAGTTGTGTAGCCTTTTCAGCTGCAACTGCGTGGTCCAGACCCTGATCACGGTACTTGAAGTAAAACTCAGTCTGAACTGTGGACTTCCACACCGAGTTCTGCCAAAGCATGTCAGCCATCTGCGGCAGTTTGATGCCGGGCCGGATTGCAGCTTCCAGCCCCATGAGTGCAGAAGCCATGGTACTGTCGCCCACACGTCGGCTGATGAACCGCTCCCAGTCTGTCTGCATGCCGAAGCGTGCGCTTAGTCCTAGGCTGTGAGCAATGCGGTCGAGCCCCTTATATTCGGGGTCGCTCTTGTCCATGCCGATGCTGGCAAACGCTCCCCTTGCTAGACTGATGGCGTTTCTATAGGTAAGTTGCATCCGTCGAGTTTCCTTCTCGACACCACGCAAAACCTCTTCAACCATCTCTTCTGTTCTAAGCTGCCGAACAGGGTCCGTGGCCCGCGCAATTGTACTGAACGAATCCTGCACATATCGCAGCGGGGCGAGAATGGCTGGAGACATCATGGCTGTCATGAACGTCTCTGTCCCTGAAATGATGTTAGAGACGAACCAGCTAGTCACGTTTTTGATGCCAAACGGCTGGTTCTCCATCTCGTCAATCACCAACTCGACAAAGCGGTGCGTCGGAAGACCGTGCTTTTTTGCACGCTCAAGTTCTTGGTCTAGGTTTTGTAGAACCTTGCGGGACTCGGGGTCCGTCTTGGCCTGGGCAATATGCTTACGCAGTTCGGCCATCTTCTCGGATCGCCGCTTGCCCGCGTAGTTCATTGCGGACATGGCAGGGTCTGCCGTGGTCGCGGGGTTTGCCCCACGCTTCTGCATCGCAAGACCTAGATTGCCCCAGCCTTGACCCACGCCCCGAACGGCCTCGCCCATTTCCCAAATAGAAGACAGCACCTCGCCAAGGATATCCCAGGTCGCGTAGTAGTCCTCACTTTCAGGGTCAAGCGTCTTGAGCTTGGCATGGGCTGACATCAAAGACTCGCTCTGCTTGTTGATGTATCCCGCTCCAAACGAATATGTCGCCCGCATCTTGGAAAGATCTCGCGCGTTCTGTCTGAGACGGTCAATGATCTGACGACCTTCCACGACCGAGTGGCCCATGTCGTCGAGGTGCATGGCAAGCACAATCTCGTCGTAGTCAGGCATCGCCTTAAGCTCTTCCAACTCTTCGACAGACACACCAAGGCCCTTGGCCTCGATCTCGTCGGCAGTAGGCGGCAATACCTCTTCGTCTGCCTCCTGCTTCGGGCGAGAAGCCCCGGCGTTGCCTTTGGCAGCTTCTTCTGCCTTAGCCTTCTGCCGCTCGGTCATCTTGCCCACACGCGCTGCCCGCTCTGCGGCGACCTTTTCTCCAAAGGTCTGCGTCATGCCAGGAGTGCCCTGGAAGCCCTTCTTGCCTGCGTCAACCGCACGCATATTGGCAAGGCCAGGATACAGCGACTCATGGAAGTTATAGAGCAGAATAGGTGCTGCACTGTCCGGGGCAAAAGTCTGGCGCGTACCGTTCCTACCCGTCCAGTTGATTGCTCCAGCTTGGTTTAGCGTAAGACCACCAGCGAAAAGCTCCTCTTCCGGTCCAAACTTGCGGCGCTGGTCTGCACGGAGATAGTCAGCGTCCTGCTTGATCTCGGCCTCAGTGTATTGCTTCATCTGGCGTAGCTCTTCACGCGCAGCTTCATTACCCTGAAGGCGGACAGACTGGAAAGGGTCGTCTTCCGTAAGTCCGAGGATGTACTCGTCAACCCGGCCCCGGAAGTTGGCAAACTCTTCCGGTCCAAGCGCATCCTCAAGGCTGCTGTACGCCTCGAAGTGGCTTTGTTCGGCAGGCGTTCGGTTCGCCCACCGAAGCTGCTGGTTAACGACAGACTCTTCCTCGTCGTTCAGGACGCGCTTCACTGCCTGAGCAACTATTTGCGCCCCTTCACTTCCAACAGACTGTGTGTCTTTAATGACATCGGCAGTGTGCTTCATCTTGCGGAAGACCAGCGCCGTGTCGATGGGCAGGCCGATGAACAGACCATCGACCATGTTCTTCAGGCGACCCTCAAACACAGAGTCCTCTTCGTCACCCACCACCCAAGACGTGAACCCCTCGAACATCGAGGTGTTGTTGTGGATGATCTCCATGAAGCGGGACTCGTCGGCCTTGAATGCCGAGAAGTCTGTAATGCCGCCCATCATGGTGTTGTACAGCAGCTTGTTCTTTCTGGAGGTCCCGCCCTGGCTGCGGAAGGTCCGCATCAGCTTTGTAAGCCCGCCAATCGTGGCGCGAGTCGCTGCCCCTGCGCGGACTGCATTGCCAAACCCAGCAGCCGCCCCGCCCAGGGTAAGCAAGGCAGCGCCTGTGGGGAGGGCTGCTGTCAGCATGGTGCCCAGAGCAAGCCCGCCAGCAATCATGCCTGTAATCAGCGCATAGCCCGTGAGCCCCTGGACTGCCCCCTGTACAAGCTGCCCTGGCATCGTTTCGGGCGCTCCAATGATGTCGAAAGGAAGCGAGTCCCTGCCAGTGAACAGCCCGGCGGGCATACCGAAGACGGACTTGACGGCCTCTTCGACCCCGTTCAGGCCACCAATGAATAGGTCTGAAGAGACCGGGCGGGTGGCTTCGCCTTCCCCTTGGTCGGCAAAAGTCTGCCCATAGTAGTTTTGACCATAAAGGCTTCCACTACCATATGCCACTTCATCGTAGAAAGATCTTTCGCTCAATAGCCCACACCTCGCGGAATAGAAGGTCGTTTGGTTGAGGTAACCTGATCTTTAGCTGTGCTAATTGCCATCTCAAAAGCTTGGCTGGCTAGAAGCTCACCTCGATCATCACCTTCGGCCTTGCTCAAGTCAAACTCACCATTGGTGATGCTTACTAGATACATATCGGTCAACTCACGGACGTGCTTGATCACAGGGCTACCCGAAGGGGAATCTGCCTGGACTAGAAATTTAGTGACGTTCATTTTTTCAGATGTTTTTTCGCCAGACGCTGTCAAGAAATTACTTCCTACCGGGTCAAGCATACGGTCAAGTGAAGCCTGCACATTGGCCCTTAGATTGCTAAGAGGCAAACCAGTGCCACGGAGTTGAGGCGACACAAAGGTTTCCTCAAACACATCTTGCGGTAGCGGATCTCCTGTGTACCGCAAAGCAACAGGCCCCAGCGCAGTTGGTCTAAAGACGTATTTATCGCCGTCCTTGACTAGCCCCGGAAAATTCTCTGTGTCGCTGATGATCTGATCAAAAGTAACTCCACTACGCAAACTGTTGGATAGCACTGGACGGCCTTTCTTTACGTTCAGATCGTCCATAATATTCTCAATCACAGACTTATCAATGGCTAGGTCTTTGCCAAACATTGACCTGCGTAGCGCCTGATTGACGACGGAATTATAAACAATAGTCTTCATTGACTCTTGCCCGTCTTTGAAGTCTGATTCAGAAACGCCAAGGCTTTCGGCAGTGGCATCGCCTTTAGCTAGACCTTGAATTCTTTCCCTTCGCGTATCCGCAAGACCAAAATACACAAAGGTGCTGGGCATGATCTGAGACGGAATGTCTCTAGGGCCGCTAACATTTTTGCGTGCCTTGACAATATCTTCCGCCGCTTTGATCTGGGAAGCGGCATCAACGTCCAAGCGACGGCGCAAAGTACCTATGGCTCCCGCTTCCTGCATAAGCTCCGGCAAGCGTTCTTGGATTTCCGCCATAGCCTCACGTTCTTTGCCCATACGGGCCATCGCTTGCCAGTATTCCTTAGCCGTCCCCATCTTGCCCGTTCCTGGCATCTCGAAGCTCGGATCGTTTGCCAGTGCTTGTGACCCCGTTTCCATCTGGAAAGTTCGCCCCTTTACGCCAGGGGCAAGTACGCCCCCTTCTTCAGAGAGTTCCATATCAAACTCTTCAAGAATCGCCCTTTGATAATCAGGCCATTGCGCGGCCAATTGCTCTGCTTGGGCACGCAAACCGTGCACTAGGCCGGAAATCTCGCTGGCCTCTTGCGGCTCCATCCCTTGGCCTCTAAGTTGATTTGGCAGCAATTCAGTATCCACGGTGAGCAGATCGTACCTAGATGCAATTTCCATCTGGTAGCCTCGGTCTACGTTTTGTCCCAGCATAGAGCGCAGGTCAGTCACCATCTCAGAAGGGAGGCGTCTCTTGTCCAGAGTGTCGTTGCGCTCCTGTCGGCTCTTAAGCTGAGATGCGATTGTGTGTCGCACTGACGGGTCTAGCGAGCCAAGCCATTCGTTGTACTCGTTGTCGGGCAAGTTCGCAACTTGTGTCGTTGTCATCGTTGAGTAGCGTCCGTACTCAGGGCTGTTGATCACGACTTCTTCGGCTTCTTGACGCTTCTGCGCCATGGAGGCCATGCCCTCAGGCTCAAGGTCATCCTCAAGTTTGTTGATGATGCTGGTGACCGAGTTACCCCCAAGCAGCGTAATGTTCCTGTTCGACGCCGGATCGCGGGCACTCTTAAGAAACTCCATCAAGTCGGACTTAAGCGTCTCTTCAATTGACGCATTGCCCAGACTTTCAATAGCCGTGATGGAGCCCTTGAGGGCACGGTTAACCATCTCATTGACGTAGCGGTCGTCAATGCCCAGACGGCGCGTCTCGGCAAAGATGGCTTTGAACTCCTCTTGGAAGCTTTGCCAGTTCTCGTTGGCAATCTCCATCGCGTCTGCCTGATCAAGGGGTCCGCTGTCGTAGGCACTGACCCAGTCCATGGCAAGGTCGATGACGGTCTGAGCAGAGCCTTGGAGGATTTCGTTCTTGGCTTCTTCCTCTACGGTGTTCTTGATCTTGACCGCCGCGCCCTCATACACCTCAACGGCGTAGGCAGACAGCTTGGACATTGCATGATCGTCCAGCCCCTTAAGAAGGTCTGGCAGACTGCTCAACGCGGCATTCTGAAGATCATTGACAATGGCGTCCTTAAGATCCTGGCCCTTCATGTCCTGCCCGTAGCGGTCAAGAGCACCAGCCACGATGTCGGGCATCGCGTCCTCCACGGCCTGTAGCAGCTTGGGACGGCGCAGAGCTTCGAGCGTGTCGCTGTACGCACGCTGTCCGAAGTTGCTGTCGATGAAGTCGATCTCACCAGCCTTGACCTTGGATGCCTCCCAGGCCCGTAGCTTGTTCCTGCCTACACCAGTCTTGGTGTAGTACGCTAGGATGTCTTCATACTTTTCGCCCGCCTCTTGCTTGCGAGCAATGTCCGCATAGATCTTGCTGATGCGTTTGTTGCGGGCATCCGTCCGTTCACTGGCGATCCCGGTGCCCACCTCCAGCGCCTTCTGGATTACCGCTCCAAGCTCTTGCTGCTTTTGAGAGCGGCGCAGGTCAAGAGCCGTGACGGGGCTCACAAACATGTCCTGCGGCGTTGCCAGCGGCTGGACAATTTGAGGTCGAATCGGAGAAGCCATCAGGTAAGGGGGTTTCCGGTGAATGTATTAAATGGAAGACCTTCGGCGTCGTACCCGATTGCCGATTGGTATCCCGAAGCCGCCTGGACGCCCGCCCCAAGGAGGATAGACATCATGCTGGGCTCAGGCTCCAGTTGCGGGACAAGCTGATTGAGCCTTGATTGAGTCCTGGCCTCCAAAGAAGCCTTAGCAACTTGCAAGCTTTCCTGCTGGATCTCGCGCTGCGTCTCGATGGCGTCCAGGGACAAAGCTTCTTGGATGTCGAAGTCCAGTTGCGTGTCCTGCACTGTTGCGCCTGTAATCCCGCGAGCACCTGCGCTTGCTCGGAACTGCCCCTCCGCAAGGTAAGAGTCCCGCATGGTCTGACGCGACCGCTGACTCGCGGCAACATCTTCTTGCCGCTCTCTTTGGGCAATTGTCATAGCTTCCTGAGCAGCAGCCACAATCGCGTTCTTCTGGCCTCTGGCAGCAATCTCCTTCCGGGCCTTGTTCATCTTCTGGGCCGCAGACCGCTGACCCAAACCTTGAAGAAGGCTGGAGCCGCCCATTCCAACGGCCAACATAGTAGGACTACACATTAAGATCCTCGCCGTAGGTACAGGGAGAAAGGAGTTTCATTGATTACGGTTGGAGCCACGCGACGAAAGCCAGCGTTGAGCAACCAGCGGGCATGCAGCAGGTTGCGGCTTGCCACGAAGTTTCCGTACAGTGGGTACAGAACGTCCATAGCCGGGAAGAAGATATCACGGGCAAACCGTGTCACTGTCAGGGGCCAGTGGCGGAAAAGGATGTCATCCGTCAAGAGCCAGATGCACCCCATCCCCGCACGTCCCGGCCCGGCAATCCATTCACCGTGACCGCACAGGCCGTGGATTTCTCCAGCGTCATCGGAAATGGTGAAAGCGTCAGTAGACACCTCCACGCACTTAGACAGCAGCAAGCCCGTGTCTTCACTACCTGTCCATATGGACCGTAGCTCGATCTCGTCGATTTCGCGTAGGCTGGGAGCTAGAGCAAAGCCGTCGTCAGGATGCGCGGGCTCGAACAGCAACCCGCGATCCTTGTAGTGCCTTACGAGACCCCCCGAATTCGATGCTTCGGGCGCTGTGTGATCTGCCATGAAAGAGAAGCGATATTGCTGGGCAGCACAGAGTCTGTGTAGATCGTGAACAGAAACTCGCCATTTACCGCATGGATCGGAACGCTAAGTTGCCCAGACTGGAGAGGACCACCCGTGATAAAGTCATCAAACTCTCCACCCCCGACACCTTCTAGCGGCCCTGCGGTGAACGACTTTCGGTAAATGCTGCCAGCTTTTTGTTGGATAAGAGTGTCTACACTCTGAGTGCGGTGAATGTCTAGGTTAACACTTTGTACGATAGTACGTCTATTGAAACTAGAGACAGTTCCTTCTCTAGAACCGCTGACCTGTGCCGGATAAATCACAGCACTTTGCCACTCCATGATGAACTTTGACCCAATGTAAAGCTCACGATTTGTGTAGTTTTCCCCAACAATGACAATAGTGTTGGCGTTGTAGTCTACAACCGTTTCAAGTGTGTCGCCTCCCTGATCAGAGCCATTTGGCCCCGTGACAACGATGGTCTCCACTGCCGAGTCCAGCTTGTATTTCGACGCATCAAAAGTCAACAGCGTGTTAGTGCCGTTCCAAGTGGCTGAGACAACGCCGCTGCCCCAGCCACCGTTATCATCATCAAAGAACCGGAATCTTCGATCTAGGTAGAACTTGAAGTCTACGCCAGGATCTGTGATGCCAGGGCCGATCCGAATGCGTTCTAGCGTGGTCCCTGTCGCATAGTTCACCAGCATGTACAGGTCGCGGTTCAGCAGCTTGAAGTCAATTACATCTCCAGGCAACGTCCACTTCGACCAAGCAGTGAACATATATTGCTCGCGCGAATCCTTTAGGAACTTAAACACATAAAGTGAACTAGGATCCGCCTTAGACGACATGAAAAGAATGTCATCCGTGGAGCTACCCACAATGCGGTGATCGTCCCCAATGGGAATATATCGGGGAATCGCCGTCGTCAGGTTGACATCGCCAATAGACACAGAGTCGGGAAGAGGGACAAGCTCTCGAATCCCTGCGTACTCCGAGTTGGCGTAAGGGAAGTAGACCGACCTGCCAATGAACGTAGGCGGTGACTTTTCCAGCCCCTCAAACTTGGAGACAATTGGGGCGATCAGGGACTCGACCGACAGGGTGGTGCCTGTGTTGGACAGCAGAACCTGGGAGTCAGGCGAGAACAGCAGCAGTCGCTCGTCAAGCGGGACGGCATACCTCAGCGTTCTGCCCTGGTCTTCCGTCGCGGAGATGTCGATACGGTCTGCACTGGGAACACTAAGCTGCGTGGTGCGCCAGAAGTTTTCAGGCCGACCAGTCTCTGACATGATGACGGAGGCTTGACTCAAGAAGCCTAGCCGCCCTTGCCAGAAGAAGATGTCGTTGATGGTGTTGCCGACAAACGAAGGAGTTGGGTTGGTGTCTGCATCTCCAACTGTTCGACGCGCCCATTGATTTTTGCCCGTGTCTAGTCCGTTGTCCGTCCAGATCCGGCAATCAAAGTAAACGTCGCCCTCGGCACCTCCGGCCTTAGCTGCAATATCTGCGGTCTTTGTGGACCTTTTGATGATTACAGGCATGGTCGAAGCGACTAGCTGGCCCTTGCCCTCTTCGCGCTTGGTGGCCTCGACCCACTGGCCCTGCTCAAACTTGTTGGCAAAGTCAGTTTCCCGGTCTACCCGGATGATGTCGCCCGCATCACACGAAACAAGGATTTGCAGGACTTGATCATCGCTGCCTGAGACGGACCATTCCGTATTGAAAACTAGGTCTGTGAAGTTGGCCCCGTTGTCCGTGCTCTTGGAGACAGTTAGGTATTCCGTATCCCCATAGTAGTCCATCTCAAGGGTCACGGTCTTTCCAGTTCCCGTAGGCCCTTCAAGGACGAACTCTTCGCGCTCCACCTCGTCGTAGAACGTATCGAAGTCACGATCAGTGATCCGCGCCCAGCTTTCGCAGGCGAAGCGAACGTAGTAAGCATCAGCAGCTAGTCCGCTGGCCCCGTTGATCCGGCAGAATGCGCCGTGTTTAAAGATCAGGGGGAGGTCTGTGACCTCTTCAACACTGTCTGACCAAGCTGTGACGTAGGTGTTCGACGCGCTGTCCGATGCAGTAAACTTCTCGATGTCTAGGCTGTTGGCACGGACAAGGAATGAACTAATCGGCGTCTTAATGACTGGCTCAACATACTGCACAGTGCCACTCTCGTCCAGCTTCCTCTTGATCCTGTCCGCAACATAGTGCGTGTTGATCATTGAGGCGAACGATGCGGCAGGGGCGTCATAATATGGCACATTAAGTGCGCTCAATCCCGGCTGCGGTATACGGCCTAGAAACAGTCCAGTATCAATCGCAGATGCAGGCAACTGCTTATCACCGCCAGCACCAGGGGTGGTCTTATACTCTTGATGAATAAACGTCAGAGTGTTGGTGATCGGGTCGTACTCGAACGGATCGCCTGCATCAGGGTTGTTTCCCGTTTCAACCCCGCCGCCCAGATCTCCAACCCCTGATGAGAACTGAGCCAACGCTGCCCCAGGATTGCGCCCATAGTGCTTTTGCGCTGCTTCATCCGCAAAAACTTGACCGCCATAGTCGCAGAACGGGACTCTGAAGTGCTCAAGGTAGTCGTACCATTGGTTGCTTGCTGAGTCGTAATACTCAACATTACCTGAAGCGCCATAGACCCGCGTATCAAAGACGCATCTAAGATAAGAGTGCGTTACGGGCCCCCCCGCCCCTTCATAAGGGAAGACAGTTAGCAGGTTGTTGTCGCCCACTCCGTAGCTACACTCGACTGCGGGGTTGCCCTTCGCCTTGTAGGTGACCGTGGTGTCCACGCCCCACCCAAACTGACGCACAAAGACACCCCCTATCTGCCGCTCCACGTCCCAGCTAGGCCGCGTCCAGCCCTGGGTCTCCTGCACCACCACGTTCTTGTTGACAAGGAACGCAGTGTCAGCGATGATCTGGTGGGCGAAGTCACCACGGCCCGAACCTGTCGCTACTTGATCTCCAAGGTACGTCAGGAACGGCTGTTGTTTGGCGTAGTTCCCCGTGCTGTTGGTGGAGTCTAGCGTTGGGATAGTGTTCCCGTTTTTGTCGTAGATGTTAATTTCGCCGTCACCCACGACAACGATGTATTGCTCGTCTGACCGATCCATCACAAAGATGTATCTGTCTGTCAGCGGCGTGGCGGAAATCTGCGCGACATGCTCCGTAGGTGCCCGCTTGCCCGCACCATCGACCGGGCTGAAGTACATGTTCTTAGCCTCGCGACACTGCGAATAGGATTTCTGCGTGTCGGGCTGCTGGTTGACACCACCAAGGATGTTCCTGCTAATGTACGAGTCAGCCATTTAGACTAGAGCGGAAGGGGTCAGACGAGTTGAAAGCGGCACGCCCAACATAGGGGTTGCCGTAGCTCAGGCCCGCTTGCATGTCGGGCGAGTCGAAGAGAGAGTAGGAACCTGCGTCAAGGTCTCCGTCCACCATCAGACGCAAGGACTCACGCTCATCTTGGATGAGAGAGTTCAGGGCATCACCGCTGCCGACGTGCTGCTCATGGAAGCGGCGGGCGGTCTTGCGGGTGATGTAGATCTTTGCTTCCTCGATAAGCTCGTCCCACTCCAGATACCAGATCATCGTACCCTTGACGGCTGAACCGATGTCATAGGTGTGGTTTACCCTATCCCAAATCTTGTCGCCACGGACTACAAGCGACTGATTCTCGACTGGATCAAAACGCAGAGTGCTGTCGGGGACATGCACCTCTTGCGTTGCTCCATGCAGGGGAATGGAATAGAGGAAGTCTGTGTTCCAGTGCCAGCCCACGTTGAGGACTTCTCGCTGGCAGTGGTTGAGAATGTTCAAAGCCAGAGTGGCTTCAAGAGTCGTTCCCGTTCCAATGGTAGTTACAGGCGAGATGTCTGCCGCGCCGAGGACGACGTTGATGGCTTCGAGTTGGGTCAGCGCGTGAGTCATTGGATATTAAGGGAAACGGGCCGCTCCAGCCCACAGATAAGCTGAAGCGGCCCTATGACAGTCGTAGCGAAGTACACGCCGCACGTCACCTCGGCGTGACTAGAGATCAGACACCAGTGTTGAATTCAATGGCGACCGCGCACTCGGGGCGCAGAATGCCGTGACCCTCGACGAAGTACGTCGAGATCACGTCACCAAGGATTTCCATCTTGCGCTCACGCTCCACCGTAACGCCTTGACGGCGCACAGAGCCAATGGCCGACTTGTGGAAGGCGAGCATCCGAAGATCGGTGTTGGGCGCCGCGTAAGTGTTGAACTGACCATCAGTGTCATCGACGTATTGACCGATGCCGCCATCAGCCGTCGCGGACGGCATGTGGTTCGTGGCAAAGATCTGGAAACCGACGACACGGTTGATGGCCGACCGCTCCGAAATGTCGCCGTTCGGGCCGCTCTTGTTGGTTTCAAGGGCGATGAACGGGGAGTCGGGGCAGGACAGGGCCGCGAAGTAGTCCTCATGGGACATGGCGATGCGGACCTCGTCCATCGGGCAGTTACGCTTTGCGAGCGCAGCAGCCGCAGAACCCATACCTTGGATGACTTTCTGCGCGTCACCCTTGGTGCCAAAGGGACCAGAGGCGCTAATCCCGGTCACCGAGATGGTGCCTGCCGAACCAACGGTAGCGCCGCCGCCGACTTCCTCAGCGGTGAGCGCCGGGGCCTCCGACGTGGCCTTGTAGAGCAGCGAAAGAATTTGCTTGTCACGGGTGCGGGCAAGAGCAAAACCTTGCTCAGTAGCTAGACGACTAGCACTGTCCCAATGATTAACCATGTCATCCCAATCATCGGTAGCACGCAGCGAAACCAGCGGCCTATCGAGGAAGATAACCTTCTCGCTGAACTTAATGTTGTTCAGGTAGCCGTTCGCAGGGTCGAGCATATTTTCGCCCCTGAGATGGTACTTGGCCTCTGCGCGACCGTAAACTGGAAAGGTAAAGGATTTGCCTTCACTAATGGTTTGGACATCAATAAGTCCTTCCATCTTGCACTCGGTTTGGAAAGTCTCAAGGACTTTGCCCGCGTACATTTTAAGGAAGAGGGCCTCGGTGTCAGCCAGAGAGCCATTGCGACCAAGAGTGGTCGTAGTAAGAGAGGAGACCATAACTAATAAATAGGTATGAAGTGTAGAGAGAAGAAGAGTGGTTGGTGTCGATCACAACTCCGTAGGCTTGTCCCTCTAGCGTCCTCGCTGTAACCCAACGTATCGGGTGGCGCTGCTATCGTGGACTCTAAGGAGTCATGGATCAGGCGGTCAGGGCATCGGAGCCCGCGAAGGTCAGCTGAAGGTCGTACAGCGTGACGGGGGCCTTGCCTTGAAGGTCAACGCAAAGCTCGACGGTCGTAGTGATGGTGTCGAGATCAGCAAACCGCAGCGTGAAGATACCGACGCCTTCTTCGTCCGTCTTGGAGTAGGCCAGCTTGCCGTTAGCGTTAGCCGAGGCAATCGTGCCGCTCAGGTCACGGGAGATATCGACGAATGCAGCGTCGCCACTCCAGGCTTCGCCCACTTGGAAGCCGACACGGAACGCATCCGCAGCCGAGCCCGCCTTATAGGCAAACGAAATAATCAGGTCTTGGCCAGCATTAGGACCGCCCACGTTGGCAAGGCGGCTCGGGTCAGTGCAGACCTCAACGCGCGTGACATCGTCTTCAAAGCGGGTCCCGTTGCTGTACCAGAGGGCGCTTTTCAGCGCGTCAACAGAGTTTAGAGACATAATGGATAAGGGGGTTGAGTGAGAGCCTACCTCTCACGCAGGGGATTTCGGGTTTCGAGGGACAGCGAGACGGCGTCGAATGCCAGATGTCGCCGGAACAGACACACCGCCCAGCATGCCTGCAAGGAGCAGGTCAAGCAGAGGGTTGCCTGTGATTGGCGTGGACTTCGCAGCCGTCACGATGGACTCAGTGCGGTCTTTGATTTCGGTGATAACTGCTTTCGCATCTTCTTCTGCCACTGCGGCCAATTCCTTGAGCCGCTCGGCAGTTTCGACTTGCAGAGCCTGAAGCTCCTCAGTCTTGGCTTCTTGCGACAGCGTGCTGTCCTCAAGAATGCGGACGATTTCCTCCTGCCTCTCAGCTTCCGTCATCTGGAAGGACGTGAGGGCAGTCTCTTGCACATCGGCAAGGCGTTGCAGGTCGCCGGGCATCACACAGGATGACAGCGCCAGCACACAGGTGTAGACAAGCTTCTTCATAGTTCGATGTACCCTGCACGGACAGAGCGGTCGAGCTTCTCCATGACCATCTGGCGGTAACCAGGGCTAGACATGCGGGCGTCATCGCGGATAGCTTCTTGGAAGTCTTCTTCCGTCATGAACATCTCCCCACTACCACCACCAGAGTCAGCAGACACCGTGGTCTGCCCGCCCGCCTGAGCCACTAGACCTTGCAGGGCAAGCTGTGCCACGTCTTTATCACGGCCCTGTAGTTGGGCATTGATGGTCTGGATCTGCTCGGAACTCAGGTTCTCCGCAGCCCACTGCAACGCAGCCTGCGCTCGCTCTGCCCCGCCAACGGAACTCACAATGTCCGTGACGCGCTGCTCCGCAATGAGAGTCTCTGCCTTGATCAGCCGATCAGCAACAGTGCGGGGGTAGCCAGCGGCTTCAAACTCGGCATACAGTTCCTCAGGAACCACCATGTCATTAGCGACAATAGCATCAAAAATGCGGGAGTAATTCTCATCGCTAAAGAAGTCGGTGGGTCCTTCAGGCTTTTCCTCGATCTTGAGATCAACCTGCTCTGCTTCGCCTGTCGCAGCCTCTTCCGTTGTCGATACGTCAACCGCGTCGGGCTGTTGTTCAATCGAAACTTCTTGCGGCGCTTGTTCGGTCGCTTCAGCGGGTTGCCCTTCTTCGACGTTTTGGATAGTGACGGATTCGTGTTCAGCCATTAGACGGTGCGATATGCTCCGATTTCAGAAATAGTGTCAATGGAAAGTCCTTTGTCCACAAAGGTGTTCCAGTAGTGATTGGCTAGACGGTTACCCAGACGCACGCAACCAGTCGCGCTCATGTGGATACCATCGCTGCCGATCTCTTGCTTCGGGTTGTTCGGGTCGCCCGGGTTGTAGGGCTCTACTTCCAAGGTAGTGCGATAGGGGTCGTCACGGCAGACAGCCGCAACCGATTCCAGCGCCATCCTTCTGTAGCCCGCCACAAAGCTGCTGCCTTCGCCCTCCAGACTGCTGTTGTCGAGAGGGTTGACGTGAATGACGGGCACGTTGGTGCAGCCCATCGCATCGCGGATGGCGTTGGTGAGGGCAACAAGGTTACTACCAAGACGCTCCGGGTAGATCAGACCGTCGCCAGCCTGTTGGTCGTCGCGCCAGTCTTCCGCATTGTTGCGTGAATTGACCCCATCAAACGAACCAAGGAACGTGATAATGCCTGCGAGATATCCCTGCGTGGAGCTTGCCGTGCTGGCGTCCATGGCCGTGGACATAGGCTTGAGGTACATATCGTGCAGCGTGTCGTACAGGGACACGATGTCGCCCGTCGAAGCTGCCGCCAACGAGGTGTTGAACGACGTAGCACGGAGCGGATCATCACCGGAGCGAGCCTGCATGTGAGCGCCTGACACGCCAAGGTGGACCATGTGGGCTGCTTTGAATGCGCCTGCTGAACTTTTGAACGCAGTAGGCCCGCCGTTAGTCAAGCCGCTGATCAAGTTGTACCCGAAGGAAAACAGCGGGTTCGGGTCGTAAAGCTCGTTGCCGAACGCAGGGGCAGGGACATTGCCGGGGCTGCTGGCCGGGTAAGGGCGGTCCCCCACAAAGCCAGTCAGCCCGTGACCGTTCACGAAGCCCGCAGCGCCCCAAGCGGGCGTACCTGTTTTTGCAGTGCGGGGACGAACCTTACCTGCTTGGTAAATCTGATCGGCACCCGTGGACGGGCGGATGTAAACCCGTCCCTGCTTACTGCCAGCCGGATCTGCCGAACTGTTCCAGTTACCGCTGGCAGTCTCTCGGAACATGGACTGATCCCAATATCTGAATAGCGGTGACCCAATCTCACTACCCCAGTTCAGCGTGTAAGCGGCGCCGCTGACATCTGAGGTATACGACTCGGGTTGAATATACGAGTCTTGTCGGTCGGGGTGCCCACCCACCAGTCCCAGGCAGGTGGAATCTCCGATCATCACGAAGACGGGGACGGCATTGCTAGAGCCGTTGGCGTTGGGAAGGACCACCGACCCAGCGGTGCTGCCAGTCGTAGAAGTGTTAAGAAGTACCATCAGGAAGGGGGAGCTTGAGCCGACTGAGCAGCGGCATTTACAACATTGGGAGCGGCTCTTTCCGCAAGAGCCATCATCTGACGCTGCTGCAACTCTTGCTCAATCTGCTCTTCAGATTTAAGTAGAGCGTCAGCATCCAGACCAACAGACGTGAAGATCTGAAGCAAGGCGGCGCGGGGATTAAGTGCCCCCACCGCTTGTTCGGGGCCAAGGACTTGCTGGCTAATCTGACCAGCCTGCATAAGCTTCGACGCCATCTGGCCTCGGGTGATCGCCTCGATACCCGTGCTGATGATGGGGTCAACTCCCTTGGGAATGTCGGGCACATCCTGGCGCTTCTGCACGCGGGACATGAGATACTCGACGATGGGCCTCTGGACTGTATTAGCCAACGAGGAGTACACACCGCCCAGACCGTCCTCCAGTTCTTGGATGACAGCCCGCACCTCTGTAGCAGACACGCGCTCTGCCTGTCGCTGGTACGCAATCATGAATGCCGTAGCGAGGCGCTGCTCTAGAGCGACTGCCCGGCGCTCGGCCACCATGAAGTCGGCCTGCTTGTCGATGCGGAATGCGCCCACGTCTTCCGGGTTGCCTTGCTTGACGCCACCGTTGGGGGCGGTAGCAATGGTACGGGCAGTCACGCTGGCACCGGGTCGGACGAGAATGACTGTCTTGCTTGCCGCCAGCGCAGCTTCAGTCATAGCCCGACTCAACATCTCCAGGGCAAGTAGATCCCCGTCAAGCTCTTCCACGAACGAGGAGCCGTAGTTCTCCCCGCTAATGGCGTTGAATCGCAGGGGGATCAGAGGGCAATCGTCCTTCTTGAACTTGCGCTGGCTATCGGGGACAACCTTGCCACCAATCTCCTGCCAGTAGTGATACAGCCCATCATCCTTGAGGCACACGCCAGTGAACAGGGACACTGAGTTAGGATCAGCCGCCCCAATGCCTCGCCCAGGGTCGTAATTGAACCCAACCTCATGGTCAAGGGCGTCCGGCATTAGCTCCGCAGCCCGCAGGCGGTCGATCTTTTGATGGACCACAGCCTTGATCAGGTTGCCCTCAGGGTCCCGCTTCACCGCGAACTTCCGCAGGTCAATGAACTGCACCTCCTGCGTGGAGGGGTTCACCATGATAAGGCCATTCCCTACCACGACAAGGTGTCGCATGGCCTCACTCATGACAGGTCGCCAGCCCCCCGTCTCGAAAGTCAGCCTCGCCGTCTCCTCAATTAGAGACAGGTTCTTCTCGATCTCGCCCTGAGCTTTGGCTGCGTCTTCTTCCCCTGCCTCTTGAATCAGGATACGCTTCAGGAACGGATCAACTGAAAGCCTGAAGAACGGCAGGTTGCTGGGGAACAGCGTGAGGGTAAGCTTACTGCTCAGGGTGTTGGCCCCGCGAGCACCGACAGACTGGTAGTTCTGCGGCAAGCGATCCCGCCCCACCCCCTCACGGGGCAGCAGCGAGGGGATCGTGAATACTGACGAGCGGTAGCCCCTCTCCAGAAATTGCTCTCTGTCGATAGTAAGAGTCTTGTATGTTTCTGAAAGAGGCTCGTACATGATCAGACGTTAATGCTAGGAATCTGTAGGCGGAACCGCTGATACAGCTGGCCCGAACGACCTTGCTGCTTTCGGGTCTGCTTCTGCTCACCAGCCCTAGCTACTTTCGCCACGGGCTGGGGTGCCATAGCCGGAGCCGGAGCGGGCGGCGGCGTCGGCGGGGCTTCGATCTTGGGTGCTGAACACATCGTTGTCTGCGGGGTCAGGGATGTAGGGTGCTGGTCCCCCGTTCATCTCTTCGATGGCGCGGAGAACCTGCTCTCGGCCTTCCGCGAGTGCCATGTTCCACAGCCAGATGTGCTGATCCGGGGCAGGGAACACAGCGCCCGGAGCGGCATAGGGAAACCTTTCCCGCAACTGTCGAAGAAGTCCGTCTAGTTTATTCATAGCTATTAAGCAGAGGTCAGAAGCCAGGGACGGGGGGCGCTACTGTGGTGCTTGATGTGAGCGACAGTCGCATTGATCTCGGCATCCCGCTCCGTGCCGCCAGACTGCTCGAAGGCATCCACCACTAGATGCCACGCTTCGTGAACTTTGTCCTCAGGAATACCGTCCTCAAAGTCCCGAAGGATGCGCTCGGCCTTGACCTTCCCCACCCCAGGCACGCCGAAGTAGCCATCGACGCGGTCCCCCATCAGTGTCTGTTTCATATGGAACAGCCGGGCCATGTCCGCTGTCTGCATATGCTCGATGACAAAGGAGTCGGACTTGACCCGGAAGAACTTGCCGGGCACACCGAGGAAGTCCTTGTCAGGCGAGATGATCAAGGTGTCTTCATCGCTCTCTGTCTGGGCCAGACCCATGGAGTCATCAGCTTCGAGACCGGGAACGACCACCGACTCGTCACCCATGCACACATGGTGTCGCAGCCGGGCGTAGCACAGAGGCTTACGCTGTGACCTGTTGGCCTTGTAGCTCGGGTAGATCTTCTTACGCCAGTTCTCGCTGGAGGAGACATGCAACTCATAGGACCAGTCGTCAGTCTTGTCTGCGTACTCAGCCAGCGTGTCCTCCAGCAGCCGCTCGAACTTGTCAAGCGCCTCCTCGAATGAGGAGTACAGGACGTGATGGTCCTCAGAAAAGATCTCTTCTCTTTCTACAGCTTTGCAAGCGCGGTACATCAGCCAGTCCGCGTCAATTAGAATCTTCATTTAAACCCTCTTCAGTGTGTTGATCATGTCCTTCAGAATACTACGGACTTCGGGCCGAGTCTCGTAGCGGTGGTTAATCATGAGAGCAGCCTGGGCCTGCTTCTCACGAAGATGAGGCAGCACTGCCTTCGCACAACGCGCGGCAGATTCGCCATAGACGTACCACTCGTAAGCAGCACGTCTCTTCTCGTCAGCGTCGGAACGCTTACGGACAGTCCCTCCAAATTTTTCTTTTAGATTATTCAGGGAGGGAAGGTGGGTGTTGGTCACTTGGACTCGGTGGCTACCGTCAGTCACAGAGAAGCAGCCTTCTCCATCAAGGAAGCCAGCCATGTACTTGAGGTCTGCAAGTTTCATCAGTGTGTGTCTAGCCAGGACTCGCCATGCTTCACGTCACAGCGCAGCGGGATCCTCACCCCAAGTGCTGACTGTGTGCGAGCGAACGAATCCTCGAAGGCTTGCTTAAAGGTGTCGAGAAGCTCAGGCCGGAGCGAACCCTGGACTTCGTCGTGAACGTGGAGGTGCGGTCGATAGTCCACACCCCAGCGAATACCCTTTTGCTCACATGCTTCCTTTAGATACATCAGCTGCCACTTCATCACCACCGCTCCGGCGGACTGAAGCAAAGTGTTCAAAGCTGAATGCTTGTTACGGACAGAGACACGCCTTTTGTCTAGGCTGTAGACACAGCCGTTCTTCTTTCTAAAGTGCTCAACTGATGCGAGCAGTTTACCAAGACCAGGGATCTTGGAAGAGAACGCCTGCCGCACTAGTCGGCCCGTGCGGTGGTCCCCACCACAAAGCTTACCGAGGTGGTCATTACCACAACCATACAGGTAGGCGTACTCGATTGTTTTCGTTTGATTTCTATCTACTCTAACACCTACGCTTTGGAGAATGACTTGGAACATGGCATGCACATCCCCATCGTCCACCAAGTTTGCGTAGCTGCCGCCGTCGTATGCCCCTAGGTAGTGTGCAAGCATGCGCTGCTCTAGGCCAGAGCCGTCGCCCCCGACCATGACCATGCCCTCGTCCGGCTTGAACAAAGCCCTAATCTCCTTACCCCAAGGCTTCCGCACACTCGTAGGGTTGGCAAGGTTCGGCTTGCTGTGGCTGCACCTGTGGGAGATTGCACCGATGTGCATGGTGGTCCCGTGGATCCTGCCGTCTTCCTCAGCGAAGTCCAGATAGTTGCCGTTACCCGCCTCAAGGATGCCGATGCGGGCCTTGACGATGTACAACTCTGCCGCCAGCTTGGCCTCGGGATACATCTCAGCCAACTCAAGCAGCACCTCCTCGACCATGGCCGGACGCTTCTCCCTGTCGTCCGTGAACTTAGAGGGAATCCATCCGTACTTGCTCTGAAGGCGGCGAGCCAGGGCAAGCCGAGAGCCGGGATCAAACGGCACCAACTTATGGTCCACCATCTCCCCCTCAGCGTTTCGCCTTCGCCTCCGCTTGCCTGTCGAGGTGCGGGCGTAGAACTGCTTGGTAGGTGGGAACGCCTTTTGAAGCTCGTCCTCTAGCTTAAGTCGGCGGGGGTGAAGCTGGGCCAGCAGGTTGTGGCATGCCTCCACATCGAAGCGGACGCCCGACTTCTTCAGCCCGTCCATCTCCATGGCGAACTGCTGCTCAAGCTCAAGCGTATCCACCCCGTCCACCTCAAAGTCAGGCAGCTGAGGTTCAAGGTGACGCCATAGCTCAACAGTGACTGCTGTGTCTTGCAGCCCGTACCGCAGCATCTCCTCGTCTAGGACGTAGAAGTCTCCGGTGTAGTCTCCCTTCCTGTTGCAGAGCCTTGCTCCCCAAGATGCAAGCGAATGGCTTCCAATGTATCGGGGCTCCAGTTCCTTCTCTCGCCAAAGATCGAAATCCCTTTCTCGTCGATCTGAATAGATGAGCCGAGAAGCGATGAGAGTATCCCGAACTCTTGGAACTCTGCGTAGGCCAAGGACTTCTTGAAGAACCGGGATGTCAAAGAATAGACCGTTGTGGCACACAACTTCTTCTGCTCCTTCGACAAGGGCAAGCCCCTCTGCAAGCGTACCTTCGCGCTCCAGTAGCGGGTCATCGTGGAACGCTTTGACTTGGATTTCTTCTGCATCTAGATCTGCAATGGTGATCAGGTGAACCTTGTCTGCTTCGGGAAGCGGTGTTGTCTCGATGTCAAACGCCAGACGCTGCATACTCAAGTACCTTTTCTACTGCCTCTTCAATGGTTCCGTTGTTGTGGACTGTGCAGTCCGTAGCTCCCGCGATGACGTGGGTGTTCCATTCGCTGACGTGGTTGTTTACAGCCAGCTTACCGTCGCGCTTGATGTTGATGATCTTGCCTCCAGTGTTGCGCTGGACGAACGACAGTTCATTCAAGTAGCGGATGTCAGTGTACACCACCTTGTCAGGTATACCTTTATCCTCGACAACCCTGACCCAAAAGTCTGGATCCATCTGCCGCATAGCTTCGCCCAGATTCTGTAGCTTCTCCCGGGTGAAGTGCGTGCTGGCACGCTTGTAAAGCTCAAGCTGCTCCACCGTACTGTAGACAGGATCAATCGAGACAAGCATCTCCTTGACCGCATCGCCAAAAGCCATGCGCTCGTAGCCATGCTTCTCTACAAGGACCCGCGCAATCGCGTCCTTCCCTGTACCAGGGAACCCAACAAATCCGAGGCTAGTCATTCCACACCCCCAAACTCGGAGTCCGCAAAGTCCTCTTCCGGGTTCACCTCAAGGAGTCGTCCCGTATCTCGGTGATACCTGAGGTGTCCAGCAGGTCCAGTCCTGCCTGTGTACCTGTTCTTCAAGACACGCACCGTGACAAGATCGCGCTCGATCTCCTCTTCCGCCTGCCCGTCTCGCTCCAGCCCGATGACTAGATCTGACAGCTGGGCCAGGGAAGCGGAGCCTCGAAGGTGCGACAGGCTTGTCACGGCCCCGTCTTCGTGGCCCCGGCCCTGGGGTCGCTTAAGGTGAGACACACAGAACAACAGCACGCCAAGCTCCTGCACCAGCTTACGCAGCGAGGTCATCAGTTCGTCAATGGCCCTCCGCTCGTCATCCGTTTGCATAGAAGACACGATCAGGCTGATGTGGTCGAGCACCACGGTGTCGCAGCCCAACCCTTTGACTGCGTATCGAATCAGGTTCAGCAGTTCATCGGGATCGCTGGCACCGAACCCGTCGAAGACATACAGGCGGTCGCCCCACTCAGACTGAGCGGCATCGAATGCCTCGTAAGACTCCTCACCATGGACCAGCTTGAGGGGCTGGCTGGAGTGGACTGTGTAAGCGCCACGGATGGTTTGGTACGGGTCGCTCTCCAGCGCCATGACGCAGACCGTGTGGCCTGCCGCCAGCCTAGCCCCGACCACCTCGTCACACATGGTGGACTTGCCCACCCCGCTGCCCGCGCACAGCATGACCAGTTCCCGGTAGCGGAGACCGTCCGTCATCTCGTCCAGCTTGCTGAAGGGCCAGTGCCCTGCCTCTAGGATGAAGCGGTCCCGACCACGCTCGGCCAACTCGCCCCCAGTCAGTAGGCATGCGGGGGTGTAGGACTGCGCGTCCCAGATGGCACGATACAGTTCGTCCGTGCGGTGTGCCTTCAGCATCTCGCATGGATCCTTCAGAGGCAGACGCGCAATCTTCAGGGTGCCCGGCTCAAACAGATCCTTGCAGTCCTCGATAGCCTTGCGGCCAGCTTCATCCTCGTCGAAGCACAGCACGACAGACTCGAAATTCAGCAGCCAGCGCAGATCCTTGGCGAGGTACTTGCGGGCCTGGGACGCCCCGTGCGGTACGGAGACGACGCTGTACTTGTTACCGAACACCTGACTAACAGCAAGGCAGTCGGTCTCCCCCTCCGTGACGATGACCAGCCTACCGCTGGGTCGAACTCGGGTTTTCCCCCATAGACCAATCTTCGTAGAGTCGCCTAGAGTTCGGAAAGTCTTGCGACCATCTTCGTCGGTGAAGCGAATCTTCTGTGCAACGACTTCGCCGTCCTCCTCGAAGCTCGCAACCTGAACCTCCTTCCCCTTCCACGTCGAGTAGCCATACCCGTAACGCTCGCAGGTTTTCTGCTCGATGCGCCTTGACCCGATGGGCCTAATCTCTACTGTCTTTAGCATGTTGCCTCCCGCCGCCAGGAAAGGTGACGGCACCTCGGTGTTGTTTTCCCCTGTACCTTTTTGCCGGGCTCCGCATGAGAAGCAGAACCCCCCGCCGCTGATGTCAACGGCCCAGCCTCGACGTGCCCCACACTCGGCGCACTGGCTTCTTCTGTTAGTAAGCATGCAGAGGGCGGCACGTCTGAGTTTACGCGCCGCCCGTCCCTCACTCACCGAAGTCCGATGCAGAAAGCTCGGCATCGTCCAGCACGAAGCCCTCACTGCTGGAGCCTGCGAAGTCTGAACCGACATCGCCCTCACGCCAGACAGGCTCGATCAGCTGGACAGCACGAAGGCCGAAGCTAACGCCAAAGATCCCCGACATGTAGTAGGCACGCGCATCAAAGGAAGCAATCATCTTGCTACCGCGCCCCAGCTGACGGATCTTCTCCACGGGCACCCGGTTGTTTTGGGTATCGAAGACCGGGACATCGTAGGTCCAGACCCTGTCGCCCTTGACCTTCTTGGCCTTGCGGTTCAACTTGACGAGTACGTTGCCCGTCTCGTTCCCCTCACGATCCTCTTCCGGCTTGAAGGGAATGATGGGATCCCTACGCTGCACCTTCTTCTTCCCCGCAGCATCGCACCATTCCTGATACAGCTGCTCCCCGCAGTCTTCCATCTGACTCATCCACTGCTGGTGGTCAGGGTCACTAGGGTCGAGGGAAAGTGTGACCGAGTAGCTTCCCTCCTTGTCTGTCTCGTTGTAGAACTTCGGGTCCCCAAGGGTCAGGTAGAACGCCCGAAGCTCAGGAGTGAATTGTTTGTTGCGGCTGACGAAAATCGGTTTGTTGCTCATGCGAAGAAGTAGTCGCTCTGTAGGAGTCCAGAAACTTTGAGAGAGCCCAAGTGCGGTGGCTCTGGAAGCTCAACCCCAGAGGGGAGTTGAGTGTATGCTTCCTGTTGGAACTTGCTCAACAGGTCGTCGGAGAAGATATCACAGTACACCTCCCGCAGTACGCGAGAAAGTGTAGGCATGTCAGCAGCGTGACAGCCGAACGAGTCGTGGATGAACTGGAACCCAGTCACGCCCTCCTGTGCAGCCCGGTTCACAGTCACCGTGGCAGCAGCAGCGTCCAAACTGTGGACATAGTTTGGGCACAGACCGTTGGCGCTCTTGGCAGAGTCAACCTCATCCGTCCGATCCCGCAGCCAGATCTTGACGGCTCGTCGGCAGTGCAGTTGCACTAGCCGTGACTTCGGCTTGGAGTACCGCTGCTGTACCTTGAGCCCTGACGGCGCAGTCCAGCGTAGGTGGACGCCGTTGTCAGCTGCGATGCGAGCTACGTCCCGCAGCCACGCCATGGCCTCGCTGGCCGCAGATACCACGTCTGCCAGGGCAGTTGTGATTAGCTCTGCCAAGAAGGTGGTAGCGCCGTAGGTACGCCCTTCCGTGAAGGGGGTGGACTCTAGGGATTTACCCTTAACCACGGAGTGCATCCACTCAGTGACGTAGTGCTGCTTGCTGTAGTCTGTACAACCATATGGGGTTGTCATCACGCTGCGCTTGCACGATGCGCGAGGCAACCTGCCGTTACAGAAGTTGAGCCAGTCCTTGGCCCACGCCTGACGCCGCTCGTCCTGGCTGGCATCCGCCGCTATCTGCTTCAGCAGATCCGTCGCCCGGTCTGCCACATCCTGATAGATATCGTTCGGTTCGTCACAGGGGACGCAGTTCGTCGCCCGTGCCGGACCTTCCTGGCGCAAGATCAAGCTATAGATTTGCAGGCCATTGTTGCTGCCGTCCACACAGATGGGGATGGAGGACATGAACCCGGGTTTGGGGTCGCGCAAGTACACGCCCGCCTCTAGCGCCCATGCCAGGAAGCACCAAGGCTTGTCAGCCTCTGTCCACCAGCGGTTCTCAATCGGGTCGTCAGCGACTGCCCGAATCTTGTCGGCGTTCTGGAACACCCACTTGATTCTTTCGGCCAGCGTGACCTTGTCGTACCCAAAGCAGTTGGCACCATGGATTAGATACCAGTCCGATTGCTCCTTCGTCGTAAGCGGCTTTGCCTCTGCGAACCTGCACATTGCCCTGTTCAGGTCGTCGGCTTGGTACGACAGCGCAGCCGTCATAGGGTACAGCCGCCCTCGGAAGTCGATGCCATGTACGAAATGGAACGGCTCGCCCCTCTCACTGTAGACCTTGGCGAAGTACAGCACACGCGCCAGCCGGGACCGCAGCTTGTCCCAGCTTTCGATAGTGCGGTGATACTCCCTCTTGTGCTGGCAGTACAGTTGCCACTCTCTACCGTTCTCTTCCCTGACATCATCGCCAGGGTACTCGGGATCTGTCGGACCCTCGGCCACCGGGAAGTCTAGGTTGCCGTCGTCCCATCCAGCATGGATTGCCTCTTCGGCAACCAGTCGCACCTCCTCGTTGATCAACCACTTGACTGACTGCAAGGTGTTGACGCACTGGTAGACCTCAGGGCAATCCGAATCCTTCAATGCCTCCAGCTGTGCCCGGTCCTTGCAAGACATCAGGGCACGACGATTCAGCATGTTGTGATAGAACCCTCCGTCCGTTGGGGTGGACCAGTCCAGGGGGCGATCACTGATCGGGATGTTCATAGGCGTGACCGCCGCGAACAGATCCTCCAAGTCCTTCATGCGGGACATGAAGTCGCGCGTAAAGCGGACGTAGCTCCTGACCTTGCGGCGCGTGGGCCGCTCGTAGTCCATCACCTGTTCGGTCTCGAAGACATCTGAGCAGCAGTCTAGCATCAACTCCAACGAGGCAGACCCAGCCAGCATGAAGTCATCACGCACCAGAGGCGATGGCTCGAACTGTTCCGCGCTGTCTTTCGGATAGACTCAAGCAGGCTCTGCGCTCGTCCCCGATTCCGCCGAAGCGCAGCTTTGATGGCAGACTCAAGGATGCGGAACATGCGAGGGTTTGCCTTGAAGTAACTCGACAAGTCAACCTGCCGCTGCAACGCTGATGCGATAGCATTTCGCGTAGCTGTGATGGTCATCTTGCGGTCGCTGCACAGCGAGTCTACTAGAGTCTGGACCGTGACCGCAGTCACTACGTTCTTGTCCAGACAGTCGAAGATTGCTTGGGCTCGCCGCGTGGTGGAAGCACCACCCTTGGTTCGCTTTGTTTTCTTCTTGCAGTAGGCACGAAGAGCCGTCAGGAAACGCCGAGAGATTTCCTCCACGATCCGAGAGCCAGGGGCCGTCGATGTGTACGACCCCTGGCCTTTCAATTCTGTCGTGCGCTCCGAAGCGTTGACCCGGCGCATGTCATACGCCATCTGATAGAGGTCTTTGTCCAGCGTGCTTTCTGTCATTGAAGATCCTTGATCTTTTCCATGTCCTGCTCGATGACGTGAGCGTAGTGCAGTGTGGTGTCCAACTTCTGGTGGCCCATCACTTCCTTAGTGAGATGAATGGACACGCCACCAGACAGCAGGCGCGTGGCATATGCGTGGCGCAGTTGGTAAGGCACCACGCCGGGGTACTTCTTGCGAACGGCGTTACGCCACCAGAACTTGAAGTGCTCCAGCTGAATGTCCGTGACGATTGGCTCGGAATTTTTTTTCCTAAAAGATTCCAACGTGTCTCGCAGGTCATCCGGCACGGGGATGCGGCGTTCATGCATGATACCGCCCTTCATACTGCGGACGCGCATGAAACCTGAGGGCGTTAGGTCATCCCACCGTAGGCCAGCCAGTTCCTGTCCCACTCCACGCAGGCCCAGATCACGGATCAGGCGATACACGATGCTGGGTCCAGGGATCTCCTCCCGCCAGATCCGATCAATGTCAGCAATGATCTCAGGCGATAGGAACTCCCGGCGCTTCTGCTGAGGCTGCGGAAGATCGACCAAGATAGAACGGTCGATCATCCTGTAACGCTTGCCGCAATTAATCATGGCCCGAAGGTTGTTCCCGACACGCTTGGCCGTGTTCGGGTTGGGCCAGATCTTGGCGAGGGCATCCACCGCCTTATCCGTCCACATCTGATCAACGGGCACGTCGCCCACTTTTCGGATGATCCGGTGGATCTGGTCATTCATGACCGTCTGATATTGGCTGTCTTTCCAACGAGTTTCGAGTGCAAGTTTAAGTAGCTTTGATGCTTTCATATTATTAAGTAGTGGCACGGGAGGAAGCGGCAGACGTTGCCGCGATCTTGATTTGTTGCAGCAGTTCACCAAAGGTCCCTGGGGTCGTGTGCGTTGCTGTCACCACATCCCACACGTCCGTGGACCGAGACCGAACACCCTCGAACGCCCCCGGATCGCACCCACCGCCGATACGCTTGACGCCGTTGATGTCGAAGACGGGAACGTCCGCGTTGGCTGCGGGTCCGACGCCACCACCAAGGGCTGCGTTGTCATCAACGACGATGAGAGCGCCTGTAGCGGCCTCGTAGATCGCGTAGTCCCCAAAGCCGGGCGTGGTGTTCGTCG
>Ga0208899_1000161_pt1 | contig 42626 bp, 51 predicted proteins | sample VirMetDEL_Nov_24_FD_184518 | JGI IMG/M metagenome (GOLD analysis project Ga0208899, IMG submission 184518) | Aqueous microbial communities from the Delaware River and Bay under freshwater to marine salinity gradient to study organic matter... | ecosystem: Environmental > Aquatic > Marine >... | reverse complement strand
AATGAAGAAGCAAAAAAGGATTACAAGCGTAAGCGTAGGGATGTAGAGAACCGTAATCGTATACACACACAGAAGTGTGTAAGGACACGCATGACAATGGAATGTGTGCGTAGGTTTGCTGTTCATGACAAGTTCTACCTTCCATGGTCGTACGATTACCGTGGAAGATGTTATCCAGTTGCTGCGTTTCTGACACCACAAGATACAGACTTTGGTAAGTCATTACTACGTTTCTATCAAGAAAGTTTTGTCGATGAGACTGCCATTGATTGGTTGAAGTTCCATGTCGCTACACAATTTGGTTTAGACAAGGCGCCAATCAAAGAACGTATCAAATGGGTAGAAGATAACGAGGAACTAATTACTAAAATTGCTACTCACCCTATTGAGAATCAACATGAGTGGGAAGTAGCTGATGAACCTTGGCAGTTTCTAGCTGCATGTGAGGAATACTATGCTTGTGTCATTTCTTGTAGTCGTCATTACACTGGCTTGCCTATTGCTGTTGATGCGACCTGCTCTGGTTTGCAGATCCTGGCTGGGCTTGCACGCGATGCATCAACGGCTAAGCTCGTTAATGTCTTACCTAGTGACAAACCACAAGACGCCTACAAGGTGATAGCTGAGGCTAGTAAGCCTAACATTCCTGAGTGTCTGCATGATGTATGGGACAGAAAATGTACCAAACGTACAGTGATGACCGTACCTTACAATGCAAAACCTTTTAGCAATCGAGGCTACATCAGGGAGGCACTAGCTGAAAAACATGTAGAAGTACACAAGGATGTGCTAACCAAGGTTGTGTCTGCTGTAAGACAAGCTATGGATGAGGTTGTTCCTGGTCCCATGGCTGTAATGAAGTGGATAGAATCTACTGTTGCTGAGTTAATTAAGCAAGGAGCTACGCAGATAACTTGGACTACACCATCGGGATTCACAGTCACGCAACGGCTGATGAAACCAGATGTAGAGAAATTACGTTTAAAGCTACTTGGCACTGTAACTAAAGTGCATGTTGCAGTAGGTGACTCTGATGAGGTTGACCTTATGCATCACAAGAATGCAACCGCGCCCAACCTTATACACTCACTTGATGCAAGCTTACTCCACTTATCTGCGCTCCGCTTCGACGCTCCGCTGGCCCTCATACACGATTCGGTTCTATGCCGCAGTAGTGATATGTCTATTTTGTCAGCAATCGTACGAGAAACTTACATGCACCTTTTTGCGGAGCATGACTACCTAAACGAATGGGCCGAGCAAGTCGGCGCAACCACCAAACCACCGATCATTGGTGACCTTGAACCGTCATCAGTGATTGAATCAACCTATTTTTTCTGTTAATGGCACGAACCACCTTCGTAACTGAAGAGCCCGTAGTTCTTGAAGGCTACCAGGCTGTACTGAAACCTTCCCAATATGGCTATTCACTGTCTGCTGTTGTTGATGCGGACATGGTTGAAAAGCTTGAGGATGATCGAGTAGAGACCCTTAAGTGGGCTGAATCAAAACTAAAGAACCCCAAGCGTTCCTCTCTCCGCCCTGAGCCTTGGGAAGAAGTATCTGAGGGTAAATATAAAGTCAAGTTCTCTTGGAATGAAGAGACTAAACCACCTGTTGTAGATACTGAGGGCTCACCTGTCGTTGATAACGGCACGCCTTTGTATTCTGGATCGAAAGTCAAGCTGGCTTTCTACCAAAAGCCTTACATCCTCAAGGATGGTGTCACCTATGGCACGTCACTGAAGCTGCAGGGTATTCAAGTTGTTACGCTCAGCGGTGCTGCTGGTGTAGACACTGGCGACCTAAGTGATAGCGATGTTGCAAAACTTTTTGGAAAAACACAAGGATTCAAAGCAGGTGACCCAAACATTACCGTCACTGCCGATGAAGGAGCAGAAGATGACTTCTGACGTGGTGATTACTAAGGACCCAGACCTTGGACTCTGGGAGTGTCGGCTTACTATTGAGCTGCCTACTATTACAGTTACTCGACACAAGAAAGACAAGTCTGACTTTCGTTATGAGATGGCACGTGCTGTTACGGACGTGGTTGAACAAATCGTTGAGGGACTTATCGAAGATGAGTGCTAATGGCATTCAGATCCAAGCTGGAGGAGCGGGTTGCTGACCTGCTCACCAATCTTGGTGTCTCGTATGAGTACGAAAGCACAAAGATCCCGTACGTTATCCAGCACACATACACGCCTGACTTTGCCTTGCCTAATGGCATTTGGCTAGAGACAAAAGGCTACTGGGATGCTAAAGACCGTAAGAAAATACTAGAGGTTATCAAACAAAACCCTCTTGTTGACTTGCGTATGGTCTTCCAAGCACCTTACAATACAATATCTAAGAAATCTAAAACTACCTACGCGCAGTGGTGTGATCGCCACGGAATTAAATGGAGCTCATATGCTACCATCCCAATTGAATGGCTCACCTGATAGTGAGTTTGTACGGCATGAGCCGTGTGAAAACTGTGGCTCATCAGATGGTAAATCTCTTTACTCTGATGGGCACACTTTTTGTTTTGTCTGTCACCATTATGTACACGGTGACGGCACTGTTAATAACAATGTAATGACCACCAATGTTCAACTCCAAGGATCAGCCGGACGGCTGCAGAAACGAGGAATCTCTGAGCAAACCTGTGAAAAATTCAAGTGCTACAGAGACGGAGAAAAGTTACGCTTCTATTATTTCAGCAGCGACGGAGCGCTTATTGGCGCGAAAGTAAAAGGCAAGGATAAGACATTTACCTGTGAGGGTAAGGTCAACTCTTTGTTTGGTATGCAGCTATTCAGGCACAAGACAACCAACAAGACAAAGAAGCTTGTAATCACTGAAGGTGAGATGGATTGTCTTTCTGTTTGGGAGGCACAACCCCACTGGGATGTAGTATCTATCCCTAACGGAGCACAGGCTGCAAAGAAAGCGATCCAAAATCACTATGAATGGATCAATCACTACGATAAGATTGTCCTCTTTTTTGATAACGATGAGGCAGGCCGTAAGGCTGCTGAAGACTGTGCCGGTGTCCTACCACCAGGCAAGGTATTCATCGGTGCTCTAGAGGAACACAAGGACGCCTCAGAGGCATTACAAGCAGGGGATGCCGAGGCTATACGAGCTGTCTGTAACTATGACCATGTGTTGTATAGACCAGACGGGATTGTCGATGGCAAAACTCTGCTCGACTTAGTAACCAAACCTTCCAAACCTTGCGATCATGAATACCCTTTTACGGGACTCCAAAAACTCACTCACGGTGTTAGATACGGTGAGCTTGTCACTATTACTGCAGCGACTGGCGCAGGAAAGTCAAGCTTCTGTAGAGAACTTTGCACTCACTTCCTACAAAATGGGGAACGGGTTGGTTACCTGGCGCTTGAAGAAAGTAACCGACGAACAGCACTCGGCTTAATGAGTTCTGCCGTTGGCAAACCACTACACATTGGGGAACATGACAAGGCATCGCTTCAGGATGCATATGGTCGGACAATGGCTACTTGGAATCTTTATTTGTATGATGGTTTTGGTAGTTACGATCCTGATGTTATCTATAATCGCATTGAGTATCTGGCAAGCGGACTCGATTGCCGTATTGTTTTTCTGGATCATCTCTCTATCCTTCTTAGCGGTCTTGAAGGTGACGAGCGGCGAATGATTGACACAACCATGACTAAGTTAAGGTCATTGGTTGAGCGCACTGGCATTGCTTTGTTCCTTGTATCACACTTACGCCGCACACAAACAGATCATGCACATGAAGAAGGCGCACGAGTTACGATTGGACAACTTAGAGGAAGTGCAAGCATTGCTCAACTTTCTGACGGAGTTATCGCACTCGAAAGGGATCAACAAAGTGGACCTGAACACTCTACTACAACTGTTAGAGTCCTCAAGAATAGATACTCTGGCGAAACAGGTGTGGCTGGACAGCTCGCCTACGATCTAGACACTTGTAAATTTACTGAACATGAAGCTGAACCCGATTTCAACCCGGCTACCGATTTCTAATACTGATTTAGATCTACGCCGTCCACATCCACCTACGGCTGAAGCAGTTAAAAAAGCTAAGTTCGTAGACAAAACATACAATTGGAAAAATGCTGGTATTCGACCTGGAGACAAACGGACTCCTCAATGATTTTACCCACATACATTGCCTTGCAATCTACGATTCTGAGACAGATGAGACGCTTGCATACAATGACAGCGGTACTCAAGCTCCCATCTCTGCAGGTGTTACAAGGTTGGAGGAAGCAGATCGAATAGCAGGACACAACATTATATCTTTTGATATACCCTGTATCAAAAAGATCTTTTCATTTTTTGAGCCACAAGGAGAGGTTATTGATACCCTTCTGTTGAGCCGGCTCTACCACCCTAATATGCTTGGCTTAGATAAAAAACATCAGTGGAAGCATATGCCACTGCAGCTGTATGGACGCCACTCGTTGGAATCATACGGTTACAGGCTCGGTGAATACAAAGGAGGCTTTGCTAAGGACACTGATTGGCAAGAGTGGAGCCAAGAGATGGAAGACTATTGCGTACAGGATGTAAACGTGACAGTCAAACTATGTCAACATTTCCGCCCTTACCTGACTGGGTTGCGCTAGAGCACCAAGTCGCACAATTAATGTCTAAACAGGAGGCACATGGATGGTATTTTGATGAACGCGCTGCATGGCAGCTTGCATCGGCTCTCCAAAAAGAGCTGGAAGAAACTAAAGAAGTACTACGCCAAAGGCACCCTTTCGTCCAAGGCGCGACGTTCAATCCTAAAAGAAATAACAAAAGCCAAGGATACTTTCAAGGCTGCGAGTCCGTTAGACTCAAAGAACTAAACCCAACATCGCGTGACCATATATCATGGATCCTTTCCACATTCTATGGCTGGACTCCGACCCAGATGACCAATACTGGGAAGCCGGTTATAGACGAGACCATATTGAAGGAGATTGCCTCAGATGGGATCTCGATTGCCGGGGACTTCGCGAAGTGTCTGGATATTACGAAGAAATTGGGGATGATCTCGGAAGGCACGAACGCATGGCTCAAGCTTGTTACGACTGCTAATCGAGTACATCACCATTGTTCAGTTGGGTGTGCGACTTTTAGAATGTCACACAAAAACCCCAACCTAGCTCAAGTACCTAGTGACCCTAGATTCCGACAATTATTTATACCAACTCCGGGTCAGATTATGGTCGGCGCTGATCTTGCTGGCATTGAGCTTCGCATGTTGGCACACTATCTCGCCCGTTACGACGGTGGTAGATACGCCGACATCTTGCTTAACGGAGATATCCACCAAGTAAACGCCGATAAGATCGGTATATCACGTAAATTAGTCAAGACAGTTACTTATGCATTTTTGTACGGTGCTGGAGACATTAAGATCGGATTAAGCTATGACTCATCTCTCAGCTCATCTAGAGCTAAATCCAAAGGTAAGGAGATTCGCTCTGCATATGTGGAAGCGATTCCTGGTCTTGATTCGCTCCTTACTGCTGTTAAAGCTGCGGGTGATCGAGGGTATGTTAAGGCGATTGACGGTCGCCGAATCCCGCTCGACTCACCACACAAATCCCTCAATTTCCTATTACAAGGATCAGCAGGGGTTTTGGCGAAAAGGTGGCTTCTACTAAACCAACAAACAGTAAACGAAACTAAACTATGCTGCTCACAACTGGCGTTCGTACATGATGAACTACAGTTTGAGTGCGATCCTAAACATGCAAAAGATTTATCAACATCCCTGGTATACAGCGCTGCAGCGGCGGGAGAGTATTACAAACTCAGAATCCCAATCGCAGCAGAAGCCAAAATCGGGGACAACTGGGCCGAGGTGCACTGATGAAACTGTACATCGACGCTGATTATATTGTCTATAAAGGATGTGCTGCGGCAGAGACAGAGATTGACTGGGGATCCGATGTGATCATGGTTACATCTAAATTCTCTGATGCTTACAAAAACATCCTCAAAGATATTAATAGAATAGTTGGAGAGTTTGGTGGGTTCAGTGAGCCTGTGCTTTTCTTCTCTGACTCTGTAAACTTTCGTAAGGACATACTCCCATCATACAAGGGACACCGTAACCGAAAGAAACCATGTGGATACAGACGTGTGATTAACCAGCTCAAGACTGAGTATGAGGTTGTGATCATGGATACCCTAGAGGCAGATGATGCCATGGGGATTTTTGCCACAAAATTTTCAGGCAATGTCATAGTATCACCAGACAAGGACATGCGACAGATCCCCGGATTTTTGTATAACCTTGACGAACGTGTGACTGTGAATAAAGCCGATGGTGCTAAGTGGCACCTGATTCAAACACTTGCAGGTGACCAAACAGATGGTTATGCAGGTGCACCTGGGGTAGGTGTGAAGCGAGCAGAAACACTGTTCGATAAGCACGGCTACAGCTGGGAAACCGTAGTCAATGCATTTAAGGAGAAGGGTCTCAGCGAAGAGATTGCTCTACAAAATGCAAGGCTAGCTAAGATCCTTACCGTAGATGACTATGACTTCAACACCAAACGACCAATACTATGGTCCCCCGCCTCCAGTTATAGAGTTGACGATGGAGCAGAGCTTCAAGATGAGAAGGATGAGAGACATGCTGCCTGAGGCTAGCAAGGAGGATCTCATTACTATCTTGGATGCTCTGCAGCATCAAAACTTTTGTTTATGTAACACCGTTAGTAACCTAGTAAAAAATTGGCCCGCCCGTCCTACTACACCCGAGGAACAATAGAAGTCTGGGACTTCATCCGTGATCAAGAGCTCAACTACTTTCTCGGGAACGCAATTAAATACATCTGCCGTGCTGGTTTTAAAGACAGCCGTGTAGAAGATCTAAAAAAAGCTATCACCTACCTAGAGAAAGAATTAGAAAATGTCATTGCTATCGAACCAAGCCATCGAATTCCGCCAAGCGTACAATATACGGAACGATTTGAGTTCCCGCTCGATGCAGAAGAATTTGATCGTTGAGGAATTCAAGGAGTTTCTTCAGGCTGACGCAGATATGGTGCTCATGCACCCACAAGATCGGGAAGCTTGTTTGAAAGAGCTAGCTGATCTAGTTTATGTGTGTGCTCAGTACGCTGAGAACATGGATTGGGACATTGAGCAAGCATTGCGCCGTGTCCATCAATCAAATATGTCCAAGCTTGGTGAAGACGGTAAACCGATCTACCGCGAGGACGGAAAAGTCCTCAAAGGACCTAACTATCAACCACCTGATTTGTCAGATCTTGTTTAATGTCTAAACTTATTTCCCGTACTGGTCGCGTCCAAGCATGGATGGATGACCCAACATCACGGCTGCCAGTGTCGTGCACAATCTTCAACGTTATGGACTCTTGCGAGGGTCCAGATGGTATTGAAGCTAGCTGGCGTTTTGCATCACACGCTCTACGCAATGGAGCTGGTGTTGCTATTCACCTGTCCGATCTTCGACCGAAAGGAACTGAAAATGGAAAGGGACTTGTCGCTAGCGGCCCGGTTTCATTTGGCCAAATCTATTCGACCCTTAACTCTGTACTCCGACGTGGTGGAGTCTATAAGAACGGCGCTGTGGTGTTGCATATCGACCTGTGCCATCCTGATGCTCTTGAATTTATACAAGCACCACGTCATGAGCTCCCTTGGGCTAAGCGATGCATCAACATTACAGATGAATGGTGGGAGGCGTGCACTTTTAAGGAGGAACTACTCAATGGTATTAAGTCCGGTGACATTTGGCTCAACAAAGTAAAGTATGACAAACAAGGCAACCGTATTCGAGGCAACGTTTGTCTCGAAGTGTACCTGCCTAGCAGAGGAACCTGTCTCCTACAGCATGTTAATCTTGGAGCCTGTGAGTTCGATGACATTCCAAGAGCTTTCGTCGAAGGTATGTCTGAACTGTGTGCACTGCATGCAACCACTGGAGTTGGTGAGAGTGGTGAATACCTCCCACCCGAGACGGATCGACAAGTCGGCCTTGGAATGCTCGGACTTGCAAATCTCCTTCGACGTGTAGGTGTAACTTATGAACAATTTGGACGTGCACTTGACCAATACAACAATGGCGAAATCGTACAAACACCAGCATTTGAATTGGTATCACAATTCGCAAGTGGAATCGACTCGGCAGCAAGCATTGCACGTAGTTACTCGATGGAACGAGCTTTCGCAATCGCTCCTACTGCTAGCTGTAGCTACCGCAGTCAAGATGTAGATGGATATACTTGTACACCGGAGATTGCACCGCCGATCTCCCGTCACATTGACCGTGACTCTGGCACCTTTGGTGTGCAGAGCTATGATTATGGTGATGTAGAAATTGCATCTGAAGTTGGCTGGGACGCATACAAGCGTGTCGCTGATGGACTCATGACGATGCTAAATAACACTGGGCTTCTTCACGGGTATAGCTTCAATAGCTGGAGTGATGTTGTTACTTATGACAACGCCTTTATCGAAGAGTGGCTAAAGAGTCCCCAGACTTCCTTGTATTATTCGCTTCAAGTAATGGGCGATACACAAGATAAATCTGATGCATATGCCGCTCTCGACTCAAAGGAAGTAGACGACTATCTTGCAGATTTACTAAATGAAAAAGAACCTACCTGTGACTGTCAAGAATGAGAAAACATCCTTATCAAAAACTATTAGAGCGCAAGCGGACATGGACTCCTGTGGCTACTACCAAAGGGAAGTGCAAGGAGGGTGCGGAGGAGACTCTGCGCCGTGCACTTGCCTTGCGACATATGGAACTACCTGTGGGAGATTTTATTCGTGATGCGCTCGCCTCTGAAGTTCCATTTCTCTCACGTGAAATATTGGAGAGCAATGTCCAAGACGAAATTAAGCACGACAGGGCTCTGGGTTATGTCGCCGATGCTTGGGGAGTTGATCCGAAAGCTGAGCGGGAAGCCCTCGCACTGCGTGATGCCTGGACAGAACATCCTGATCACACTATCCTTAAAGCCATGGTTGCTGAGCGTGCAATCTTTTTCGTCTTACTACCCTTCATGCGGTTTGCTGGTGACGCAGGGATGCGAACCGTCAGCGCTGACATTAGTAGAGACGAACAAGTTCACGTCGCAACAAATAGCTTGGTATGTAGAGAGCTTGGGCTGGAAACTTCGCCGTCTTTGGATAAACTTCGTAAGGCGACTATTGCCTGGGTCATGCAACCACTAGGCAAGTCTGAAGATAAATATTTGGACAAAAAATTTTGGCTCGATTCTAGTGATCGGCTGATGTATGAGGGTAAAGCACCACAACTTGCTGACACACAGCGAGCTCGTATGCCTGCCTTCTTTGAACACGCTAATCAAAACCTCCCACAATATGCTTAACTTTCTGACACCTGAGAAGCTGTTGGCAGAGTTAGAAGAAACCTTTCCACCACCTTTTACAGGACCAGAAGACAAGATCCAACACATCATGTTTACGGCTGGTCAACAATCCATTATTCAATGGATCAAACAACGTATTACTGAAGACTAATGTTCTACACTAAATCAGAACTTTATGAAGGTAACCGTAATGGTATGCCTTTAGACCCTGGGCTGTATGACATCAGCATGAAGCATCACTTCGGTGGTGGTATTCAAGCTCCTGCTACACCAGCACCACCTCAACAAACTAATGCTACCATCGCTTCTGTCGGTGAATCCATTCGTCGCCCTAAAGGCAAGCGTAAAAAAACAAACCTTGCTAGCCTGAGGATTGCTCCTAAAGCTGTTATTAACAAGCTAGTTGGAGGCAACATTGGTGGCGGAGGTACTGGTCTAAACATTGGGAGTTTCGGATGACAGCTAAATCGAGGTACGATGCACTAAGCAGTGGCCGTACATCGTTTCTAGACGTTGCTGTTCAATGCTCTGAGCTTACACTTCCTTATCTCATCCAACGTGATGAGCATAGGACTTCCCATAAATCTCTCACACAACCTTGGCAAAGCGTAGGCGCTAAGGCGGTAGTTACCCTTGCATCTAAGTTGATGCTGGCTCTGCTGCCGCCTCAGACTACGTTCTTCAAGTTACAAATTGCTGATGAAAAGCTTGGGACTGAAATCCCTGCTGAGATTCGGTCTGAACTTGATCTTAGTTTTGCCAAACTTGAGCGTATGGTAATGGAATCTATCGCTGCTTCTAGCGATCGTGTTACCGTTCACCAAGCTATTAAACATCTTGTTGTTGGTGGCAACGCTTTGTTGTTTATGAGTAAGGATGGGATTAAGCACTACCCATTGAACCGCTACGTTGTAGAACGTGATGGCAACGGTAACGTAATTGAGATCGTAACCAAAGAACTAATTAACAAAAAACTTTTACCAGCTGAAGTTATCAAAGATCCATTGAAAACAAATGATGGATCATTGAATAGCAACAGTGAAGATGTAGAAGTTTATACACACGTACGGCTTGAGAACAATCGTTGGCTGTGGCATCAAGAAGTATACGATCGTGTTGTCCCTGGCACACAGGGTAAAGCACCTAAGGAGACATCGCCATGGCTAGTCCTAAGATTCAATGCGGTTGATGGAGAGAACTACGGACGTGGTAGGGTAGAGGAATTCATCGGTGATCTTAAGTCACTCAATGCACTCTCTCAGGCTATCACAGAAGGCTCTGCAGCAGCTGCTAAAGTAGTCTTCCTAGTGTCACCATCATCGACCACTAAACCACAGACTCTGAGCAAAGCTGGCAACGGTGCTATCATTCAAGGTAGGCCAGAGGATGTATCGGTTGTACAAGTTGGTAAGACTGCTGACTTCCAAACTGCAATGCAACAGATGCAGCAATTGGAACGTCGCATCTCTGAGGCATTCCTAGTGTTGACTGTTCGACAGTCTGAACGGACTACCGCAGAAGAAGTACGCCTTACACAATTGGAACTTGAGCAACAGCTTGGTGGACTGTTTAGTCTGCTAACTGTTGAGTTTCTTGTACCATATCTTAACCGCAAACTCATGATGATGCAACGCAGTGGTGAGCTGCCTAGGTATCCAAAGAACCTAGTTAAGCCTACCATTGTAGCAGGCATCAACGCACTTGGTCGCGGCCAAGATCGTGAGTCTTTGACTAACTTCATCACTACTATTGCTCAGACTATTGGGCCAGAAGGTATGATGCAGTTCCTCAATCCAGATGAATTTATTAAACGTCTGGCAGCTGCACAAGGTATCGATGTACTGAACCTTGTGAAGTCTATGGATCAACAACAGCAAGAAGCACAAGCTTCAGCTGAACAAGAACAACAGATGGAAATGATGAAGCAGTCTGCATCTATGCAATCAGCTCCCATTAATGATCCATCTAAAAACCCAGCACTTGCTGCTCAACTAGAAGCACAAGCTGGACAACCACCTATGGAATAATGGCAGAAATTTTTACATCAGACAACAGTGTTAGTCAAGAGGTTATGGAATCTCATAACACTGAGATCGCTGATTCTCTCCGCGTTGGCGAAGAGATGATGGAAGCTCATGAGCAACGTCTGGCTGGTAAGTATAAAAATACTGAAGAGCTAGAAGCTGCATACCTTGAGCTGCAAAAGAAACTCGGGAGTCAAGAAGAAAATGTGCAAACAGAGTCTGAAGAAACTCCTGAAGTCGATTGGCTGGCAGAAGCCCAGCGAGCAATCACAGAAAGTGGAGAACTCTCAGAAGAACTAGCTCAACAGATCTCCGACATGAATGGCATGGATGTGTTCAATGCCATGAAAGAAGGTAACTTTACTGACTCACGTGATCTGAGTGACGCTGAAATGAACGCTGTCTACCAAGCTGTTGGTGGTCAGGATCAGTACGGCAACCTCATTGGTTGGGCTCAAGAGAATTTCACTGATGCTGAAATTGAAGCCTATGATCAAGTGATTGACTCTGGTAACATTTCACAAATCAATCTTGCATTGCAAGCACTTTACTATCGATACACAGACGCTATGGGACAGGACGGCAACCTCTTGCAAGGTAAGCCTGCTGCTGCTGAAACAGTTTTCCGCAGTCAAGCAGAGCTTATCCAAGCAATGAATGATCCACGGTATGACAATGATCCTGCATACCGGCAAGATGTTATTAACAAACTAGATCGCTCCGAAATCAACTTCTAATGAACGACACCCAAATCTGGCCCACTGAACCACGTATGTACATCGACGAAAACTCCATCCCTCATAACGAACGCGCCGAGCGTCTCAATGGCCGACTGGCTATGCTCGGTGTGATTGCTGCGATTGGATCGTATGCAGTTACTGGTCAACTTATCCCTGGAGTATGGTAATGCCACAAGGCAAAGGAACTTATGGGTCCCAAGTAGGACGCCCATCTAAGAAAAAGAAACTTTCCCCTGCACAACTGAAGATTGCTAAGATGTCTGGTGACCCTAAAAAAATGGAGGGTGCTGACTTTAAGAAACTTCGTTCCATGAAGTCTAAGATGGCGTAATGGCACACAAAGGCAAAGGATCTTGCGGAGGCAAGAAAGGTGGCAAAGGCTACAAAAAGTAGTACACGTTCTGTCAGTCTGAAGATTGGCAAACACAAATCGCGTACCGGTGGCTTGACAGCTGCCGGTCGGCGTAAATATAATAGGGAGACTGGTTCAAACCTTAAGGCTCCCCAGCCTGGTGGCGGTCCTCGCAAGCGGTCCTTCTGTGCTCGTATGAAAGGCAACAAAGGACCGATGCGAAAGAATGGTAAGCCCACCCGTAAGGCACTAGCCCTTCGTAAATGGAAATGTTAAATGGCTAAACCTGGCTTATACGCAAACATCCACGCCAAGCGCAAGCGTATTGCACAAGGCAGTGGTGAAAAAATGAGGAAGCCTGGCAGTGAGGGTGCTCCCACTGCAGCTAACTTCCGCCGGTCTGCAAAGACCGCAAAGAAAAACAAACTTAAAATGGCTTAATTAAATGGCAGCTACTATCGCACTACAACGGCCCAAGTCTATTTGGGACCGCTATTGTGAGTGGGTTAGCAGCACTGAGAACCGGCTTTATGTAGGACACTTCGGTGTCCTCATGATTCCTTGTCTACTGGCAGCGACCACTTGCTTTATTGTTGCATTCATTGCAGCACCTCCCGTTGACATCGACGGCATCCGTGAACCCGTTGCAGGGTCTCTACTCTATGGAAACAACATCATCTCAGGAGCAGTCGTACCCAGCTCCAACGCAATCGGACTACATCTCTACTCCATCTGGGAAGCAGCCAGCCTCGACGAATGGCTCTACAATGGAGGACCCTATCAGCTCGTCGTATTCCACTTTCTCATTGGTGTCTTCGCTTACATGGGACGCGAATGGGAACTTAGTTATCGACTAGGGATGAGGCCCTGGATCTTTGTTGCTTACTCTGCTCCGGTCGCTGCTGCTACTGCAGTCTTCCTCGTCTACCCTTTCGGTCAGGGTTCATTTAGTGATGGTATGCCTCTGGGTATCAGTGGCACGTTCAACTACATGCTCGTCTTTCAAGCTGAACACAATATCCTCATGCACCCCTTCCATATGTTGGGTGTTGCTGGAGTGTTTGGTGGGTCGCTGTTCTCTGCAATGCACGGTTCGCTTGTTACGTCCTCACTGGTTCGAGAGACGACTGAAAACGTAAGCCAAAACCAAGGATATAAATTTGGACAAGAAGAAGAAACGTACAACATCGTTGCAGCGCACGGCTATTTTGGTCGGCTTATTTTCCAGTATGCTAGTTTTAACAACAGTAGGAGTCTCCACTTCTTTCTGGCCGCTTGGCCTGTTGTTGGCATTTGGTTTACCGCTCTTGGTGTCTCTACGATGGCGTTCAACCTGAACGGCTTTAACTTTAATCAATCGATCCAAGCGTCTGATGGTAGAGTCATCAACACTTGGGCTGACATTCTAAACCGAGCTGGTCTCGGTATGGAAGTCATGCACGAGCGTAATGCTCACAATTTCCCCCTCGACCTGGCTAGTGTAGAGAGTGCACCTGTTGCTCTCACTGCTCCGGCGGTCGGCTAATTATACACACACTATTTAAATTAATGAAAAACATTGCTCTTTCTACCCTCGCGGTGTCTTGTTTTGCTGCTCCCGCTATCGCTGGTCCTTATGTAAACCTCGAAGCAAAGCAGAAGTGGTCTGGTGAAGACTACAAATCAGCCACTCTTGATACACACGTGGGCTATGAAAACAAGCTCGGTGACAGTGCTACTTGGTATATCCAAGGCGGTCCTCAGATTCGTTTTCCTGATGATGCTGAACAAGTCGGTGCTGCATCTGGCAAAACCGGTCTGAAGTTCAAAGTCACTAAGCGCCTTAGCGCATACGGTGAAGTCTCTGCTGCTACCAAAGAAGGTTTGGAGTTGGAAGGTCTCGGCGTTGGCACCAAGGCTGGTCTTAAGTACAAATTCTAAGTAACGTACGTTCATCCTTATGGAACATGTTTATCAAATAGAACTAACACCCGATGCCTTGAAGTTGATATACAAGTCAGTTGACTTTCACCATCAACACTGGGCTGGCGGTGAACCCTGGGAACAAGAAGCTTTGGTTTATCTCAAAGGTCTTCTGTTCAAGTGTGTTCTAGAAGAAACGTTCCAGCAGGACGCATAACACTCACACCATGGAACGGGGGTGTGATACTTCAATGGAGATTTAACATGCCTAATGTTGAACTGCAAGCTCGCGTCAAAGAGCAACTTGCTGCTGTCAAGGAAGCAAAGCTGAAGTATCGCGGCGTTACCTATCTCAAAACAAAGCATTAATGGCTCAGCAATCTGAGGGTCTAGGCATGGCTCATCCGGTCCCATTTCATTTTAATGCAGGACCAAAGCCATTCAAACGCTGTGGACATTGTGGTGATAAAAAAGCACAATGCCGTAAGCAAAAGAAATGCCTACTAAATAAAATCTAAATAGTTGGGAGAGCACCTCAGAGTCGGACTCTCCCTTCATTGGCGTTGGCCCTTACGAGGATACCCTTCGCCGTCTAGACGGTGGGATAGACCACAAAATTTCCAACAAAAAATTCTGAACGTTCAGAGAGTAAACAACATTTTTATTCTCTTTTAACTTAAAATGGCACAACAATCAGGGACGACAGTTGCCGCTAATCACGCGCAACTAACTCGTCCTGGCGCTGATAATGGCGGATCTGACGCCCGCGCCCTATATCTCAAGCTGTTTAGCGGTGAGATGTTCAAAGGTTTCCAGCGTAACACTATCGCTCGTGACCTCATTATGCGCCGTACTCTTAAGAACGGCAAAGAACTTCAGTTCATCTATACGGGTCGCACCAAGGCTGAGTACCATACTCCTGGCCGGTCGATTCTTGGTAACGATGATGGTGCACCCCCTGTGGCGCAGAAAACCATCACCTGTGATGACCTGCTGATCTCCAGTGCTTTCGTCTATGAATTGGACGAGGTACTCGCACACTACGACCTGCGTTCTGAGATCTCTCGTAAGATCGGCTATGCTCTCGCTGAGAAGTATGACCGTCTGATCTTCCGTGCAATCACTCGTGGTGCACGTGCTGCATCTCCTATCACTAAGACCAACTTTGTCGAGCCCGGTGGTACTCAAATCCGTGTTGGCACTGCTGCTGACGCTGATGACGCCCTTGATGATGCTAAACTGGTGACTGCATTCTATGATGCAGCCGCTGCTCTCGATGAGAAAGGTGTGTCTCAAGATGGACGTGTGGGTGTTCTGAACCCTCGCCAGTACTATGCACTTATTCAAGGTGCTTCTAACAACGGTTTGATCAACCGCGACGTTCAAGGCTCTGCACTGCAGGGTGGTGACGGCGTTGTTGAGATCGCTGGTATCAAGATCTACAAGTCGATGAACATTCCGTTCTTCAGCAAGTATGGTACCAAGTATGCACCGTCTTCTAACGCTGCTGCTGCTACCGATCCTGCTACCGTTGATCCTGGTAACACTGGCTCTTTCACTTCTGTTGATGTGGAAGACGCTGCTGCTGATGTCACTGGCATCAACAACGAGTATGGTGAAGAGACCGAATTCGCTAACAGCTGCGGTCTGATCTTCCAGCGCGAAGCTGCTGGTTGTGTGGAAGCTATCGCTCCTCAGGTGCAAGTCACCAGTGGCGACGTTTCCGTCATCTACCAAGGCGATGTGATCCTGGGCCGCTTGGCTATGGGTGCTGACTATGTGAACCCCGCCGCTTGTGTGGAGCTGTTCGCTGGTACCGCTACCAAGCCTGCCGCATTCTGATATTACTATCAACCATGGGGACTCTTCGGGGTCCCCTTTTTTTTATTCTTTGACAGATATGCCGTTTCCTACAAATGCTGCGTCCACCGAACTGGATGCTGTTAATCAAATATTAAGCAGTGTGGGACAGGCACCTGTCACTACACTAGATCTACAAAACCCTGAAGTGTTTACTGCAGTCAATACACTGCGTGAACAAAGCAAGCAAGTACAGATTGAAGGGTGGTCGTTTAACACAGAACGTCACTATGTACTGAAACCAGATACAACAACTAAAAAAATCGATGTGCCTAGTAACATGCTAGCTATCGATTCTAATGTTGCTCAGCATCATGACAAATACGATCTAGTACTTAGAAATGGTTTTGTCTATGACAGATATAACCATACTTACACTTTTGAGGAAGATGTGACTGCAGACGTTCTGTGGTACTGGGACTTCCAATATTTACCGCCAGGTATGCAAGCTTACATTACTGCTAAAGCAGCACGTATGGCAGCTACAAAAATGGTTGGCGACGCACAACTTAATCAACTTCTACAAGAACAGGAAGCTACCACCAGAGCAGCCGTTATCGAAGAAGAATGCAATCAAGGTGATTACTCGTTCTTTGGATTCAGAGATGGGGACAATTACTATAACAGCTATCAACCGTATCGAGCTCTCTCTAGGCAATGACGACACTCTCCCAATCTATACCTAATCTACTGTCTGGCATCTCGCAACAACCCGACAGCAGGAAACGCCCTGGACAACTTAAAGATGCAGTCAATGCATTCCCTGACTTTGCTCTAGGTCTACTTAAACGGCCGGGAGGTAAGTTTGTTGCGGACCTGCATAACGCACCTACTACAGGTAAATGGTTTCCTATTCTACGTGACAATGTAGAGAAATACATTGCGTGTTATGAGAACAATAGATTTCATGTTTGGGATCTTATTGATCGTACTGATGCTAATGGGAACGTAACTACACATGCTGGATCAGTGCGTGTAGTTGACATGGGTAACAATACCGGTCAACCTGTTGCTTGTGATCCTGCAGAAGTACTGACTGAAGCGAACGAATTGAACGATGAAGTAGATGATACTTCTGAAGAACTGACTGATCTTCATACTGCAGAGACTACTCTGGCTAAAGCCACTGTAGGACAAACAAGCACTATTAGTCGTTTGTTTGAACTCAGCTATGATTACACTGGTGAGTATGTAAAAGAGTCTCTTAAGTCTGGTATTATTAAAGATGCAGATGGTAAATACCTTGTTAAAAACGATGACACTGTAGTAGCTTCTCAAACAACTACACTACCAGCAGGTTATGCTTTAGGTACAGAACGTACTGATGAGCACCCATTGCTAGCGTCACAAGGTTATCGAATTTTTGAAGCTCACCTAACTGTTGCCGCTACGCATACAGCACAGAATCTAACTGATGCTGAAAACGCTTACAACAACACCACTCCTAACCCAAACACTGGTGCGTTGCCTGATTTCAATGCTGCTGAGACAGCTGAAGCAACAGCACGTACTAACTATGACACTGACTTTAACGCCTGTGCTATTGCTACAATCCCTACCAACACGCTAAGAATTACTCAAGCTGGTACTGGACTCGCTAATGGTGTTAGTACTGCACAAGCTACGGCTACGACTGGCAATGGTTCTAACATGACTGTTGATGTTCGTGTTGAAGACGGTCAAGTACACATTGCCAACATTAACGCAGCTGGTAGTAACTATAGTCTAGATGATACTATCACACTGACTGCTGCTGGTTTTGCTGATGCTGTTCGTATCACAACTGCTGGCTCTGGTCTTAGCAATGGCTCATCAACTGGTGTAGCTACTACAGCTATAACTGGCACAGGTTCTGGTATGACAGTAGATATCACTATTTCTGGTGGTGCTGTAACTGCTGCTACTATCAACGCTGCTGGTACAGGTTACCGTAATGGTGACACTGTTTCAATCGATGGGCAAACTGGCACAGTGTTAACCTTCTCTAATGTAGAGTTAGAGTTTGCACGTCCTGCGTATCTACAGGGTGCTACAACTGATGATATTGAATTACTTACACTTAATGATTCTACGTTTGTTTTAAACAAACAACGTACCGTTGCAATGCGAGAAAAGCTATCGCACGCAACTGGTACAGATGAAAACCGTGCACAAGTTGTTATTGCTGTTGCAGCAAATAGTACTGCTTATGAAGTTCTCCTCACGCAGAATGGTACTACCACGACGTTCTCTCACACCTCGGGTAGTTCTGGAGCAAGCGCTGATAACATTGCAGACGGTTTGCAGACTGCTATTGATGCTAATTCTGCTTATACTGCAACACAAGTGGGTGCTAGCGTCTATATTACTAGCACTTCTGCTTTCAATGTAGAGGTTCGTGGTGGTTCTTCTGAATCTGCTATTTTTGCTCTTGCTGATACAATTGGTGATAGTACTCGTTTACCATTACAAAGCCGAAACGGCTACATTGTACGTGTAGTAAACTCTGAAGATATTGACATTGATGATATGTTCGTTAAGTTCACTACCGATAGTGGTAGTAACTTTGGTACTGGTCAATGGGAAGAAACTTTAGAGCCTGGTATTACATATGAGTTTGACAACTTAACTATGCCACACCGGCTAGTTCGTCAGGCTAATGGTATGTTTACTTATGAAACTGTTGATTGGAATAACCGTTTAGTTGGTGATGAGAACACCAACCCTACACCTAGTTTTGTAGGCGGTACTATTTCTCACATTTTCTTTTACAGAAACCGTATGGGTTTCTTGTCAGGACAAAACGTAATTCTTAGTAAAGCAGGTGACCTGTTTAACTTCTGGAATACTTCTGCTTTGACAGCAACAAACGATGATCCTATTGACATCTCTGCTGCTGGTAAACGTCCTGTTTTCCTACATTATGTAGAGCCGACTTCAATTGGTTTGGTTATGTACTCTACCAATGAACAGTTTCTACTGACAACTGACTCAGACATTCTAGCACCGACATCTGCAAAAGTCAACTCAATGAGTGCATACGAGTGTGATGCTAATGTAGAGTCAGTAAGTTTGGGCACGTCTCAAGCGTTTATTAGTAAAACACCATTGTATACACGTGTGTTTGAACTGAATGATGTTTCTTCAGAACAACCACCGTTAATGGCTGATATTACTAATGTTGTACCGGAATTGATTCCAGAGTCTATGAACTCTATGGTTTCATCTCCTGCTCTTTCTATTGTATCACTTGGTCAAACAGGTACTTCAACTTTATATCAATATCGTTTCTTATCTAAAAACCGTAATGAACGGTTGTTGAACTCTTGGTATAAGTGGGAGCTGACTGGTACATTGCTAGCTCAATTCTTTGACTCCAGTACATTCTATGCTGTCGTCAGGAATGGTACAGATGTATATGTCCAGTCGTTTGATATGACTCAATCTAGTGAGGAAGGTTTCTTAACCCTACCCACTGGAGAGAAAACTGATGTGTGTCTAGACTTGTTCCACATCAACCCACATCGTACATACGATGATTCTAATGACACAACAAGGGTTTTCCTACCATATGACACTGTTACAGGTAAGACATTTAATGTGGTTGTGTTGGGTGGTTACATTGGAGACACCTCTACTATTTCATCTCAATCAGTTGGTGCGGTTCTTTCGCCTACAATCGCAGGTAATGCCGGCAGCCGACACGTAGACATTTCTGGTGATTTTAGAGGACGTGATATTATTATTGGTTACAATTATGACATGACCGTTGACCTGCCTAAACTGTATAGGTATAGTTCAGCCAACGAGCAAGTAACAAATGATGATGTGTCTAGCCTCATTATTCACAGATTAAAAGTTAAAACTGGTCTAAGTGGTCCTGTTGATTACAGGGTTACGATTACTGGTACCAGTCCCTGGACTAACACAATTAGTGTTACCCAACCAAATCAATACCAACTTAACAACGTAAACATGCAAGCAAGCTCTACTCACGTTGTTCCTATTTTCCAACGCAACGAGAACCTTGCTATTAGGATCATTGGCAATACGCCATTCCCCGTATCCCTACTTGGTTTAGACTGGGAAGGAAAGTTAAACCAACGTTTTTATAGGAGGGGTTAATAATGTCAGATTTTGGTGGTTCTGCTTTTGCACCCCCAGCTGCTACACCAGCTGCTACACCGTTTTCAATTGACCCAGTTAGCTTAGGTCTAGCTGCCGTAAATGCTGGCTTGAAAATCTTTGGCGGAATGTCAAAGCAACGCCAGCAACATGAAGCACAAAAGCGTCAAGTTAGGGCGCAAAATAGAGCAGCTATTGCTCAACGTAACGCTGCAAACGCTGAAATACGCCGTCAGAACTCATACGCTATGTATGAATATGGCGTCAAAAAGCAGATGGCTGAGCAGCAAATGCAGTATAATAAAGAGGCTGCAACTCGTGGGTATATCACTACTCAAGAGAACCGCATAATGAAACTAAAGCAGATGGCATTTTCGCGTATCGATAGAGACGCTGAACTGCTAGAAGCTGTTGGTGCGAATGCTGCAGCCATGGAAGGTGATAACCGATCTGCTGCTCTTGCTGATGCTAAAGCTACTTACGGACGCTTTGGTAGACAACAGGTACAAGATAGAGAAACAGTGATGGATGCTAATCGTCAATCCATCAGACAAATGGAAGAGATTAATTTGCAGCACCGCTCACAGGATTTGCAAGCATACTCTCAAATTGCTGTGATGCCTTACTTGCAACAAGAGCTTGGTGCACCTGCACTGCAACGTATGCCTAAAGGTCCATCTGGTTTGAATACTGCGCTTATGATTGGCGGTGGTCTTATGGCTGGTCTTGGGACATATAACCAATTTGCAGCACCACATCAACGTATTGGTGGTGGTCCACAAGAAGTTAAAATGGTTAAGTAATTAAATGGCACAAATCCAACGCAGGAACTTATATCAACCGCAGAATGTAAGCCAAGGCTTCAATCCAGTTAAAGCGGCTGATATAACTCCTTCTCTACGGAGAAACGAACAACAACGTCAGCGGAATCAAAAACAAATTGATAGCGCTGCTGCACAAGATTTAAAAACTAAAGAAGTTAATCTAGAGTTAGATGCTATAGAAGCTGACAGAGATCTAAATGCTTTGTTGGCTTTTGCTCCCAGTGCTCAAGGTTTGTTAGAACAAGGTGCTAAAAATCGTATTGCACAAAAGAAAGCTGATGCTACACAATGGGTTGCTTCTCAACAAGAAGAGCGAGCTAGAATTGTAGCAGAGCAAAGTCACCTTACTCAACAACTTAGAGAAGGTAGTATTGACAATGAAAAATACAAAGAAGAGTTAGCTCGAATCGGTGCACCATTTAACCTGATTGACGAAGCTAATAAATTTAATTCATGGGATCAATACTGGCGTGTTCACGAAGCTGTTAAAAACATCAATGAAGATGAATATGATAAATCTATTCGTGAACAGTTTACAAGTAATGAAGAGTTAATCAACGGTAAAAGTTGGAACTCACCTGATTTAGACCCAGATGAACATGCATACGGTTTACGTGTTGCTGAGAACAGATTTCTTGTAGCTAACAATCTGAACCAAAAAACAACGCTTGGTTTACAGATGACCGTAGGCCAGCCTATTCGTGATAAAGTTAACACTGAATTTGCTGACTCTCATTCTAAAAACTACTACATTAACGAAAGTCATAAGTATGCATTACTGAAAAAGGGTCAAGCATTTGAATTAAAAGATGCAGCTTCTATCAGTGCTTACCTTAATGCTGAAGCTAGGAAGTTGAAGAGTGATGGTAAAACTATGAATGGTTTTACTGCTGCTCATGATAATCTTTTTAAATCATTACTAGAGCTTTCTAAAAGACCTGAAGGAGTTTTACAAGCTAACGAAATTCTTAAAGCATATGGCGAAGTTACTTTAAATGGTCAGCCATTTAGTAAACTTCATGCAGATAGAATCAATAACTTTAAAGCTCAACATGTAGCAAACATTAAAACTGGTGCTGGTGCTGTTCGTGACATGATGGTTGAACAGGCAACAGAAGAAGCCAAACAACTTATTGACACAACTTTAGAACAGTCTGGTGGTGATCTAAGCCGAGCCGGTGCGTTAGCGCTTAAAAAGGGTGCTATAGATATCTTTGAAGCTGCTGGTGTTAAAGGTTCATTTGATTCAAAACAACTAGGTTTGGATGATGTTTTCCTTAACTTGACTACTACTGGTCAAGCTTTGAAAGATTTAGAAGTAGAAGTTAAATACCGTATTACTCATGGTACTTTTAATGAAGAATACTTTGCTACGCTGCCTAAAGAACTTCAAGAAGTATATGCTAATAAATTAGTATCAACTAAGTTTGAAAAATCTGAAGATGGTAAAGCACTTATTGCTGCACTAGATGGTTATATTTTTCAAAACCATAGAGTTAAAAACAGCAAATCTTCAGACCGTGCTGCGTTTGGTGATGTCATGAAAGTTGACGCTCAACGTGAAGTTTCTCGTTTAGCTGAACAAGATCAAAATAGTTCTAGTCCTAAGTTTAATTCTTACGCTGAAGCCTATTCTCATTTCATGAAACAAAAGATTGATGAAATGAAGTTAGGTATTGATGATCCTAAGAGCATCTACTACCACGGCAACGATGGGTATATGAACTACATCGAAAACAAGATTGGTAAGATGGAAGACGTGACTGCTGCACGGCGTCATAAGATTCGTACTTTCTATGCAACTTACAAAACTATCGGTCAAGGTGTATGGGAAAGCCCGAACAGTGTAGCTAGTGATGATGGTCTGCGTGACTTGAAACAACGTATTGAACAAGGAGATATCCCTCAATACGTTAAAGATATGAATCGTGTTACTGGCGGTAACCTTCTTAAAAATGTTAACAAACAGCTAGCATTAGCTGGTATAGATCCCATTGAAATGTTTACAGAATTACCCCCTATGTCACCCAGGGTTGAAGAAGTTATTAATAAAACCCTACAAGGTAGTATTAGTCACGTTCAAGCTTTGCGTGAAACGTATGCATTTAGAGGTGTTCGACCACGTGCACAAGAGCAAGGCATGCCTATGCTGGTAGCACAGAATCTTGGTGGTGAGGATCCTTCTGGTTTTGATTGGAGTTCACAAAACAACTCTCGTGCAAAAGGTGAGTACTTGTATAAGTACATGACTGAAGAACTCGGTATGTCTAATTTCCATGCTATGGGTTTGTTAGCCAACGCATACAGAGAATCTACTTTCCGTACTAATATTGTTGATTCAAGTGGTAGGCCCATTGGCGATCGAGGTCAAAGCAACTATATGTTCCAGTGGCATAAAGAACGGCTTACTGCTGCTACTAAAGCTATGGGTGAAAATAGGTTTGATCCACGTGTACAAATTAGATACGCCTTAGAGGAACCTAATGAACCTGGACAACAATACCTACGCATGAAGTTTACTTCTGCACTACAAGCAGCCGACTGGTGGGCTAAATATTGGGAACGTCCTGCTGATTTAACGCGTGATTCTGGCGTTCATAATGGTTTTATTAGTCGTTGGAACCAGGGAGGCGTATAATGTACGAAACAGAATACGACGAGCAAGGTTTAACAGAAGAAGAAAGGCAGGCGGCTGCTGATCAAGCAGTTGCTAGGCAAGATGAGTTGATGGGTCAGGATAAAGAAGAAGCAGAGAGACGGAAGGCTATTGAAGCTGCACGTCCTCAAGCTGCTGATATTGCGCCTGATCAAGCTGTAGGGCGAAGTGCTGCAAAATCTCGTGAAGATCTACAGCCAGAACAAGAAGAAGAACAACCTGAAGAAGAAGTAGACACCAGAGCTAAATATGGTGTTGACGGTTTGATGCGCTATAAAGACGCTGTTACTGGTGGTGCTAAAGCTATTGCTGAAAGCCAAGCAGTTCAAACTGTTGATGAGCTAACTAAAGCTACTGGTGCTGGTACTTACGATTATGTGCGTGATGTAGTCCGTACCTTTGGTGGTTCTCTACCTGAATACCGTAAGTTTGAATCTGAGTATGCACAAGCCTCTCGTGAACTTGCATCGTTTATTGTACCTAACATTGTACTAGGTGGAGCTGGTAAAGCACTAGGTGTTGCAGCTAACGCTAAAGTTGCCTGGGGTCTTGGACAGAGCAAACTGGTCCAACTTATTGGCTCAGCTGGTATGGACATCGGTACTGGTGTGCTGGTTGACTATACCAACAGTCTATCTGGTGAAGGTGATAACCTGACAGGTACACTGAAAAAAAACCTTCCTGCTCAGTTTGGTTGGATCTCTGACAACATTGCTACGGTTGATGGTGACATGCCTGACATCAAACGCAACAAGTCTATTTATGAAGGTGTGGGTCTAGGCATGTTTACTGCGTTTGCTGAGGCAGCCGCTAAACTAGCTAAAGGTTCTATAGGAAAGAAATTTGTTACATCTTTCCAAAGTCCTGAAGAAAAAGCAAGTAAAATGTTTCAGGAACTTAACCGTCTTGCTGAGCGAGGGGATGTACCTGAAGACGTTTTTGCACGTGCTTTAATGCGTACAGAAGAAGCTTTGGATCAGGTTGGTGATTACATTGGAGCTAGAGCAACTAATCTTGATGAGTTGTTTAGTCCTGGTGTGTACAACGATTTGTCTATTGATGAGTCTGGTGTACGATCTGCTGACCCTGATGGTGTGTTTGGCGCTAGCGTTGACGCTGTGCGTATTAAGAAAAACTATAACACTCAATATGGACGCCTTGGGAGTATCATCACAGAAGGTGCGGCTAAGTATGGACTAGAGATTGATAATCTCACAAAACGTCAAGTAGTCAAGATGATTACTGATCGACTGAAAGCTGGTGGTAAATACTCTGCTGAGCTTGCTGATGGTCGAAAGATTCCGTTTGAAGAGATTGATGAAGTTGGCACTGAGTTAGCTGAAATCATGGTTGACCCTCGTATGGATTCTGGGATGCTAAAAGCCGTCCTAGACGAGTATAAGAGTGTTATCAATGATCTCGGTGTTAAAGGTCGCCAAGAAAAACTCCTAGGTAAAGCTGGCTACAACGCAGCTATGAAAGCCATCAAAGGCTACATGGATGAGTACATTAACATGGATATGCAGAAAGCATCTGCTTATCTTACCACTTCTATGGCTGGTCAGATGTCTGACATTGCTGAGGGTGCTCGTATTATGGAAGGCACAGAAGCGGTAGCACGGGCTCAAGAAATGATCTTGGACCGTATGGAGTATTTGATGGTAGAGAAAGGCCTTGCAGCTTATAACTGGGGTGCATCGCTTAACTATTTGAATACTTGGAAACGGTTTAGTAACAATCCTGAGTTACTTGCTAAAGCTGGTAAAAATGCTAAGGAACAGACTGATGATGCATTGAAAAGCATTATTAGCCGTGCAAAGAACTCTGCTAACTCGTTGCGTCAAATTGCTAAGTCACGTCCTGACTTCCTTGTACCATTGCAAATGGCATGGGAATTTTCTGACGGTAACATTGATACGCTGGCAAAACTGCACAACTATGTGAACGAAAGCCTAGGTACTATCAGTAAAGCATTTATCGATAATGCTCCTGAGATTCCTAGTGTTATTGTACAAGGTGTGTGGTCAAACATCTATAACTCTGTTCTGTCTGCACTTTCTACGCCAATCAAAGCTTTTGCTGGTAACACTGTGTTGTTAGTGCAGAAACCAATCAGCGTCTTTGCTGGTGCTGCTTTGTCTGGTGATATGAAGACACTTAAGCGTGGTGCTTATCAGTACATGGCAGCCGCTGACACGTTTGGTAGAGCTTGGAAGCATATGGGAACAGTGTTCCGTAAAGCTGCTCAAGATCCGAACTCTGTCGGATACATCATGCGTGAAGAGCTGGTGTACAAAAACGAAGCACAAATGGATATTTTGCAATCCTTTGCTAGTTCCGCACAAAAGAATGGTGAAGATGGTCCAATGGTTCTGTACAACATGGCAGAAACCATGCAGGACATTGCTAACCATCCGTGGCTACGTTTTGGTGCAAACGCTATGACAGCACTTGACGGTTTTACACGTGCTGCACTTGCTAATATTGAAGCAAGAGGACGTGTATATGACAAGTTTATGATGGGTGGTGAGCGTGGAATGCTCAACGCTGATGAGATCGCTCGGGCTGAACGAGAAGTCTATGAAGGCATGTTCGATAAGAACGGCATGATTACTGATAAAGCAGTGGACTATGCCAGCCGTGAGATTGCTCTCAACTTAGATACAGATCAAGTTAGGTCTCTCAGTGCAATTATCCGTAAAGCTCCATTTTTGAAACCTTTCCTGATGTTCCCGCGTACTGCAGATAACATGTTAGGAATGGTTAACAAGTTTAGCCCTATCTCTGTCTTCATCAAAGACTATAATAAACTTGCGTTGCCTGGTAACAAATTTTCTAGTGATGATATTGTTAGGATTCTCACTGAACGAGGTTTGCCTGTTGATGTAAACATGGAACAAACGTTCCGTACACTACGTGCTGAAATTAGAGGCCGTAAGGCTATTGGCATGGCAAGTGTTATGGGCGCTGCTTATATGTTTATGGGTGACAACCTGCACGGTAATGGTCACTATGATAAAGAACGTCAAAACGTCCGTCGCAAGATGGGATGGCAACCACGTAGTTTCCGTGCTGCTGATGGTAACTGGTACAGCTATGACTTCCTTGGCCCTATGGCTGACTTTATCTCAGTCACTGCTGATATTATGGACAACATGGACACCATTGATCAACAAGACGGAGAAGCTTTGCTCGGTAAAATGGGTTTTGTCCTTGGTGCAAACTTGACTAACAAATCTTTTGTTGCCGGTCTAGAACCAATGGGAGACCTGTTTACTGGTAACCCTGCTGCAGTTGCACGTTGGGGTTCTAGTTTTGCTAGCTCTTTGTTGCCTTTGTCAGGTGCACGTAATGAACTTGGGCGGCTTATGTCACCAGCATTGCGTGAAGTTAATCAAGAACTGTGGCAATTATTCCACAACCGTAACAAGTTTGTCGATGTAGTTAACCCTGATGCTGGACTTCCGATTGCATATGACTGGATGGATGGTAAGCCTGTTGGTTACCCAGAATCTTTCTGGACCCGCATGTGGAACGCTGTGATGCCTATGAAGGTGTCTGAAGGAATTAGTCCTGAAAAGCAATTCCTTATTGATGTTGAATACGACTCGCAACCTACTTTTGCTAAGGCACAAGGTGGCATTCAATACACGCCACAAGAGCGTTCTGAGTTGTTTGAACTTATGGGTAAAGAAGGTTATTTTCGTAGAGAAGTACAACGCATTATGCGGACTGTAGACGGTAAGAAGTTTAGAGCTGCACTCAAAGAAATGCGTGAAACTGGCAACATCATTGATGAACGTGACTTTGCTAATGTTTATTATGAAATTGACGTTGCAATGAGAGAAGCCAAACGTCGTGCTGAAGATCAACTAAGCAACGCTGCTGAAATTAGGCAACTTCGCTATGAACAGTCAGTCAACGACACAAGAGTCCGTAGAGGACTTCCACCAGAATTTCCACTCCGTAACCGCTAACATTATGTAAGCAATGGCATTTACAACTGAAAACGTCAGGACTGGAGACGGCTCAACAACCGACTTTAGTTTTACATTTCCCTATATTAATGAGTCGGATGTAAAGGTAACTATTACCGATGCAAACGGCGTACCACAATCGAATACTGCTTTTACCTTTGCCAACGCTACTACTCTTTCGTTTACTACAGCGCCTGCAAACAACCGTACTATCCGTATTTTCCGGGACACTAACCTGGACAATGCGGAAGTTACTTACTTTGCAGGTTCTGCTATCCGTGCAGAGGACCTGAACGATAACCAAAATCAGGTTCTCTATTCCGCCCAAGAAGTAGAGAATAACGCCATTCTGTTGACTGGCGGAACAATGACAGGACCGTTGGTTCTGGATGACACTACGCTTCAAATCCAAGAAGGTAGTGATACACTGACTATTGCTGCACCCACTCTTACAGCAGATAGAACTGTAAACTTTACAGATGTCGGTGGTGATATTGTAACTACTGGTGACACTGGCACTGTTGCTACTGGCATGATTGCTGATGATGCAGTCACTGCTGCTAAACTAGCACACACTGCTGTTACTGCAGGTAGCTACACTACTGCTGACATTACTGTTGATGCACAGGGTAGGATTACTGCTGCTTCTAGTGGCACTGTTGCTACTCCTGAACTTGTTGATAGTTCTGTAACCACAGCTAAAATTAACGATCTTGCTGTTACTACAGCTAAGATTGCTGCTGATGCAGTTAACGGTACTAAAATTGCAGATGATTCGATTAACTCTGAACACTACGTTGATGGATCTATCGATACTGCACACATTGCCGATCTGCAGGTAACAACTGCTAAGATTGCAGCTGATGCTGTAACTGGTGCAAAGATTGCCGACGATACAATTAACTCTGAGCATTATGTTGCAGGGTCTATTGATACTGAGCATATTGCTGATGCACAGGTAACGACTGCTAAAATTGTAGACGCTAATGTTACTACTGCTAAAATTGCAGACTCTGCTGTTACCACAGCAAAAATTGCTGATGCTAGCGTAACAACTTCTAAACTTGCAAATGATGCAGTTAGTGGTACCAAGATTGCAGATGCCTCTATTAATTCAGAGCACTATGTAGATGGTTCTATTGACACAGCACATATTGCTGACAGTCAAATTACTTCTGCAAAGATTGCTGACGACACTATTGTCAACGCTGACATTAACTCTAGTGCTGCGATTGCTGGTAGTAAAATTAGTATGTCACTCAACCAACTGAGTGATGTAAACGTCGGCACTCCTGGTTCTAACCAAGACGATCAAGTCCTTGCTTGGGATAACGCTAACTCTGAGTTTTCACTTACTACTGTTTCTAGTGGTGGTGGTGGTCTTAGCGATATCGTTTCTGACAGTTCACCACAACTTGGTGGGATGTTGGATGTTAACGGCAACTCTATTGGTGATGGTACCCTTGAGCTGTTGAGTTTTAGTGAAACAGCTTCTGCTGTTAACGAATTTACTATTACTAACGCTGCAACCGGCAATGGTCCTAGGTTCTCCGCTACTGGTGGTGACACTAACATTGACTTAGACTTGTTAGCAAAAGGCACTGGAACAGTTACTATTCGTGGTAACGATAACGCTGGTGCAATCACACTTAATTGTGAAAACAACTCACATGGTGTAACCATTCGTGGTCCTGCTCACTCAGCAGCTGCTACTTATACACTGACGTTGCCTGTTAATGATGGTGACGCTAACCAGTTTTTACAAACAGATGGTAACGGTGTTACTTCATGGTCAACAGTTGACACTTCTGGTGCATCTACGCAAAACATTGCGGTCAACACTCCTACAACTATCGACGCATTTACTATTGCTTCCAATAGAAATGTCGGTATGATGGGTCCGCTTACCGTTAATGACGGTGAAACAATTACTATCGGTTCTGGTTCTAAACTCGTTATTCTCTCTTAACTATGGCTTACGGAAAAATTAAAGCGGATGCACTTATCCGCGACAACGGTGGCACTGATGAAGAAATTACAATGGCCACTATTGTTGGATTAGATACTAACAAAGCACCTAAAGCTAGTCCGACATTTACAGGCACACCAGCTGCACCTACCGCTTCGGCAAACACAAATACTACGCAAATTGCTACTACTGCTTACGTTCAAAGTGAGCTAGGTGATATGGCACCTCTTGCTAGCCCTACTTTTACTGGTACTCCTGCAGCTCCTACTGCAAACGCTGGTACAAACACTACGCAAGTTGCTACTACTGCATTTGTAACTACTGCAGCTAATGCTCGTGCTGCAACTGCTGCTAACACCTTCAGTGCTGCACAGGCTGTAACTCCTAGCGTGCAAACTTCTGCTGGTGCGCTTGATATGGATGCTAGTAACTTTATTGAAGTTGCTGGTGTTAGCTATAACACTCAGCCTACCGGCAAAGTTGTTGGTACTTCTGGTTTGTTTTATTGCGACACTGCAGCACCAACTAACTGGCACTCTGAATTTAAATTTGTAGACGGTGGCTATGTAGCACCTACCACCTTCCCTGCTGTAGCTCCTTGGTATATTGCTGAAACTGATGAAATTTTAGTTGGAGCCTTTACACAGGGTATTAGCGTTGCAGGTAGTTAAATATGAATAATGCACAATTTTGGGGTGGCGCATCAACTGTATATGAAATCGAAAACAGTTTAAGGTTCAACGGTAATACAAACAATTATTTGGAGCGTGCTCAAGTTAGTGGTAGCACAGTTAACGAAAATAAAAACTTTACTTTTAGCACTTGGTACAAACATGGTGACCTCCAAGAAAACTGTATTTTTGGACTACACACCTCTGCAGAAAACTGGCTACTAAGGTGGTCTATTTCAAACGGTTTTGACAGCCGAGATACTAGCGGTGTTACCGCTTTTAACTCTAATCATAAAGCTAGAGATCCATACGGTTGGTACCATTTATTCCTTACGATGAGTAATGGAACAGTTAGTCTGCGTATTAACAACGTACTACAACCCAGCACTAAAAGTCATGCTGGATTAGACCGTTCTTTTATTCTTGGTGCAGAAACAAATGGTGGTGCTACTCCTATGGATGGGTACCTAGCTGAAACTTATTTTATTTATGGCAGTGTTAAAGATGCTGTAAATGATAACTTTATTGAAGTTACTTCTGAAGGTATTGTTATCCCGAAAGATCCTCAACTTTCATCTTCTGATTACGGTGGTCAAGGTTGGTATCTACAGTATAAACCGGAACATTTCACAACTTCTGGTGGTACTACTACGTTGGCTGACCAATCTGGTCTTGGCAACAATTTTACTGCTACTAATTTCACTCTTACTGGTGATAACAACGATATTAAACAAGATTCACCTACGGTTAACTATGCAACACTAGATCCTCTCTGGTCTCAAGCTGGGTATGGTTCAACTATTAGTGATGGTAACGCACAACTTAATACAGATAACTCTGTACGAGCTGGTGTTGGTATCCGTTTCCCTGTTGGTATGAAGGGTAAATATTACTGCGAATGTTCAGCTACCCACACTGGAGCATATAGTGGCGCACTTTGTGTAGCAGAAGCTGATAGATTTCATGACGGTAACGTAGGTAACATTAACGCTATTGAACAGATATTCCTTTCTGGTCTTAGAGGAAATGGTTATTCTAAATTTGGCGAAAGTAGCACTACTTCAATTACTTCTGGTGTACCTGGAATTGGCCTAGACTTCGATAAAACTGACGGAAAAGTTGAAATTACTTATTACACAGACGGTACTTTGCGAGGTACTGATACTGGAATGGGAGGAAGTGGTGACCATGACCAAGACCTTATGCTGCAATTGCGTGCTTCAGAGGCAGGTTATAACTCTGTTGTAGCTTACATAGAATGTGGTCAAGACGACCCTACATTTAATAACAGACTTCCTACTGGATTTAAACCGTTAGCAGCAACTAGCATCCCAACACCTACTATTAAAGATGGTCGCGATCATTTTGACGTTGTTGAATATACTGGTACTTCAAGTGGAACTAAAGCAATCACTAGCTTGAAATTTAAACCTGATTTTATTTGGTTTAAATCTAATAGTCACGGCACTGAACATAACCTATTCGATTCCGTAAGAGGTGAGAGTGCTGGTTATTTGCAATTTAACGCTACAGATAAAAACAACACTTCAGGCGCAGGCTTAGAAAGTTTTGACGACAATGGTTTTACTGTTAGCGCACCAACCGGTAATGAACTTAACAACGGTGGCGGTCGGACATATATTGCTCACTGTTGGAAAGCTGGTGGTGCACCCACTGCAACTAATGACAACGCTGCTGGTGCGGCACAAGATGCTGGTTCTGTAAAAGTAGATGGTTCAGACGGTTCATTTGCTCACGGCACTATCCGTGCAGATAAAATGAGCGTCAATACTACTGCTAAATTTAGTATTGTTGAATATACAGGCACCGGTACTGCTGGCACTGTTCCTCATGGTTTAGGTCAAAAACCTCATTTAATTTTTATTAAAAACACAGGACCAAGTTCAGTTACTAACCGAGTTTGGGTTGTTTACACTAAAGAGTCAGGTAATACTCATTACATGTTACCTCCTAACCAAGATGTGCCAGCTGATGACGCTAACCAATTTAACGATAGCGGTCCTGATGCAAATACTTTTAGTATCGGCACCAGTGTAAACGTTAACGAAAGTGGCACCAAATACATCGCTTATGTTTGGTCTATAGTTCCTGGTTTTTTCCATGTTGGTCAAATTATTAATGCCAACGGCGATGCCGCTGGTCAAACAATAACCCTTGGATTTAAACCTTCTTTCCTTGTTGTTAAACGAGCTTCTGGCGGTAATGGTCACTTTTATGGATGGTCTGCTGTTAATGGAGACAACAACACTCCAAATACCGGCGCTTTCCTGTTAAACGATTCTAGTGCCAGTGTTGCTACAGATGATATGGATTTTTATTGTAATGGAGCAAAACCAGCTGTAGCTAACAGTGACTTTAACGCTATTAATGATGAGTACATTTACTGGGCTTGGGCGCAACATCCGTTCAACGGTAACGGTACATCTCCAGCAACCGCTTTTTAATTTATTTAATTATGCCTTATTTACTTAACGGACAACCAACTATTACTCCTGGGCGGTCTTTTCAAACTGCTGACGGTAGCACTGTTACTAACGAATGGACTAAAGTATTTAATACTGAAGAACTAGCCGCCCTTGGAGTTACTTGGCAGGATGACCCTGTTTGGTTTGACAAGCAGTGGTATATTACTGCTGATACTCCTAAAGATATTGCTGACCTAAAGCCTGTAAAACTGGCTGATCAAAAAGCAAAAGCTGCTTGGCTGCTTAGCAAATACGATTGGTATGTAACCCGCAAATCAGAAACTGACACTGCTATTCCTGAAGCTGTGACTACCTATCGTGCTGCAGTACGCACTGCATGCTCTGCACGCGAAGCAGAAATTACTGCAACTTCTACTACTCCTGAGCTTAAGACGCTTATGGAGACTCCTGCCGGTCAATCCGGTGCACTTACACAATGGCCTGATGAGCCTTCCTAATTATGATCACCCTTATCCGTCCAATTTTGTTCAGCTTTCTGAACTCTGACAAAGTTAAACTTCTTATCGTTGACATGCTGACTAAATTGGCAGAGTCAACTGATAATGAAGTTGACGATAAAGCCGTTGAGTTTATTCGCAACGGTTTGTTCCCTGCTCCTAAGCTGTAATGGATTTAGGGGAGCCACCTAAGCTTCCCTACATGGCGATGCCAGAACCGCTTGCATTGCCTGTTCCAATACTGGAGGTACCAGATGCTCATGTACCTAGTTACAAGCCCATTGTGGTGCCTCCTAGCAGCCTTAGAGCGCCTCCTGGAGTCAAAGGGAAACCCTTAGAAGGACAACAACCGAATAAACCAAAACCAAATACACCTACCACCCCACCTAAAGCACCGGAAGTAGACTATGTAACGGTACCGCTTATCGATAAAGAAGTGCCAATACCGAGTCAAGAGATTCTGGTCACTGCCGTTAGTACAGCAACTGTGTCTGTTGCGGCCACCCTCACAGCTACTGCAGTTTTTAAACACCTTGTTTCTATAGCAAAACCCATCATTAAAACTGCATGGACAAAGATAACAAAAAAGAAGGATTCATCAAGTTCCTCGTCCTCGTCTGGTCCGCCGGACTCCTGACGGCATCATACGCAGGATGGATGGAAAAAATGGACCCTACCTATGTTGCTTCTATTCTCAGTGGCACATTGGCAACGTTCTCTATCACCCGTGAAAAGAAAGAATGAAACATCTACTAGCACTACTAGTTTTTACGCCAGCAGTAGCACTTGGTCAGACTGTTACGCCTAACTTCACCCAAGGCAGTATGCAGGCCACTACAACCACTACAACCACCATTGACCGAACCATTGAAACAGAGGTCATGGGCGGAGCTTATTCCTCATGGTCTGGCACAAACGTAACCCCAAGCGGGGACATTACAAATGGTTCGACTACCTTCTCGGTGCATACCGCAGGCGATCCCTTTCAACTGGAGATCACCACACGGACTGCCGGGGTAATCGAAGACATTACAATTACAGAAGACATCGACATTACTTCTACTACTTCGTCGCTGTCTATCTTCTCGCAGTAGGTCCAGCTTATGCTGAAGAACCTCGCGTACAGAATACCTCTAATCCTGTTGCCGCTGCTACTGGTAACGTCACAAATCAAGCGGTGCAATTCCAAAACAATGGAGCGCCGTCACGTCAATACTTCGCAGGGAGCAATTCCTGTAATGGTCCGACAATGACGCTTAGCCCATTTATGATGGGTAATGAAACACGGCCAGTTGACCCAGAAGGTTATGTAAAAAATGCCAACTGGGGTGCACAGGTAAATTTTATGATTCCACTAGACAGTGGCATGATAGAGCAATGCAAAGCTATTGCTAAACGTCATGAACAAAAAATGCGGCTCAACTATGAGCTAATACGAGCAGAGAAATGTGCAGACCTTATGAGAAAAGGTTTTACATTTAGACCTGGCTCACGTGTCGAACATTTATGTAACGACATAGTTCCAATTGTATCTATCAATAATGCTGGAAGCACTAGTGAGCGTAGCGATAGCCGGAATAGCGGCAGGAGCAGCTCTGAACAACCGACTCCATCAAAGAGTGAATAATGTACATGATCGTATCAGTGGGCTTGACCGGCGGATAGATGCAATAGAACTTGGCGTTGCTCAAGATTATGTGTCTAAAGCTGATTTGTCTGTTATGACAAAACGTATGGAAGACCATATGGTACGCATTGAAAACAAATTAGATCAAATAGTTTTACGCAATGGCGCATAAAAAAGCAACAGAGGATCAGTTTAACGAGTTGCATAATCTGGTTACAAAAGAGTTTCTAGGCCGCATTAAGTCGGGCGAAGCATCTACACAAGACCTAAAAGCAGCGTGTGACTGGCTAAAAGCAAATGATATCAGTGGTGTTGCTTATGATGGTAACCCACTTGATAAACTTGCTAGTGTCATGCCACAAGTTGATCCTGAACTAGTAAAAAGCAGACTCTATGGCAAAAGGTAACACTGCACAACATTATGCTAGGAATGCCCAATCACGTGCTAAACATGTACGTGATAATTCTCCTGGCGGTAAATATGCACATTCTAATGCATACAAACGCGAACACGCTACAGCCCGCCGCGCTGCCGGTATTATGGGTAAAGGCGGTCCAGACATGAGCAAAAAGAATGGCAAATTTGTTAAAGAAAGCCTTAAAATTAATCGCGCACGAGGTGGAGCCAAACGCGCATGACACCACTTCTGCCTACTCCTAACCACTACCTTCATAATCTAATAAGTATGACAAGCTCCGAAGCCACCCGTCTTTGGAGGCGGGCTATTAAAGAGTCCTTCGATTGTACATGCGTTTATTGTGGACAAACTTATGATTTACATGAACTTACTCTTGATCACGTTCGCCCTCGTTCTCTTGGGGGTGAAACGATTACAAGCAACATCGTACCAGCCTGTACCTGTTGCAATCAAAGAAAAGGTAGTGATGAGTGGCAGGGTTGGATGAGAACAGAATTTGGAGTTAATAGACTCCGAGAACACGTTATTAAATCGCATATTAGCTAATGCCTGAAGAAGACAAACTGCCTCTAGGCAAACGACCAATTGATGCGTTAGAAAAAACTGGAGAAGTAATTGGCGAAGCTTTATCGTCTGTTCCTGGTTTACGTTTTGTTGGGCAAACACTTTCTTTTGTGAACGAAAACTTAAAATCATACGCTAAAGAAAAACTAGATGCTGCAGGTCCATATGATATTAATATAGATCCGTTTGTTGCTGCTGGAAGTGGTTTGTTTTTAATAGAGGGCGCTTCAAACGTTTTACGTGAGCGTGCTACAGCATTTGCAGAAGACAGAGCTATTCCAGCTATTGAACAAGCAACTGGACAAAAAGTAGACCCTAGAGCTGCTGGATTATATGGTGAAGCTGTAGGTTCTATTCCTAGTGAACTAGCTGCTGCTGGTGCAGGTAAGGCTGTTAAAGTACTTAAAAATGTAGATTTACCACCTGGACCACAGCTTCAATACGCAGGTGCAGGTGTTAGCTTTAATGGTGCTCAAGCAGCACGTACAAATCTTAGCAACCTAAACCCAATTACAGTTGATCCCCGTTTGCGTGCACCTGGAATGGTTGAAGGTATAGCTGAAAAATACAGAGGTGACTTAGACGCTCGCACTGCAAAATTAAATGAAATCTTTGAACGTCAACAAACAGCAACAAGTAAAAGCGCTGTAAAACGACACAAAACACAAGAAGTGCACGCTCGCAATAAAGGCCCTACTATTAAAGGTGATGACCCCGTTGCTTATGGCAGACGCCGGTATTTAGAAAACGATCCTTTTGATCCTGGCATGAAAATGCATCAGCATCATTTGTTTACTAAAGCTCAATCAGCACCATTTATTAAAAAAATGGATGAATTGATTGTTAAAGGTATTGCAGATGAAGACGATCTTGTCAATATGTTTGCGTGGGCTGAAAAATTAGATGCTACTATGGGAGATCGTTTGTCTAACCTTTTAAACTCTCCTAGACTTGCACACGTTGGTGAAGCTACTTCTATTCACCCGCAACTACGAAAAGCTGGTTTAGAACTTAGACCTGAACTTATTGAAGGTATGGTGTCTGAAGCTAAAAACGCAACAGAACTAATGGACCTTTTTAATAATTTTATTATTACTAACGTTAAACCTTCGCAAAAATTAGCTAGAGAAATTACTGACAATTATTTAGCTAATAAAAAATCTTTTACCAAAGTTGAACAAACAGCTATGGAAGATTTCCTTGCTCAGTTGCGCGAGAGAGGCTCGTAAAGGGCCTTATAACCTCTTTACCATACAATCTAACACACATGCCTACAAGACGCCGTAAAGCGGCGCCTAGGAAGCCCTCAGTGGTTGAATCACTGCAGGCTGATTTCAAGCTGTTTCTGCAAGCACTGTGGACTCAGCTTGAGCTTCCTTCGCCCACCCGCGCACAATACGCTATTGCAGACTATTTACAAAACGGTCCTAAACGACTACAGATCCAAGCATTCCGCGGTGTCGGTAAGTCCTGGATTACTGGAGCATTTGTGCTCTGGACGTTGTTTAACGACGCAGAAAAGAAGATTATGATCATATCCGCATCTAAAGAACGTGCGGATAATATGTCCATCTTTTTACAAAAACTAATCATTGAAACGCCATGGCTTTCTCATTTACGCCCGAAGTCCGACGATGCAAGATGGTCGCGAATAAGCTTCGATGTGAACTGCTCCCCTCACCAGGCTCCGTCCGTAAAGTCGGTGGGCATCACTGGACAGCTCACCGGAAGCCGCGCAGATTTAATGATTCTCGACGACATTGAAGTCCCTGGTAACGCAATGACAGAGTTTATGCGGGAAAAACTCCTGCAACTCTGTACTGAAGCTGAATCTATCCTAACACCTAAAGATGATAGTAGAATTATGTACCTGGGGACTCCTCAGACTACCTTCACCGTCTATCGAAAACTTGCAGAGCGAAACTATCGTCCTTTTGTGTGGCCAGCGCGTTATCCCCGTAATGCCAGTCCATACGAAGGGCTCCTTGCACCCCAGCTTGAAGCCGATATCGACGCCGGAGCAGAAGCCTGGACACCCACAGACGATCGATTCGATGACGAAGACCTTGTAGAACGAGAAGCTTCTATGGGACGCAGCAATTTTATGCTGCAATTTATGCTCGATACTAGTCTTAGTGATGCAGAAAAATTCCCGCTTAAGATGGCTGACCTTATCGTCACCTCTGTTAATCCTACTACCGCTCCTGACAGCCTCGTCTGGTGCTCAGACCCCTCAAACGTCATCAAAGACCTCCCAACTGTCGGTCTACCTGGAGATTATTTCTACAGTCCAATGTGCATCCAAGGTGAATGGCACCCTTACTCGGAAACAATCTGCTCAGTTGACCCATCAGGTCGAGGATCGGATGAGACGACTGCAGCTTATATCTCCCAGCGAAACGGTTTTCTGTATGTGCACGAGATGCGAGCTTACAGATCTGGATACGCTGACGAGACGCTACTGGACATTCTAAGGGGTTGTAAAAAATACAATGTATCAAACCTAGTTATAGAAACAAACTTTGGCGACGGTATCGTTGCTGAGTTGTTTAAAAAACACATGCTAAACACCAAACAAAATATTGGTGTAAAAGAGGTACGTGCTAATGTTAGAAAAGAAGATCGCATCATCGATAGTCTGGAACCTGTTCTTAACCAACATAGGTTGGTTGTTGATCGTTCTGTCATTGAATGGGATTATAAATCCAACCCCGATGAGGCACCTGAAAAACGACTCCTCTACATGCTTTTCTACCAAATGAGCCGCATGTGTCGGATGAAGTTCGCTGTTAGACATGATGACAGAATTGACTGCTTAGCTCAAGGTGTAAAATATTTTACAGACGCACTAAGCATCTCTGCACAAGAAGAAATCAAAGCACGTAAGCGTGATGAGTGGAATCAAATGTTAGAAGCTTTTATAGAAGACCCACAACAATCAGCTAATGCTATGGCTTTTGGTATGACAACAGAACAACAACGACAAGCAAGAGGTAAAACCTCTGTTGCTAACTGGGTGTAAGGGGGAGTGTCCCACTATACAGGGGGAGAAGGGTGGACTCCCTCTGTGTTGGGGAGACATCAAACTCTCCCCTTTACTTATGTCCGCTGAATGGACATCTAATACACACATCATTAACTTGTATGTTAACTAGCCTGTATCACGTATCTAAGTTTGTAGAGATAATAGTGATATCATGTATATTAAGTCCTGCCAATTGGAAACAATGCGTGCAAGTACATACATGGTTTCCACCCTACATACAGGATCTAAAAGACTTCCAAACTAACCCACCCTACAGTCAAGAGAAGAATGCAGTACAATTACGAAAAGAATACGAACGATTGCAACGTAACCTACCATCGCAATAAAATTGGTAACAATTACTTTGTTGTGTTCTATAAAAACATGGCATGCATACGACTTACTCCTAAAGAAGTAGGACGTGTGTTTGGTGTAGCTAAGTTTACTCCTGGTGTTAATGCTATTCGTGATTGGTGCTACGAAATGGTAGATAAATACGGATCAGAAACAGATAAAGACAACGAAGAGTACCAAAAGTACATTGCTAAGCATGGTTTTGGTCCTGAAGTGCATGAAGAACCTAACGACAACACTAAAATGGTAATCTAATGGACTTTCCTATGCCTGATGTCAAGATTATGCATTGTAAGGTGTGCGGCGAAGAAGTAAAAGTCAACGTTGCATACCCTATTAATGAGGTAACTTGTAAGTCTTGTTACGTTACAAGCAAGTCAAAATTTGACAAAAATTTCTGAAGCCTATTAAAGACGCCGCTGCCGGCCGCAGCACCCCATGGCACCCCTTTGATCGCTCCAACAGTAAAAACTGTTGACCCGGTACAGCACCTCGCTCGCCTGTTCTAACTACCGCGGGCGGGTTGCGCGTCTCGATCTCTCGCGATCTGTCGGCTAGTATCTATGATACTAATGATTGACCAGTTGACCCATAAGAAACGGTGATGTCGGTTGGTATGACTGGGATCTGATGCTGTGATGTGACAGTATGGTCAGCTGTCCACCGTCATCGCTGCTATCATCAGACCAGTTAGTTTGTTTTGATGTTAGAGTATCTCGACTCTCCCTGTTAAGGGTGAGGAGAGTCTCGAACTCAACCAACAAACAACTGAATACGGCGGTCACCGATTCGGCATTGTGCCAACTGACCAGCCGACCACCATCCTCACAAATCAAGCACAGTGTCCCTACAGTGCTTTAGCACCTCGACAACTAGAGAGCTCACCTAACGGCCGTCATCCGGTGCGAGTAGCACCTGTGGACACGGAGCACGGCATAGGTACCCAAACGAGCCTAGACACACACGCCACGACACGGCCAGCCGTGCTTGTGCCTGTTCGTTGCAGGACCGTGGCATTGCGACATCACAAGGTCGCAACCATTCACTTATTCACTCAATCATTATGTCTCTGTTTGTTCACACTGGTAACATCCGCTCTACCTGCGTCAACGTCCTGCGTGTATCCCTGCTCAAGGGTACGGCTACATGCCAACTTAAGGACGGAGCCGTCTATCATTACACCAACGTTAGCCGCCGGGCTATCGCCAAGTTCCTGATGGATGACGCTCGCAGCCTTGGCAAGTTCTTCAACTTTGTTTGCCAGGCCGGCCGCACTAAGTGCAGCTTCGTTCCCACTGTTTGATCTCATCATGTAAGCATTCCCTTCGGGGTTGCTTTCCTGATGGGCTCATGCCTATCATGTTCACCTTACATACATTCACACATGCCTGTGCTTGACCGCACCTATGACATCCTCGGCCGCGAGTTCGATCTCGATGAACTCAAGGACGTAGCCACCTATGGTGCCAACCAAGGTGTGCCAGGTTTCATCTACTACTCAGAGTTGCGTGACATCTTCGATGCCAACGATGATGAGATTCAAGATTACCTGTCCGATTGGGTACATGACAACATCGGCGATGGCGAGTCATCCTTCTCGTACTTTGCCAAGGATGTAGAGGACATCACTCAACTCAAGGGTAAGCTAGTCTGGGCTTACCTTGAGCTCAAGGCTTATGAGTGCCTTGTTGATGCTAAGCATCCTGACTTCTACTGATCCTCTCACTTATGCATTCCCGCAAGGGTTGCATTTCTGAGGGTATCATCCCTCTTGTACATTCACACAAGGAGCTAACATGCGCTACAACCCACGCACTGACAACGCTATGGACATGGACGAGATTGCTCGTCAATGCATGGCCGCAGTGATCAAGGCTACCACACCTGAGGACTCACGCTTTACTGCTCGTGGTCCCGGCTCTGTTGGTGAGCCATGGTGTAAACTTCAACCTTTGTTCTGATATGATGATGAGACTTGATGAGTATCTTGTTTGCAACCCTGGCACAGGGGAGCAAGAGATCGTCGCCGGTATGTATGAAGCCTGCGACATAGCCTGGTCAATGGCCAACGAGAACGCAGCAACAAGCTATGTCTTCGTTGAGGATTGCTTTGGCGACACTATCTTGGAGTACACATGAGAATTGTATTCATCTTTCTTATCCTTCTCACTGCTGCAAACGTTGGCTTATCATTAGCTGACTGGATGCAATCACAACAACTCAAGCGCATGGAATCCATGTGCAATGCAAACCCTACACTCTGCAAATGATCCAACCACCTGACACACTGATCACCTATCACATCAAGGACGCATCAGTCTTCTGGCATATCTGCGATGATTCCATTAACATCTACGATACAGGTAGTGAGGATGGTATTTGCATCCATGGTGTTGATGCTGATGCTGTCTTTCAGATGATGCGTAATGTTATGTGCAGTCAACAGCCTTGCTTTAAGGAGTTAAGCAACAAGCCTTACCAACTTGAGCAAGCTAAAGATATGCGTAATGCACTCACTGCTTACATCGAATCACAAGAACCTAAGGAGGAATCCGATTGACCTTTGCTGTAACACTTGAGCACTTTATGGCTCAAACTATTTCCTTTGTAACTGTTGAAGATTGCAAGGACATGAGTGATTGTATTGATCACATCCATTCAGAATTTCCTGGTTGGAACATCGAACAAATCAAGGAGGTTAACTAATTGAGTATCACTGACTTTATTGCTCAAGCACATCCACTTACTCTCGACTTCATTGAGAATGTAATGATGGAGAAACTGCTGGAAGTTGATAAGTATCAGAAGGCAGTTTGCATGGTACAAGATCTTAAGGAGGTGACTAATAATCACTGAACTCACATGGCGTTGTGTTGGCTATCACACTGATAGACACATGAACGATTCCCTCTTGTATGTCACGGACACAGCAGCACAAGCGGAAGCTTTGTGTAGGGCTCATGTTCCTGACTTTGACATCTATTACACACAACGAGTTGACAACTATGCTTTGGTCTGAAACTAACATCATCCTCGCCATCATTGGCATGGTAGGATTGTTCTCATCTGCTATCATATGGCAGCGTGCCAATCGTATCACATCTAAGTATTATGGAAGGACGCATCGATCAGTTGATTGAAACATATCAGCAAGATTATAGTAAAGGGCTGCTTACATCAGCGCAGCTTATGCGACTGGTGTATCGACTCGATCGCATCAGTTATTCACAGTCACGAAACACA
>Ga0208899_1000158_pt1 | contig 42815 bp, 55 predicted proteins | sample VirMetDEL_Nov_24_FD_184518 | JGI IMG/M metagenome (GOLD analysis project Ga0208899, IMG submission 184518) | Aqueous microbial communities from the Delaware River and Bay under freshwater to marine salinity gradient to study organic matter... | ecosystem: Environmental > Aquatic > Marine >... | reverse complement strand
CGAGAGCAACTTAGCAGCAGGCATGTAGTCAAACCCTGCGAGGTTGCCATACTGATCAAGGACCTCGGTCCGTGGTGGGCTGTCCCTGAACTCACGGTCGAGCGCCTCTTCGCCGGGCGCATAAATATCAGGCTGCGGTGCAATCGGCTGATAGACCGTAGGGGCGACGTACTCGGGCTGCGTGTTCACAAACCTATCCACGGAATCCTGTACTTGCTTTTCCTTCGCTATTTCTTCAGGTGTTTTTGTCACGTTGAACAAAATGCTTGGATCAACGCCCGCCGCTAAAATGTCTTGGAAGGTTGCACCCTGCTGTGTGGCAATAGCCTGCGCTTCACGCCGTTCATTCTCGTCTATCACACCGTCGGCCATGAGCCCCGCGACGTAGTTCTGCGCGCCGCTTCTAATCTGTTCCATAGACTGTCCAGAATAGATGGGTGATTCAAATGCAGAGGTTACCGTGGAAGGAGTAGAGAACGCAGTGACGGGAAGTGGCGCGCCAGAGGTAAAGATCGCGTCGATAGTAGACTGCTTCACCCCCGCGTTTAATGCGTCTTCTATCGTGACGCCGGATTCTAAAATTGCGTTATACGCTACGGCAGGGTCCCACGAAGAAGGGTCGGCTGCAATCTCACCAAGAATACGCTGCTCAGCGGCCAAAAGGTCGGCTGCAGTTGCGTTGTTTTTGCCGTAGGTGGCTTCACCACCATCGGCCATTCTAAGGAGCATGTCTCTAGCGGAATAATTAGGCATAGGTAAAGCCCTACAGATAAGGTTAGTTATTCCGCATTCTAGGCCTAATAATACTCTGGGACAAGTCCTTCATTTTCCGAAGGTTCGTCCTCTTCGTCACTGTACAACGAGATAAAATTTCCTGCGCGAAAACGCATTAAAGCCTGAGTCGTACTATCCACAATGTCGTCGTTATCCCCGTTAGGAAACGCAGCACACTGCTCGATGACTTCGTCTGCCCAATCCGTCTCGGGCGCCCAGACCATGCCGGACTCGAAAATCGGTGCGACAGAGTTTGCTCTGGAGACTTTATCCTGACCTGCACGGCGCCCGCCGGGGCTATACATCGTGACAGGAATGCCCATCCTACGCAGTTCCTGTTGGAGCGTGATCCCCGTCGCCTTGGCCTCGATTAAAACATTATCCGGCTGCCAGTAGTCATACTGCTCCTTCGCCTTACGCTTTAGGTCAGGGAAGTCCCAACGGCCTTTACGCATGTCAACAAGCAAAAGATTAGGCCCCGAGTCCTCCGTTGGGAAGAACACGGCCCACGTCGTGATAACAGAGAAGTCCGCCGTCTCTTTTTTCGAGTACGCGGTATCGTAAGACTGGATGATGTATTCCATGTGCGGCATGTAGTCTTTATCCCACACGCGCCACCATTCACGCTTCAGGATTGCACCTTCATCAGCCGTGGGCCGTTGTTGGTACATCGCGTTCCATTTCTGCACCGACATCGATGCACGGACCGCGCGGAGCTCGTCAAGTTCCCAGAAGCTAGGCCAAAGGGCTCTTTCGTTCTCCTCACCTTCGTTGAAAACAGCAGGAAACTCGATAACCTCCCATTGGTCCGCATTCGAGTTAGATTGTGACTTAAGCAATCGGGCCGTTAGGTCCTTGGTTCCCCACCTTGTCATCACGATAACAATAGCCCCGCCCGGCTGCAATCGAGTTCTAGGGCCAGAGGTGTACCAGTCCCAAGCGTTGTCCAGAGCTAGGGTCGAGGCCGCGTCTTGTTCCGAGTGCGGGTCGTCGATAATCAACATATCCGCACCACGGCCCGTCATCGCGCCGCCTACACCTACAGCAAAGTACTCCCCGCCGTTGTTCGTGTCCCACCTTCCGGCGGCTTTACTGTCAGCCTTCAAGGCAACGTCAGGGAATACTTCCTTGTACTTATCGAGGTCCATGAGGTTACGCACTTTACGGCCGAAGCGTACAGCGAGCTCGCCGGTGTGCGTTGCCTGAATGATCTTGGTCGTCGGCTTACGGCCCATGATGTAGGCGGGCAGGAGATACGACGCAAATTCTGATTTGGTGTGTCGAGGAGGCATGTTCACGATCAAGCGCTTCAGGGTTCCCTTGGCTATTCGGTCAAAGGCGTCAGCCATGATCTTATGGTGGCTACTCAAAATCGCTTCAGGCCAGACGTACTGGGAGAAACCTATAAACGTCTCTTTAGCCCGCTCTTGGCCCTCTAGCAGGGCTAGTCGGAGTTCTAGTTTTAATCGTTCGGCTTCGACATCTTGCTGCATACGAATTCCCATTTAGTAAAAATTTGCTAAAAATTTATGGCCCTTTTGATTTTAAAAAACAAGGGGGTGGGTTAGCTAGGTGGTTCCACGTGGAACATAGTCCATTTTTGTTTTGGGCCAAATTAATTGTGTGAAATCTGGCTTAAGCCCCGCACTCAGCGAGGAGGGGGCGGCCGCTCGGGCCAAATGCGAACGATTCTCATTTAGGCACCAAAATGGCCAAAAGGGACCCGCTAATTCCGGTAATCATAATTACCGGAATTAGTGATTCGTTTAAAATCAAGCACTTAGCTATTTTCATGCACCTCGATCCATGCAAAACACAACATCTAGTGATTTCCCTGATCCGAGCACCTCGGGCCATTGCCCACGCATCTGGGCGCCCAGAGCAAAAACCGCGCCGCTCGCACCCCGCGCGGGGGCGGCCGAGGGCCCTTTCCCGATTGCCGTCACTGCACGTTATGCCGTGTGCGGTAGGTACGTAAGGCTTTTCGCTAATCGCGCTCACAGCGGCTCTCTGGGCCATATACGGCCGCTTATAGTTATCTGTCTCTCTAGTTCGTCCCAATCCACTGCATTTAACGCCCACTGGGCCACTGGGAGCGTGTCTACGCCCCTCTCGTGCAGCTCCTGAGCCTGTGTGCCGTGGTACAGCAGCAGGCGTGTCTCAGAGGCTTTGGTCGTCCCCTTCGGATGCCACTGCACCAGTATGTAGGTCGGCATCCCCATCGATCCATGCTTCAGCGCAAAGGCTATCTGGTGCGGACTCAGGCGTACTTTCTTCCCGCTCTTCACCACCTTGAGCTCCAACATCGAGTAGGTCGGCGGCACCGCTATCAGGCAATCCGGTATCCCGAGGTTCACCCGGTTCTCCAGAGGCACTACCAAAGCGCCGGGCAATTTCTTCTTTACGTTTCTGTATAGCGCTGATTCTGGACCGCTCGACATCGCGCATCTCCTCGATGATTGTCTTGGCCGGTGGCGTCTCTTGTTCTGGCTCGATCTCTTCAGCCTTGATCTCTTCGGGCTCGATGTCGATCAGAGTCTGAGGTGGCGCGCCGTACAATGCCTTGATCTCTTCAAGCTTACGCCTTACCTCGTCTTTGCTCATCGAGTCGATAGTGCCCACGCGAATTTCTTTGCGATCGACATAAATCGTGCCGAGCGCTTGGCCGCGCCGATATTCAGCAGAAACTGCCGCACCAAAATTGCCTGCCTCGAGGGCTTGGTCCCGGATACGCTGTAGGTCTCGCATATGCCTGTCGAAGGTCGTGCCGTACTTCTCAGCGAGCTCGGCACGGTATTGTTGGATAGCCGCAACAATGTGGGGTGATCTTTTTGGATTGGTCAAGAGTGATGCCGTAGCGCTCGCCGACTCCTTCGGATAGCCTGCGCGTATTGCTGCTTCGGTCAGAGTAATGTGGCCGTCGTTCGATATGAGTTCTTGAATGAACGTCCATTGTTGAGCGCTTACGATATTCTTTTGGTCTTTAAGCGGCGCGACTGGTTCGCTTAACCGTTGCTCAAGTTTCATTCGAGTACTGGGCCTCAGCGGGGATGTGTTCAGGATGTTTCTGCGTTGCTTACCTTCACGGTTTTTACTCATGCGGTCCTCCGACAAGTCCAGATAGGGCCTTCCGATTGCGTAACACTGAAGCGTCGGCCTGCCCCATTGCGTGATCTGTAAAACGTCGACAGGGCGCCGTTGATACGTTTAGCGTCCTCTTTCGAGCGGACAATGAAGTAATCGCCAAGGACCATCGCTTTGAACGGGTAACGGGTTTGTTTATGGCTGCCGTGGCACAAGCGCAGGATGTGCTCCCGTGGGGTGATGCCTGAGAGTGTCATCGTAACCTCGCTATTGAAAAAACTGTATTGTATCGACAGGTCTTTAATCTGTCTATTTTCAGGGGTTTCTATAGTACAGTATTCTCAGAAAAAATAAGTTTTTTTTCTAAAAAATGAGTCGCGCGCGCACCCCGTATATTTCGTAAAAAGGTTACACCGTTACACCTATAATAATTAGACGTAACCTTTGACGTATCCCTGTAGACCGCATAAACACTGACTGGTTACACTGGTTACGTCAAACGTACAGTATTTGATAGAAACTAAAATCAAAACTTTTTTTTCTCAAAATACTGTACTATAGAACTCGGTTGCATAGGCAGGTCCGTGGTCCGTGGTCCATGCCTCCCAAAGCCCACACCACGTGGCCTCCAGAGCATTCCACCCCTCATTTCCCGTGAACCACGCAACTCTTTCAATCTAACACGTTAAAGACCTCTCGTTCCTTTATCCACGGGGCACACAGCGTAATAGACAAACCACGGTTACACATGGTCACGTCAAAAATAAAAAAACCCACCAAAAATGCTCTTTTTGATGGGTTTCGAGTGTGTGGTGTAACGTGGCGAAACGACGTACGAGCGTAGTTTACGGCGCCTCCCCGCCTTCAATTTCTCGGAGTTTCTTTTTCAATTCCAACTCCTCCATTTCGCGAGCGTGACCCTTCTTATAATCGTTGTGATCGTCTGTGAGGCGCCAGTAAGGGTTCTTGTCGAACCACTGGTTGATCTCATCGAGGCGCTCGAGGATTGTCATGCGGGCAGCGGTGGCGCTGTAGTGGTCGGCCAGAACCGTGGCAGGGTCGCGTGGTAGGCCTAAAGGCGTGGTGATTTCTTCGCCGGTGGCGATGTCGTAGACGCCGTGCTTAAGTTGAGGTGTTTTCATTGTGTGTCTCCTGTGTGGATTAAATTGCGGTTGATTGGTCTAAAAGCTTAGGCTTCGTGGGGCGTTTGTAAAAGCCAAATTTAGGGTCGTCCTTGGACGGCGTAACAGCGGCGGCGAACTGCAGCCTTCTACCGACAAAAGCTTTCTTAATATCAGTGCCGTCGTCTTTAAGGTCCCACTCGTCAAATATTGTGTTCTCGATGGCGGCCGGGATGCTTCCGTAGACCACGTAGCCTTTGTCGTCCTTCACGGTGATCTTGCGAACTTCGCCAAACTCAGACTCGACGACTTTCTCCCCTACGATCACACCAGTGATCTCAATGCGGCCCTCAGGCAAGTCAGGGGCATCAGCACGCTCAGCGGCGGCCTTAGCGATCCATTCAGCCTTCTTAGTGGCCTTCCACTCGGCTTCACGAGCAATGGCCTTCCTGACGGCCTCACACTGGCCCTCAGTGAGCTTTCCGTACTTGTAGTGGTAGGCGTCGAAGAGAGACTCGGCGAAGTTCTCTGGCTTATGGTGGGGGTCATCGATGAGGCAGAAATGACCGTTGTCATAGACCCAATCAAGAATAGCCTCATGGTCTTCGACAGTCCTTTGGAACGTCTTCTGTGCGTTACCAACAATGTAAGCCTTTCGAGCGGCTTCGTAAGCGGCGGGATGTTCGATCATGTTGATTCTCCTGTATGCGTCGGCCAACCCGACAACTGCATCGTCTCACGAATTAAATACTACCGTCAACTACTTTTTTACATTTATTTTTACTCAAGGCCGAAGAGCTCTTCGAAGGTGGGCGCGGGGCCGGTGTAGGGCTCCACTGGCTCGGCTTCGGGGGCCGGGTTGCGCGCTTCTTCGATCAGGCCCTCAGGGATAAAGCCGTCGCCTTCAATACGTGCTTCAGGGAAGCGTGCGGCGATGATCTTGATGCCCTCGAGGTACTTAGGGTAAGTGGCAAAGGACTCGGTAAAGAAGGACTCAGGAGCGCCTGCGCCGTAGAAGGAGGCGTCGAATGCCTCCGGGTCGGTGATGATAGCTACTGTGTAAGTCATGGTCACTCTCCTGTATGGGGTTGGAATTACTTGCCTAAAAAGCTGCCAGAGCGGGGGTTATCCATCGGGTGCTCACGGTGGTGCTTGTTTATCGCACCTTGGTAGCCTATCTGCGCCAGTTTGGCGATGTAGATAGTTTGTGACTTGGAAAGCGCAACCCCGTAGAGCTCCGCAGCGGCCTCCTGTGCAGGAGCAAAGAAAGTGCGGAGGATTGTGCTCACCGCGTTGTTACGGCCGTCAGCAGCCGCTTCTGAGACCTCTAGAGCAATCTCTTGAATCTCATTGTCCTTCAGGTATCGGTTAACTAACATGGTCATTCTCCTGTATGGGGTTGGCCCTCTTTCGAGGGCCGGTTGGGTTAGGCTGCGAGTTTTTTGGCTAGGTCTTGATCGACTAAGTAGTAATGAATAGAAGCCTCTGTGCGAGCAAAAAGGTCTTTTTTATCTACTAGATCACCAGTTACTTCGATTTTGTTGTCTTCAAGTATTTCAACAACGCCGTAACTTGAACTTGGAGCAGGGTAATTGAGGCACACTTCTTTTAATGAGCGATCGCCATCTTGGAAGACTGATAACAAAATTCCTGAATCGAGCAGCAACCAATTTTTGATGTAACCGAGCTCAGCCCAACGCTTCTCAGAGCCTACAATCGCTTGGCCTTTATATATATCGTTGCCTGCGTTTTTCGCTGCGATTACAGCCGCGTCAAAGTCGTAATAAGTAGCAATAATTGAAGTCATGTTTTTCTCCCGTTTAGGAGGAGCACCGCGCCCCTCTATGGTTCCCATCTTAGCAGAACCATCATGGGTGTCAACCACTTTGGATGACAAAAGTGAAAATAATTTAACATTTAATTTTGAGGTTTTTGAAGTCAGGCCAGCCAAACTCTCCGCTGGTCTCGTTAAACAGGCACACCATTTCAGCGTACTCTGTAGAGGCTCTCTCTGCCTCGATTTGATCTTGCTTGCTGGCATAGCTCATTCCAAGAATTAGAGCCAGAATTCCTAAAGCGATTGCGATGTCTTTTGCCATGAGATTCTCCGTCGGGCCCCGAAGGGCCCTGCTTGTTAGATTATTGACGCCTTGCTTGGGCGCTTGAAAAAGCCGAACTTAGTGTCATCGTCAGACTGGATAACAGTGGCTGTGAGGGTGATACGCAAGCCCTTGAGATCAATCTCTTCGCTGCAAGCGTAATCTTCTACTGACGACGGGATGCTGCCAAAAAGTTTGAATCCACGGTCATCCTTGATAACGCACTTGAGCTGAGTGCCCCAGTCGTTGTCGTAAAACTTTGTGGATACGATCACGCCAGTGATTTGAATGCGGCCTTCTGGCACGTCTTCGGCGTTAGCGCGTTCCTGTTCGTTCTTGGCCTGCCACTTAGCGCGGTTCTCTTCAGCGCGAGCGATGCACTTGCGTACAGCGTTGCACTGGCCCTCAGTAAGCTTGCCGAACTTCTCAAAGGCATTGCTGAGGCTTAACGCAAAATCGTTGTTTTCACTGTTGTAGTGAACCCAATCAAGGATGTCGTTCGCATCTTCAACTGTAGCAAAAAATGTTTTTTGCGCGTTTGAAATGATTGCGCGGTGACGGCCATTTTCCCAAGCTTGTAAATTTACTATTGGCATTTTGCTTCTCCCGAAAGCTGCGCCCCCGAAGAGGCGCGATTTGTTTAAGATATGTTTCTGAGATAAAGATCAAGAAACTTTTCCTGCTCGTTTTTTGGCAAGCAATTTACTTCCGTATCTAACCAAACTGCTTGTTCTGGAGTTATATCCTCTCCCCAAAAGTTTGCAATGCTTAGTAGAGATTTTGCGTTATATATTTGATTTTCCATAATTTTCTCCGTCATATGAGCTGCACCGTGCCGCTCTATGGTTCCCATTGTACGGAATTGGATACCGGTGTCAACCATTCTGTATGACAAAAGATAATTTATTTTTGAAACATTGTATCAATTTCGCGTTCTCTGAGAATCGCTCTTTCAAAGGCTTTGCACTCTGGGCAGTACCAGCCAACACGGTAGGGAACGTAGGTGTCATCTGTGGAGCGGTGATTGAATCCTATTACTTCGCCGGCTGTCTTGCCGCAGCGGCAGGGCTTTTCTCTGAGATCATCCATTTAACTGCCCCTTTGCTAGATTCCATGTTAACGCCGTGTAACCCCACAGCTCTGATGCTTTGACTGGATACGCATTTGCAGGGTGCGGTAGGACTGAGTGGGGCCAGTAAGTCTTTGCGAATAGCTTTGGCAGGCGGTCCAGTTCAGCAAATGTCTTGAGCTCTGTGCCTGACTCTGCCAGCACCTTGACGCCGGCTTCTTGTTTAGCTCCTAAGTACAGTGTTCCGTCTGAGTAGTAGTGGTTAACCTTGTTTATGTTCATTACTGTATTGCCTTTGGTGGGTTAGGAGGTTTTGCGAGCAAGCAAGCCCCAACCCACAGGGTAGTAGGTTTCGGGACGTTGCATTGCCTTCGGAGCCGTCAGTGTGGACAGCGAGGCCGCATCAATGAGTCAGTTGATACAAGCAAGTCTGCAAGGGATGCTGCTCCATCCCCCCGCGCCGCATTCAGACTTTTCGCAAGTTGCGGTGCCTCCGCGCTACTCTTTTGAGGCTTTAAACTGCGCTCGGTGAGGGACCCCTTTCGGGTGACATATCCTTCGCAGTCGAGTCGGTGACTCAAGATAAGGTGGGGTGGGGTTATGACTATTGCCAGATGTTGTGTATAATCGGCTTGTCGGGTTCCTGCTTTCCACTCTTGAGTCGGATTTAGGGCTGTCAACCCACCGACGTTTTGTGATGTTATTCCCCTTTTGAAGTGATTTCAAGCCCCTCCCCACAAGGGGCTTTTTTTTATTGGTTGCGTTCTGATATTTCTTGATCTATTAGGAACTGAGCGTACTGGATTACTTTTCGCAGATCTTCAATACCGCCCTTAGCCCGCCAGCGCGAAACGTACTTAACGATGTTGCCTTCGCAATAGCCTAACTTATTCTCAAGAACGTATTGAATCGGTTCAATCTTAAGGCTTGAATAATGTGTGCCACCCACTTGGTGCGATGGTTTGATCATCAATGTATCTCCACGTCTTCTGACTTCATATACTCGCTGAAATCGTCCCAGAGGTCTGACTGCATGATGTATTCAACGTAATCAGTGCAAAGCAGCATCATCGTGCCAACGGCTCTCTGAGCCTCTTCATTGAGATCATGAAAACCATTCTCCATAAACCCATCAAGCTCCTCAGCGCTCATCGAAAATATGTGTTTTTCTTTCATCTGAATTTCCTCTCATATAGTCGCTTTCGGTAATTAAATATCTTTTTTACCCGTTTCAGATACTCAATGGTAAATTTTCTGGGATTATTATCCATTTCTAACTGCTCTACGCGCTCTACGCCGATCCTGCCTACAAGTCCCTTGCGGTACTCTACGACGTTACCTGAGAGATGCCGGTTGCATTTGACGCACTGGCTGAATACATTGAGCAAGTGATACCTAAGATGGCTTGCGCTGCCACGGCTGCGGTAGTGACCGGCGTCGAACTTACCTCCTTGCACCGTGTCTCCCTGAGCGGTCCCGCAGCTTATGCAAGGCTTATTCCGGTCCCTGACTCTTATGTAGGCGTTGAACGCAGCCTGCGCCTCCTTAGTGTAATCTGAGGCGGTCTTAAGAGATTCCTTAGCAGCTTTCGACTCACGCGCATACGACAATTTGGCAGTTTTTTTAGCCTGATTTGTCTTAGTGTATTCGTGCAGGTGATCCCAGCTGCAAAATGCGTAAATGCCGCCAACAACCACCTCGCTTTCAGGCAGTTTAAAGCGGCATAATTTACATCTTCTTGTCTTCATCAAAGGGCCTGTTGCCAGCGAGACACACCATCGTCTTCATAGCTCTATCAAATGTAACCCTGTCCATTTTCGCAGACTTAGCTTTGAGCAAAGCCAAGCTAAACTTCATGCTGGTGACAGGAAACTTTTTTAATGTAGCTATACATTCTTTTGATGGCATCCACTCAATTAATTGCTTCATCTTAAATTCATCTCGGCGCGTTTGGTTGATTCTTGAGTGCGCCAAGTTTCAAATTTCATCTGCCAAATTGACAGCTGGTGCTTGAGACTTACCGCTTGCTCAATCGCTACCCTCAAGCCGTCTAAAAGCTCAAGGTACTCAGGATGAGAGTAAGCGTATCTTTCTTGCGCTGCAATAGGTAGCTTAGGGTTCTCTCTTTCAGCTTCTGCCATAAGCAAAGCTTTCTTAGACTTTCTAAACTCCATTAAGTATTGCCGGCTTGCTTCAGACTCGGCGTACTTACGAGCGGTTTCTTCTAGCTGCTCGAATTTCATAGGCACTCACCACATAATCTTTTACCCAGTCCCTTATATCTTCTGGGACCAAAAAAAGCGCCTTTCGGCGCTCCTCCCTTTCCTTAATCTTCATTATCTCTTCCGCGTGATGACGCGGGCGCTTGAAATTGTTCATTTTCCACCGTTAGCTTGCTCTTAGTCGGAGAGCAGATCTCAATGATAGAATCGTAGGGCTCTAAGTCATCAAATGAGCACACGCCAAAATCGCCGTTTAGCTCGATAATGGCGTAGCTCTGCTGATACTTATCTGCCCTCCATGAAGCTTCCTCAATCGCTTGTAGTGCATAAGCAAACTTACTTATAGCGGTCATCGTTACCTAACTCCAGAAAACTAAGCGGCTCCATATTAAGCTCTTTGCTAATTTTAACTACTAAAGACAACCTAGCATCAGGCTTGTATCGCCACTTGTGAATTTGCTGCCTGCTGACCCCAAGCTGCTCGGCCAGCTGGGCTGACCGAACTCCTGTGATCAATTGGGCTACGCGCAAAGCTTTGCCAAAATCCATGATCACTCCTTAAAATGGTAAGTCGTCGTCAAAGTCATCAATAGGTGACTCTACCGCTGGAACAGGCACAGTGCTTGGACCGTTTAAGAGCTCTGCTAGAGCATCAGATCCAATGCTTGCGTCGCCTTTGATTAATGGACGCTTAGGCGCTGACGGATCAGGCTTATTCGTGTAAGCGCTGGTCCTGATTTTAGGAATATGGAACTGGCACTTAGGGCAGGTAAAGCTGCCGCTGCCTGTAGTGTGAGGGGCCTTTTCGTTTTTGCGATCAGTGTTTTTCCATGTCGCAAATTCAAAAACAGTAATAAAGTTACTCATTTTAACGTCTCCGTCAGTTCATTAATTTTAATTGCAGTTTCTATTAGCAGTTCTTCCGCTGCGGCCAGCAGTTTATCGTCCCGCTTGACGTGTAAAACAAATGGGCTCATATCAGGATGGTAAGCGTAGAACCACCAGCTAGATCTTCCCGTCACGAGCATACAACCTTGGACCTGTTGAACGTATGCAGACGGCAGAGTGCCAGACCTTTTGTATGCTATCATGGTTGACGCGGAAGGACACTTAATTTCCAATCCGCAGTCCTCTCCTATGATTAATGCGTCAGGCGAGCAGCCTATTTCATAGTCGTCCATCTTGATCAGGCCAACCTGTTCAGTAAGCAAGCCTGTCTCCAGCTCAAACATATCCCTAGCCTCGGGCTCAAGATCATTGCCGCGCTGCATGGCGTCAGATTTAAAAGTTTCTGTAGGCTTTCCAGTAATGCGCTCAGCAACCAGTGTGTTGATAAGGGCGTCGGCTTGAGTAGAAGCTTTACCAGTGCCAGTAAATACCTTGCTGAAGTTACTAGCAGTAATTACGCCGCAACGCTGTGCGAGCCAATCGTCGCTGCCCTGAATGCAATCAATTATTCTTGGCACTTGGGGCCCCCTTGATCCATAGAGATAGTGCGTGTTTAAAGAAAACCAAACAAGGAGAACATATGCTCTCCTTATTTGAGCTTCGCTCTCGGCATAACTCGCAAACGTAATGGCTACCCTTCATTTTGAGCCTCTTTCTTTCTCTTTAGGTTACCGACAATGCGTAATGCTTTTTCTTGCGGGATTAGTTTAGTTTCAGAAACCTTGGCCCAATCAACGTAAGCTTGAATATCTTGGCCAACCTCTTCGCACAGAGAAATAATCTGCGACAAAGTTTCAGCCGTTACTAGCTCGGGCTCTGATTCTGCCTGCTCTAGTTGCTGGCTGTCGGCATCTTCTACGCCGTCAATAGGGATACAGAAGGCTTGGAACAGAAAGTATTTATACGCAGCGGTCATAGCCTTATTAACAGCTTTATCACTGGTATCAATAGCCTCGCCGTAGGCAGTGTGGCAGATAGAGTCTCCCTCCTGATCGTATAAGACAAAGCCGACCTCAAGTATGACGTGCGACGCAATACCGCCACGAGAAGTTTTGATGGTCTTTATGTCTTTATTCAATACATTAGGAATAATGAGAACGCCGTGCTCAGCGATGATCGGAGCCAGTGTGTTAAGCACGTCGTCGATACCACGGAACTTATAGCCTTGGTGACTATTCTCTTGGTTTTTACCGATTCCGACTTTAGATAGATCGGACTGGACAGCGCTGAGCGCCTTAAAAATGGTGCGTTGAGTCATCTTTTTAATCTCCGTCAGTTAAAAGAGATGACAGTATAGACCCCAGCATAGGGGTAATCAAGCAAAATAGATGACAAAAGTTAAAAATAATTAGATATACTACAGCTAGTGGACTTCTCCGTCAGTAGCCACTAGATCGCCCCTAGCTGGACTCCCGCCGGCTAGGGGCTTTCTTTTATGGATACTTTCCAGAACGGATCATGTAAGCAACGTCCTCTGCCCGTTGGCCAACCTGATCTGCCCACTTTGAATCAAGGAAATGATCCGCAGCCGCCTCAAAGTCATGATCGCCCATTGAAGCCAGCGCACGTTTGAAAGACTTCAATTTTGTCATACCTAGATTAAAGCAAAGGTTAATCATTGCGTCTTGACGGACCCTGCCCAGCTCTAAGTACCATTTGAAGTGATACTGTAATTCTCTGTCGCAACGACCAATATCGCTATCTAACAGATACATAACTTCGTCATGGCTCAACCCAATGGAGCTCAGATTTCTCCCCACGCCAATGGTAATATCACCAGTCAAAACGTCCTTATAAGGCTTTTGCTCAAAGCCTTCGTGCCTGATTATCAGGCGATGCAGCCTATTCATCGTTATTGAGATCGCTTAAAAATACCAGTGGCATTAAACAAAGTAACGACAGCAGCAGCAATATCATGCCCCACAGGACGGAGCTTATCAAAAGACTCGTCAATATCGTCAGCCTTTTCAATAGCCGCTTTAAGCATAACATCAAATGCAGCCAGCTTTTCTTTGCCTGCTCCATCATCAGGAATGGTTTCCTCAATTAGCTTAATTATTTCTACAGCCGTACTCCAAAGCTTTCGGACCCAGCTAAGATAAGTCAGTATGTTCATATCTTGCACTCCATAGTCAGTAATATGGCTTCTACGCCATAGATATTAGGCACAACGTGTACCCAATGCGGGTTGACTATAACAGGTTTGATACCAAGACTACACCCCGACCTTCTCAGATGTTGATAGTGTGAGCACCCAGTTGACAGCAGCAAGAATCCCAACAGCAACAGAATCAACGGTAGCCTCATCCATTGGTAACGCATAACCAAACGCCTCTGCCGCCTGAATAGCTGCCCAAATAGCACCTGTGAGCGCCGTAGCGGTGATCTGACGGCTTTTCCACTTGGCTGGGTCTGTAACTGCCTTGCCTTTCTGTAATAGCGTGATAGCCGCCTTTGCCTTCTTAATCATCTTCTACGTCTTCCAGTAAGTTATATGATATGGAGGTTTTATAGATGTCTAGCAGGCCGATAATCGTAATCTGATTAACGCCTAGCTCAATATAATGATCAACCCACTCACCTAAACGGTCTAACGCTTCCTCTGTTAAACGGTCATTCCGTACATCTGGAAACTCGATTGTGGTCATCCTAGATACCTGAAGGTTGCGCCGATTGCCGCTGCTAAAACTAGCCAGACTATACGCTCGGCTGATTTACCTTTAATGACGCTTTCAGACAAGCGATCTACCTTGTCGTCTAGGCCATTTACTTTAGATTCAATAGAAGACTGACGATTAAACACGGTAACTAACTGCTCCTCAACACGAGCTAGAGAAATAACCGCCTCCTGTAGCTTGTCAATTTTAGCTTCCACTCGGTGTAGTCGGTCTTCCATCTTCATACCTATAAAGTCAGGTCAGGAGCTTTACGAGTAGCTCTAATTTGGTAAACGTGGCGAAGCGCCTCTCCTCCGTCACGGTGAAATGTAATCTGCGTCATAACACTCGATGCTGAATAGCCATGACTTGCATGGTAAGAGTCTGGAAAAGCCAAGGTCCCGAACGATTCCACGAATACGCCATTATCAGTCTCTATCGCGTTCTGATGATGGATATGACCTACTAGCCATTTGCGGTAGTTAGTAGATGACCATTGGTCTGGTAGCATTCTTGGCAGGATAGCTGCCAGTTTAGGTGCTTTAACCCTATCACCGTGGTGTACAGCTATGAGGTTCTTGCCAAACTGTAGAGTGTGGAAAAAACCATGAGGCTCTAAGATATTAACCCTTGGCTCTTTCGCGTAATAAAACTTCAAAATCAAAGCCAGAGCAATAGCTGTATCTGAATCATGGTTACCACGAGCCATAATCACACTGACGTTTTTATGTTTAGATAACATTTTCTCAATAGCGAAGACAAACGTCTGCGCCGCTGTTTCTAGTACCACCTCAATGCGGGTATCTACGTCTAATCGAGTGCCGCCAAAGGTAGTTCCTGCCGAGCCGTTAGCGTGTATAAAATCGCCCACGTTTACTAAGAGACTATGCTGAGATGGCGTAGATACGCTTACCAAGTAAGAAATCCCCTCAAGATGAGACTGTGCTGCTATCTTAGTGTCGTAATCCTGCTCCTTAGTCTCACGAGAATCAGCCCTCATGCCAAAGTGTGCGTCGCCTATTACGATAGTAGGAAGTAGATCAGGGTCAAACTTCTTAGTCTTCGGCTTAGCCTTCGGCTTGTACTGCGGAAGACCTTTGGTAAGACCATCAACAAAACCTTGCAGAGCCTTGTCTCGCTCAGCCTCGGTCATTGTCCTCTTCGTCTTCAACCAAGCCTTGTTGCCTTCATCGTCCTGAGTGTAGATAGACCGACCAATGACTATCTCACCTTCAGGAACGTGACGAGTCGCATCCCAGTTATCAGAATACCCAGAAGCGGCAGCAAAGTTTTTAACAGCAGAGACATGATGTCGTAATGTAGAAGTCGTAATACCTAAACGATGCGCTGCATTAGCACTATTGCGTCCGCAGTTTTCCCATACGTCCAGTATTTCTCTCTGACGTTCTGTCTTGGCGTAGTCTACTAGACTCATTAAACAACCCTAACCTTCAGGTTATTCCCTGCCAAGGCTGTAATCCTTACCTTGTTTGGAGCAGGAGCATCAAAGTCATAATCAGTACCCAAGACAGCGCCTTTGTTCAACACGTTAGCATCGTAGTTAATTGCTACACCGTCCGATGAAGGCACTACAGTTCCACTGGTCATGTTGAAGATAATGGATAGATCAAGATCGTTACCAAGGGCTATGTGGTTCGGGTCTGTAACAGCGTCTAGTTGAGCTTTGTCCATTTGGTTTATGTAGACTGGTGTTCCTACGCTGTACTCATACACTGCAGCATTAATTGCACCAACAATAAACATTTTACTGCCATCTGGATTAAATGTTATTCCTCTTGGAGCTGTGTCTTGAGATGCTATAGAAAAATTTTGTGAATAAGATGCTGTAGAAACGTCAAAACCTGTAGATAGAGCATACTCGTTTATGTCATCTCCTGTGTCACCGACAATAAACATCTTAGTGCCGTCAGTGTTAAATACTATGTCTGATGGAGATGTATCTTGTGAAGCAACACTAAAACTTACGGAATCATAACTAGCCGTAGAAAGGTCAAATCCTGCGCTTAACGTGTATTGATAAACCGAATCTCCGACCGACCCAACAATAAACATCTTTGTACCAGTAGCATTAAAAGCTATTCCTTGACAGTATGTATCTTGGGAAGCAACAGAAAACGCTTGAGAGTATGTTGCCGTTGAAATGTCAAAGCCCGCAGACAGTGTATACTCGTAAGCGGTATTGCTGTTTCCTCCAACTATAAACATCTTTGTACCGTCAGAATTAAATGCAATTCCAAATGGATTTGTCTCTTGAGCAGCAACACTAAAGCTATCTACAAAACTTGCCGTTGATACTTCAAAGCCTGTACTTAGTGTGTACTCGTTTACGTCATCTCCAGTAGCGCCAACGACAAACATTTTCGTGCCGTTGGTGTTAAATGCTATTCCATTTGGTTGTGTTTCTTGGGCTGATATAGAAAAGTTCTGAGAGTAAACAGCAGTTGATATATCAAACTGATTAATCGTTCTACTAGCACCCTCCATAGCCTCAGCCAACGTAGCTAACTCTGTGTTAGTCGTGCCGTTTACCCAAGTCTCTGAAGCGTATGTGCCGTTAGAGTTGTACTGCCAAGTACCACCGTTGTTTCTGACAATGTCTCTCTCGCCTTCTGTGTTATCAATAACAGTCCACGTTGTTCTGTCGTCTGTAGAGATAGCGTAGTAGACGTTACCGTCACCTGCGGCTTGGTCTGCTGTCATTGAGTTGATGTCAGTCCAGTAGGTAGTGTCTGTTGAGGCTGTGGTGTGTACTGGGTGGTAGCCTGTTGGGGTTACTAGTGTACCTATAGAATACTCATTTACATCATCTCCAGTACCACCAACAACAAACATCTTAGTTCCATCAGAGCTAAATGCTAAAGCATTTGGGTTTGTATCTTGAGAAGAAACGCTAAAGCTATCAGTAAAAGATGCAGTAGACACGTCAAATCCAGTGGTTAAAGCGTACTCGTTTACATCGTCGCTCGTAAGATCAACAACAAACATTTTTGTCCCATCGGAACTAAAAGCTAGTCCTCTTGGATTTGTCATTTGTGCTGATACAGAAAAACTATCTACAAAACTAGCCGTAGATATGTCAAACCCTGTGGACAAGTTGTATTCATAAACAGCATCGTTTGTAGAGCCTGAAATAAACATTTTCGTGCCGTTTGTGTTGAAGGCTAGACCCATTGGTACAGTGTCTTGCCCCGCCACTGAAAAAGCATCAGTAAAAGAAGCTGTAGACACATCAAAACCTGTAGTTAAAGCGTACTCGTTTACATCTTGACCAGTAAAACCGACAATGAACATTTTCGTGCCGTCAGTGTTAAAAGCTATTTCTTGTGGTTGTGTGTCTTGTGCTGAGACATCAAAACTCACAGAATTATAACTAGCGGTAGAAACATCAAAGCCTGTGGTTAATACATATTCGTAAACATCGTCTCCAACACCACCAACAACAAACATCTTAGTGCCATCAGTGTTGAAGGCTAAACCAACAGGGCCTGTATCTTGCGCAGCAACACTAAAACTTTGAGAATAAACAGCAGTAGAAACATCAAATGTATTTATCGTTGTGCTACTAAGCTCCAAATCCCCATCCGCAGCATTATAGACAACGCCGTACATCTCCCAAGAGCCTGATGCGACCTGAGCGTATGATGTAGGCGCTGTAGATTCTACATAAGAACCGTCTGTGGCTGTTAAGACAAACTCACCTGAGTTAGCTTCGATGGTCTTGCCTACGTCTGCTGAGGCGAATGAGCCTGTGCCGAGTGCTAGTGATTCGGTAGAGTTAGAATCGTACTGAACAACGCCTGTGTCATATAATAAAACATAGATGTCATTATTTACTGGCGAAAAAAATGTTTTTGAAGATGTGCTTCCAATTCCCTTAGATTCACTAGTATAGGATAGCGTTGATATATCCCAAGCAGTTGAAAGTGTGTATTTATAAACTTCATTTATAGAAGATGTATATGCAGTAAGGCCATCATCATTAAAAGTAATTCCGTACTGAGCAGACCCAACACCTGTTCCTGAAATTGAATCATAGCTTGCAGTTGATAAATCCCACGGAGTGCTTAACGTATATTGATAATGGTAATTATCTGAGCCATTAGTCAAATACATTTTAGTGCCATCAGGCTTAAACGTAATGTTTCTAACATTTGCTGTCCAAGCAGGAGTAAAAGATTGAACAAAGGTAGCAGTAGAAACATCATAAGGAGTAGATAAATTATACTCATGCGCTTTTTGACTTCCTCCGCAAACATAAAGTTTATTTCCAGAGTCTCCGTATGAGCATCCATAAGGAGTAGTATCTTTAGCCGCCACACTGACGGACGCAACATAAGAAGCAGTAGACAAATCCCACGCTGTTGAAAGAGAGTATTGATAAACCTCGTCAGCGGTTATTCCAGTAATTATTAAATTTAATCCGTTACTACTTAAATGCAATCCTTGAGCATTGCTAGGTTCTTGAGATGTAGTGGATAACGTATTGCCTGAAGTATATCCTGACAAGGCTGATGGAGTTGAAAGAAAGTCCAACGTAGTGTCATAAGCACTATCCAACCTTGTGTAATTCTCTGTAGTCGAATTAACATCCCAAGAGTTGTTAGTCACTCCTGACTGTGGAACTTCTTTAGTCACAGAAACAACAGGCGCAAGCACAGAGCTACTCAGGTTTATGGTAGATGACTCGCCAGTAGTGAAGGTCTTGGTTAGTGTGCCAAGTGTAGGGTCTGTAGTCAGAGTCTCCCACGAAGGTGTAGTGCCGTTGGTAGACAGATACTTGCCTGACTGACCTGACTGACTCGGGAAGTCTGTTACCTGTGATAATGTGACTGATGTCGCAACAGGTGCAACGTCCTGCCAGACCGATCCTGTGTAAACCTTCATCGCAGTAGTTGAGGTGTTGAAGTACAACGCACCAGTGATTAAAGCGTTTCCGTCATTGTCTAATGTAGGATCAGATGCCTTCTCACCTAAGTAACGGTCATCAAACTCATCGTATTTATCTGCTGCATCGGTAGCCGATCCTGCCGCTGCTGTAGCTGACCCTGCTGCTGCTGTAGCTGAACTAGCTGCGGCTGTAGCCGAACTTGCTGCGTTAGTCTCTGAGGTAGATGCGTTTGTGGCGCTTGTAGAAGCCGCTGACGCGCTAGAAGCCGCATTAGTCTCACTAGTAGCCGCTGCACTCTCTGAGGCCGCTGCTGCCGTTTCTGAAGCCGCTGCTGCTGTTTCTGAAGCTGCTGCGTTGGTTTCAGAAGTAGAAGCCGCACTTGCACTAGCTGCCGCATTCGTTTCAGATGTAGAGGCTGCACTGGCACTCGCTGCTGCCGCTGTTTCGCTTGCCGCTGCGTTAGTCTCAGAAGTAGAAGCTGCTGAGGCGCTAGAAGCTGCATTTGTGGCGCTTGTAGAGGCTGCACTAGCACTAGAAGCTGCTGCTGTCTCGGATGCTGCTGCTGCCGTCTCACTCGCTGCCGCTGCGGTTTCCGATGCTGCCGCCGCTGCCTCACTAGCCGCTGCTGCCGTTTCGCTTGCCGCTGCTGCTGCTGCACTGGCTGCTGCATCCGCAGATGTTCCCACCCAGTAAGTAGGGCGATTAGCAGCATTTGTAGGATCGTTTCCTGTGTTCGCTGCCTGTTGAGAAGTGTACAGGATGCCGTCGGAACCCACTGCGTTCTGGTTGTCTGCGTAGGTCGCAGTAGAGATCCACGCAAAGCTTAGCAAGGTCCAGTTAGACGGACTCGTAGATGGATTGTTATTCAAGTTGCTATTGGTCAGGCTTTGGTACTGCTCGCCATCATAAGTGACAACAGATCCTTCTTTATAGCTTATCCCAGCATTCCACTCGATTGAGTATAAAAGGGTCCAATATCCAGTAGAGGTGACTGGGTTATTGTTCTGGTTACCATTAACAAGTGAACGGTAATAAATGCCATCTGAGCCCAGAACTACGTCTAGAGCGCTGTATATCTTAGTGGCTACCCATGCGTCACCAAAGTCTGTGCCAGTCTCACCTGCTGGGTCACGCACTGCAATCTGCACGTCATTGTTATCAGTCAGGATAACCTTAGCAACGCCGTCGAAGAAAATGTTTGGTTGACGGCCAGCAGCAGACAACAGAACAGGGTTAGTGTTCGGGATTGAGTTGTTGATGTCGGCATAGGTAGTCTTTGGTGTTGTTGTGCCAGACTCGTAAAAGTATAGCTTTCCTTGTACTAAAGGATCGCCAGCGTCATCTAAGTATTGATCAAAATCGCCGAATCGTGCCATTGTAGTTTCCTATAATTAAATCGCTGCTGTTCTGCCTGCTGATTGCGAAACCGCTCGCAATGGGGCCCTTGATACAGATTCAATAACATCTTGAACGCTTCTAAGAACCGTTTTGTCACGCAAGGCTTTAGATACTATATCTGGGTCTCTAGACAACAATATCTCTGCTACCCTGCCGGCCTGACTGTCTGTTATGTTTGGCTGGAAGGTGCGTATTATACCATCTAAGGTGTTTGCCAAGGCATTTGGGTTTCCGCCTTTTGCTGCGCCCAAATCAGTTATAACTCTAGCAATTCCTTGAGTAGAGCCTACCCTGTTAGCCGCTCCTGTTCGTCTTGCAGTTGGAGATCCGCCGGCCATAGTCGCCATAGAGCGCTGCGTTCTTTGAGCAATGCCAAGCTTCTTAAGCGCGTCTTCCTGAGCGTGAGGAGGTACTATTGTATTGAACAAGATCCCTTCTTTCTTTGTTGGGTCCAGCAAATTATTAACCACGGTTGTTTTGTTGCCAGTCATTCTTGACTTCAGCTGTACCAAGTATCCGAGCCTATAAGCATCTATTGCGTCGGTATTACCTTCTGCCAATAAATCTTGAAACTCTTGCTGTGCTTCCTCTGCTGTTTTAACTTTTTTTCCGGCCTTGTAGGCGTCATTGATTGAAAATCGATTAGCGGCAATTGATCTTGCTTCAGCGGCTAACGGAAGCTCATCATCAACATAAGCTCTTATCTCTTCGGCAGCCTCTTTAAGATTTCGCCCTATATTGGCATCAGCGCCTCCGCTTTCAATAAGCTTACTTCCCTCTTCGTCAAGTATTCGACGCAAGTATTCTGCATCCATAACGGTAGGAGTTTTTGCAAACTCTACAACGCCGTCATCAGTAACCCTAAAAAACGCAGTGCCAGTCAAAGACCTAAAAGCATCTTGAAATTTTCTAGCGCCTTGTGGAGCTTTTTGAAACGCAAGTCTCATTGAATCGATTAAGTTAGGGCTTGCCTCTACATCAGCCTTTTTTGCTGGCGCATAAGCTTCGTTCACAGATTTATTAAGATCTGCATCACTTGATCTAGCAATATCCAAAGTGTTCTTTTTCATGCCGCCGCCTAATCCACCTGCAACGGTTTCAAATGCCTCTTCCTGAGCTTCTTCAATTCGAGGAGCTGTTTGTCTTATTCTGGTTGCTGCCTGTGGGCTCTTAACTGCAAGTCCTGCAAGCTCCTCAGCAATCGCTGGGTCATTAGCCAAAGCCTCTCCGTTCGCAAGCATTTCGGCTGCTCTTTCCGCAGATACTCCTGACTGCTCCATGATTCTGCGTAGCTCTAGATTTATCTTGTCTTGATCCACTCGTCGAGCCAATGTGCGAATAACATCAACGGCAAAGCTTCCGACTTTTAGAGTTGCGTTTCCTCCAGCATATAAGCCTCCAGAGACGCCTCCACCTACCAATCCTTCACCCGTCATTCTCATAGGGTCCAATCGATCAATAAGATTTCCTTCAGCTGCGCCAATGCCTGCTACTACTGTTTCTCCAGTACCGTATCCGATAGCTTTCATTAAGTTAGGGAAAAACTGATTACCTACTGCCGCAGCGTTTTCTGCTGTAAGAGTGCCAGCAGGAGCCTTGCCTCTTCCTCTGGTAAACACCATTGCGGCCGCAGTAGGAACTATGCCGCCAAGCAATTGCATAAGAGCAGCTTCGCCCTTGTTAGTCATCTCATAATTGCCGAGCTTCGTCCTGATTTCAGAAATAACTTCAGGGTAAGGGCGATCAGTTAATTGAGAAACAATTGCAGCCTCAGCTTCATCAGCCGTGTTGTATGTAATACCCTGCAAAAACTCTCTTAACTTTTGAGGAGACTCATAATCATCAAGTCCAGATGATTGCGGCTGAGGATCGTCTAGAGCAGCTATTTCCCAAGGCTTTAGTCCTTGAGTTTCTTTTCCGTCACTCATTTATCTTCTCCCAGCTTGCGGGGTCTTTGTCGTTGCCACCTAAGTATCTATACCCACCAACAACGTCACCGACTTTATTTGCACTCAAAGCTGAATAGAAATCTTGCAGTGTAGGCTGGCTTCCAGTGTATCCGCGCAGAGTTCCGTTTTCGTTAAAGTATGCGTTCATAGCGTCACGCTGACTTGCCGCTACTTCCATCTGTTTGTAAAGCCTTCTCATACGTCTTGCGTTTTCTTCAGGCTCAAGCAATGGGTTCCAAGCACGAGATAGTAACTGCTGTGCTTCTTGCTGTGCGAACTGGCCGCCCAAGACATCTCTTAGGTTTTGCTGAACGACGCCTTCGATTGTCTCTCTAGCTGCAACAGAATTTGGCGCTAAGATAGCTTGAACAATATTTGGAGCGACATTAATCAGCTCACCGCTAAGCTGCTCTCCATTTTCTAGTTGAGCAAGAACATTACCAACAGCTGCTAGGTTAGTCATTGTTTGTGATCTGCCTACGCTATTCCAGCTAATCCAATCTTTAGCGTAAGCTTCGTCAATCTTATCCCATCCAACACTGCTCTTATCGCCTTCAATAGTGACGTTAGTATCACCACCACCAATGACCTCAACCTTTCCATCCTTAAGAGACACGCGGGCAGGGGTATCTGGACCAAGCCTGTAGTCTGCCAGCTCTTGCTCAGTTGCTGGTCTATATTGTGGACCTTCTCGTCCTGAATATATTACTTCGCCGCTTGTTGGGCTTACTATTTGACCATCAACAACAACGCCTTTTTCTTTTTCTGGAGCCTGAAGAATTCCGTAAGCAGTTCCTGCTGTAATAGTATTTTTTATTTCTCTATTCAAAAGATCTCTAGCGTTTGTGTCACCCTGCATGGCTCGTTGTGCAAGACCTAGCGCTCGTTGAGTATGTCGAGTATCTACATTAGGTATATTCTTAAGTATATTTAATCTGTCGCTATAGAGATCAGTAAAGGCACCGTAATCACCAGCCTCTAAAAAAGCATTGCCGGCCTGAGCGTCCAAGAACATGGTTCTCCTTCGCTTTTCTGCCAGCTCCTCATTTTCCATAGACTGCCTACGAGCGCGATCTTGTTCTTCTATCGCTCTCGTGCGAGCAAGCTCATCTTCCCGAGCTATCTGCTCATTATATTGCGGAATTTGGCCGCCTATCGCTGCGCCAAGACCTGTCAGTGCTCTTGCTATATCCACCATGACTAAGATATTCCTTGCAGATTTTGGTTAGCGTAAAGTTGCGGATCGTAATTCATTGCTGTAGGCTGATAATTGGCTCCGATATTGGGGTAGAAGTTTCCTTGGTTACCAGCAAATCCTCCCCATCCTCCGGAAAGATCTCCTCTATATGTCCCAGTATTTTGTTGACCACCTTGTGGAAAGTTAGTTCTACCAAAATTATAGCCAGCACCAGCAGCGTATAACGCGTTCATTGCTTGGTTTTGATAGTCAGGAGTGAATATAGGCGCGTTAGGAACGCCTGATATGCCTGATCCTATATTGCCTTGTATGTCAGCAATATTGGCTCCGTAACCTTGCTGTGCTCGCGCTTCATTAAGGGCAGCATCGCCATATATTCCAGAAAGAAAATCTCTCTGACCACCAAAAAGATTTGCTAAGTTAACGCCTTGAGAGCCGTAAATGTTAGCGAGGTTAGTGGCAAGACTTGACTCTCTGTTAGCAAGATCTCGCCCAGTTTCCATTCTTCCTGCGGCAAGATTTACTCCCAAATTATTTAGCGCTTGAGCTGCCGGTAATCCTGTAGATAACCCGTAAGCAGAAAGCTGGTTGCCCAAATTCGTCTGAGTTTGAAGCTGCTGGCCACCAAGAGCTGATGCAATGTTAGCTAAGTTTGCGCCCTCTTGAGTTCGCGCTTGCAGTCTAGCCTGAGCCTCTGCCGAAGCAAGATTAGCTAAGTTGGACCCGCCTTGTGTTGCGATTGTCGCTGCACTGCCACTTGCGCCAAGTCCTTGGCCTGATAGAGCGCCTAAGTTCGCTATCTGCTGCTGTAGCCCTTGTGAAGCTAGTCCCTGCCCGAAGCGCTGTAACTCCTTTTGGACGTTACCGCCTCCGAGACCGCCTGTAGCTGCTGCGCCTGCTAAGTTGGCTCTCATGCCCTGTTCGCGCAGGAATGCCATCTGTGGAGATTCTTGATAAGCCTGATTAAATGCGTCCTGACCTAGAGCTCCTGAAAGCGCAAGCTGCTGCTGTAGCGCAGTAGTGCCAGCTTCACGGTAAGGATCAAACATCCCTTCGGCGCGACCAAATGCGTCGGTGATATCTGTTCTAGCTTGGCCTATACCAGCGCCTAAAGCCTCAAGTCCTTGCGTAGTGCTAGAGGTAATGTCTCCTCTGGCCCTCTCAGCTTGTTGTTGAGCCTGCTCAAGACCCAAAGCGTATTGACTCTGTAGATCTTGCCTACCGGCAGCATTTAGCTGATCTAAACGATCTATGGCCGCCTGAGCGCCACCCTTGAGAGCTTGTTCGGCTCCGAGAAGTCCTGTGCTTAAATCCTCTACTGTTTTTGGTTCTTCAGTTACAGACTTAGGGGTGATGGGGGTTCCAGCTCTAGCTTCAGCAATTTGGCTAGGACTGTAACCTAACTGCTCTGTAAGGTTGCGCTCGACCACTTCTTCAGGAGCACTGAAGTATTGAGAAACATCCTTGGTGCTTGCTACACCTTTTTCTATAAGTTTCTGGACCGCAGCGACTTGCGGAGCGTCCAAGGTCCCGCTTGTAAATGCGTTACGAGGAATACCTGTAAGACTTTCAAGAACGAAAGTTTTCTCAACATTAAAATAGTTTGAGACATCATTTACGTCAACATCGCCAGAATTGAGAAGACCTTTAACCTTCTCTACTGTTTCGTAGTCATAAGGAGGCTGAGCTGAAAGCCCTTGTAATTTACTGATGCTCATGGCTGCATTCCACCCATATTAAATATTCTGGCTACTTGTTCTGTAGTGAACTCGTTCTGTGGCTGCTGACCAACGCCAGATGTCAATGGAGCTCGTTTACCTTCTGCCATTTCTTGGCGGCCGTAGTTATCTAAGTGCCACCGAGCGTATCCTTCTAAAGTATTAAACTGAGGATCGCCTCCAGCAAGAAGCCGAGATCTATTAGCCATATACCCTTCTTCTATGTCTGGGTTCATATCTATGTACTTTTGCACTTCGCCAGCTGTCATATCCATTTGCCCAGCGTTAGAAAATTCTGGCTGCTTAAATTGAGCAAACTGAAGAGCTTGAGGATTGGTTAAACCTGAAAGAGCAGAATAATCCATAGGGACATTCTGTGGGGCTAAATTTGAATAATCTATATTGCCACCTAAAAGCGCTTGTTTCTGTCTCTGAAGTCCTGAGATTAATGCTTGCTGAGCCATGTAGTCGCCGGCTTGGGTTGCCTCAACCATTGGTTGGAACGTCTGCCCAGCTAATCCTAGCTGCTGCTGCATTCCTTGCTGGCGAATATTTTGACCCGCCTGATAGGCTGGCAAGAGGGCATCCATGCTACGCTGCCCGTAGTCTTGGATCATTCCAATCTCTTGAGCTCTTTGCTTTGCTGCTTGCTCGGCTGCTTTTTTGTTAGCCCTATTTTGCAAGAAAGAACCGCCAAGGCTTGCTGCCGTGCTGGCTAAGGTTGATAAAGTTACTGGATCCATGACGATACCCTATTTAATTTGTTCAATTTTAACATATTTATACCGCTAACCATCCCCTAGACTTATCGCCTGCTATGTCTGGCTGCATCTTGCGGTATTCAATGTTTCCTGCTGTTCCGGTTGAATCTATGTACAAACTATACTGCCGAGCCTCTACTACGCCTTCTGGTGAGCCAGTTCCGACAATCGGGATGCTCAGGCTTGCGTCCTGAGTGAACTGCCTGAAGGGCTGCGCCATAGTCCCATCGGATTGTACGATAGGCTGGGCGGCGTTTAGTCTTGGATTGCTCACTTGTCTCCACCAATAATGTTCGCCGTTAGTTGAATGATTACAGGCTTAACCGCATCCGTTAAAGTGAAGCGGAATATTTCAAACCGAGCTGCGCGTCCGTTTCTGCGCCATATAGCTCTGCGAGTGTATTCACCAATCTTTCCTATTGAGCGCGAGATAGGGCCGCTCCAAGTCTTTCCGTCTTTGCTTCGCTCTAAAACTATTTGAGGATCGGGAACGTCTGCGTTACCAACGCCAGACTCTACCGTTAGCTCTAAGCTTGGAAAGAAAACAGATTGCATATTATTTTGGAAAGGTTGTGTGGCAACCCTACGCACAATTGTGTTTCCGTATTCTGTGTAAGTGTCTGGGTCCAGCTCACCTATCCGGCCGTCAACAATATCGCCGCACAAAATCTTGTTATATGCCTTCACTACCGAAGACACTCTGAAAGCTCCAAGAGCTCCTTCAAGGAATGATTTTCTTTCGTGCCAGCGTTGTGACGTGGTGTCATATACAAGCGTCGTAGCGGGCAGTGAGAAGCCGATAAAGTAGGCCCCCTTGCTTGCGTATGCCCAAGAATAAATGGACCTTACTTGCTCGTCTGTAAGCGTAGACAGCAACGAGTCAATCGCAGTAGTGGATACCTTTACAGTGCTGTTTCCATTTAGGGCCCAGATAGCCGGTCCTTCATTTTCTCCACCGCCTACCCACATAAAAGTATCTTGAGCATTAACTAGAGAGTAAGGCGCGTAACATCCTTTCTGTAAAAATAATCCAGTTCTACTAAATGGAAAATCAGCCCCGCCTATATTCTGGAAAGCCTCAAAGGTTTGACCGCCAGAGATGAAAAGTTGGTTTTTAAATACTACCGGAGCAACAATGTCATCAGGGTCTGACTCGGCTGTACCAAAGTCTAGAGCGTTATAGCTCAAGCCGTCATTGATGGAGCTTACTATGAACTTCTTAGAATCAGTGGTAACTAAGAAGTAGCCATCTATGAACACTACAAACTGTGGGTTGCCGTTTGCAGTGAAGTCAGAATCCGTAATCTCACTAAACGTATCAGTGACGTGATTGTATATATAACCTTTGCCATCAGGCACAAGGATCATTAACTGCGTTCCATTATCTGCCATTGAGACACGATCAGTGCCTTCAATATCATTAATAAACGTCAGCGTGTAATCGTCGCCAGATTCGTCTAAGCGGTAAAGTCTTGTGCCGTTTACGAAGTAAGGCTTTCCAGCCATTTCGTGAGCGCCACGGTTTACGTTAGCAATCTCACCAGAGGTTTCGAGCTGAACAATACCTTCAGTGCCGAATAAAGTCTCTTGAGAAAGACCAGCGCCTTGAACAATATTCGGATACCAGTTAGTGCACTCTTGAGCGGAGATAGGCAGAGAGTCACTAACATAAAAACCGTTCGCTATTGGCAGTTGAGTCACAGGCATTAGAACGCCCCTATAACAGCATCCAATACAACAATGTTATCTGTTGTTGATTCATTCCTTACAAATAATTCAACGTAATCACCATCATCTAATATGATATTTACAAACGTAGCTAGACTTCTGTAAAGGCCGCTAGATGTAGTAGTAGTTGTCTTGGATGATTGAATTACTGATCCATTCTTAGCAATGTAAAGCGAAACTTGATGATTAGTTCCGCTAGTTACAGTCATGCTAACTACCGCATTAACGATATGCCTTGCAGTATTACCTGTGTGCGTAATTCTGCCGGTGGTATCTCCTGTGTATCCTGCTTCATCTCCGACTATAAATGTCCCAGCTACTTTTACCGCCGTAGCAGTGCTAGTGATTACAGTCTCGTCAGAGTTGCCGTGCATAGTTACATTGGCGTACTCAGCAACACCTACTTGTGCAATAGTGACATAGCTGTCAGTAGAAGTAATGCCTATTCCGTTACCAGCAACCAGACTTGCAAACGTAGGGCTGTCTGCTGTGGTGTTTAGGAATATAGGAGCGCCTGTAGCATCCTGTGAGAAATTATGAGCCAGTATCACCCCATTCTCAGGTGATACGTTAGCTATAATACCTGATCCATTCTCAAGGTTCCTGATGTTGTTTACAGTTCCCTGAGTGTCTAAGATTGCTGCACCAGTAACCGCGCCGTCTTGGACTATAGATCCTGTCACACCTAGACCGCTAACAAAGTTGTCGTAGCTGATCTTGTAGTTAGTCCCATTGACAACGTAGTCTAAATAACCGCCAGCCTCAACCGTGGTCTTAGCAACGAAATCACTTTTCTTACGACCTTGTGCTCGTGTAGTCATTGCGTATTGTTCTCCAGACCGATAGCGCCAGTAGTCTCGGCGAGTATCTCAGCCTCAGCATCTGGGTAGAAATGTCCGTTAAGGCCCCAAGACTCATCTTCGTTACCAGAGCCGATAGGCAGTGTAGATGGTAGTGCGCTTGCTCTAATGCGCTGCCCAATGGTTCGCATAGTCTGCATACCTTGACGGGCCGCTAGGACCAGTCCGTCAGAGACTACGCCTCCGTAATCTGGCGCGACTTCTATTGCCATATTTGCAATAACTCCGCGCAATGCACCTGTCGGAATTGTTACAGTATCACCTAAATCTGACACTTCCGTATAACCCAAGCTAATGCCTTGAGCATCTAGCTGAGCCATGTAATTATTTAGAGCGAATATATAGTCTTGGTACTCATCAGGCTCAAGAGGAGCTTCAGACGCTTGTACCAGAATCCGTTGTAGCGATGCTTTTGCAACCTGAGCGACAGTAGCCATTACTCGTACATAGCTCCTTTAGCTTTTGCTTTCTTCTTAGGCTTCTTTGCAGCCTTAGCAGCAGCTGCTCTGCCTTCTTTCGTGTAGGGATATTTCTTACCTTTAACCATTGGCATGGTATTACCTCACTCGAATGTTGCTGTTTTTGCTGATTGCCTAAACGCTTTAGCAGTAGGCGCGCCTTTTGAGCCAGCCTTCCTCATTCTTTCAGGAGTCTTGCCTTCAGCCTTTTGCCGCTTGATGCGCTTACGCTTTTTGTGAATGTTTTCGTACAGTCCAGCCATTATTCGTACCTTGCTGATTTAGCGCCTTTACACTTCCAGCGCTTACGACTTAGGTTGTTTGGCGTATTAGGATCGTTCTGCTTGTCTTTAGGCAATCGTTTCTTGATCCCTAATGATCTAGCACAGTATGAGTCGCCCTTCTTAGTTCCAGCGCGTACTCGTGGTCCACCGTCACTAGCTTTCCCAGCCTGCCCGTAGGAGACCTTCTTGCCTGACGCTGTGACCTTAACCTTGGCCTTGCCTTTCTGTGGTTTTGCCATATAAGCGAAAAGGGGGCCGAAGCCCCCTCCTCCATTCTAGCGTTATACGCCGAAGCCTTGACCTGCGAAGAGCGGGTTAAAGGTTGCGTATGCGGGCAGAAGGTCAAAACGAATCTTCTGCGTGTTAGCGTCACCGTCTGCGTACTTAGATACGCGGATGCTGAATCCATCGCTAGTAGTAGCGATAGTATCAGTGCTGTAGAGCTTAGGCAGCTTAACAGTACCGATGCCGAACGCCTGCTTCGTGTAGAAGAGGTTAGGCTGGTACAGAGTTGAAGCAGCACCAAGGATAGTTACAACGTCACCGCTAGTAGGAGCCGCGCTTACGTTGTTGTACTGACCATTTGCTTCGTAGATAGCAGCACCTGAGACAGTGATAGTCGCAGCGTTGCCAGCGATAGTCACATCTTCGAGTACAGTACCTGTCCAAAGGACTTGGTTGCCAGCAGCATCAAGGATAGGCTCACGAGTTGCTACGTTCAGACGGTAAACGCCTGCGATAGTAACCATGTCGCCAGCTTTGATAGTACCAGTACCCAAGTTGTTCAGAGACAGAACCTGCGTCATAGTGTCCTTAGCTGTAACGTAAGTTGCGTCAGGAGTAGAAGCCAAAGCGCCTGCACGGTCAGTAGTAGAACCTGAAGTGTAGCTAGACAGAGCGTTAGATGTAAGAGCCATCATGCCGCCGAAGTTGCTAGAGATTTGCGCTTTTTCCCACGCTGTACGAACAAGGCCATCAGCCGCATTCAGACCGTTCTGAGCTGAAGACAGCGCAGTAGTGGTGAATGGGTTCATGATGTAGTACTTCTCGTCAGACATTGGAACACCGACTGAATCCATCAAAGCACCAGCACCTGCAACGTCGCCCCAAGCATCAACGGCAGTGCCGTGAGTACCATACTTGAGTGAGGCGTTCTTGCGGATGTATGCGCCAAGATCGAGCTCCATGTCAGTCACAATGCGACGTGCCATTGGCTCAAGGATCTGATCGAGTTGGTCTAGCTCAAGCGCTTCCTCAACATTGCCCCACTCAGTAGCGGCAGTGAAGTAGTCCTGAACTGTACCAGTCGCCTTACCTGCAATGATGTCGCTCTTAGTGCTTGAGCTAATGTCACCGCCAGAAGTACGGATGCTGTTGTAGTCGTGTGGACGCTTGAAGTCTACAGTTGAACCCGATGCAGGGTTGAATTTGCCTGACAAGAGCTGTGTGTTTACAGTCTTAGTCAGAACTCGTGATGCCTCAAAAGCATCAAGAAAGACGCGAGCGACTTTCCGAGTTACGTTACTATTAAGATTGTTAGCCATTCTGGATCACCTTCCTATTCAAATGTGGCACCTTTTGGCCCTCTAGGTTTGGGAGCCGTACCAGCGCCGTGTGGCTGCTCCAAAGGATCAGGAGCGTTATTTACCTTGGGTTTAAGCGATGCAGCTTTCTCCTTGATTAATGTAGCTACTCTTACCGCTGCGTGAGCTGGCGGTAGTTGTCGCAACGTATCAAGTTCAAGCGGGTTCTTAGACAGGTACTTTGTGATCAGAGGACCGTAATCGTCTTCTAAAATCACATTAACCAGTGACTCGTCTATGCCGAACTGCGCCACCGTGTTTCCTGCTTCTTGTAGTTCCTCCGAAGAGATACCTAACTTAGTTGCCCGCTTAGAGTAAGAGCTTACCTTTTCTGTTAGCTCTTCCTGCTGCTTTAACAATTCCTGCTGCCGCATTTGTTCTTGCTGCTGCCGAATTGCTTGCTGCTCAAATTCATACCTAGCAGCATCTTGCAGGGCCTTCTCCCTCATTTGCAGACTTTGGCGATATTCATATTCTGATACCGCAAAAGGATCTGGCAAGTCAGGAACTTTTGGGGCCTGCTTCTCGCCGAGCTTCGCCTGCAATTCTTCAAGCTGTTTTTTATAGGCTTCAGCTTCTCGCTCTTTCTCTCTGAGCTTGAATACCTTCTTACCTACAGCCTCATCAAATATGCGTTGCTGTTGCTCGTCGAACTTGACCTGTTTATCCTGAGTATCCTCAGTCTCCGGTGCTGAATCGGAATCCTGCGCCTCCGCAGAATCTTCAGTTTCTACTACCTCTGTCTCCGTGGTTACGTCGTCCTCGGATTCGTACGCGTAGTTGTCTTCTGGTTGCAGCTCGCTCATATTGTGCCCCTTACAGGTAAATTGCCCAGAGAAGGTCTGGTGGCCTGCGTGAATTATAACATATTCACAAAAAAATCAATATATAGGTATAATCTTTCAAACACTAACTACAGGTGTAACCATGAATAAGATCATAGACTTATTTGAAACCGATGATCCTGATCAGATAGCCGACGATATTGTTAGCCTTGTAAATCAAGCAATCCTTGCTCACGCTTATGGTGAGTTTGAAGAGTGCGAAGAGATACAAGAAGAAATAGAAGAAAAGGTCCGGCTTTTAGCTGGTGCCGATTAATCCTCTAAATTTCTCAACGCTGACAATCTCGGCAGATCTGCTACACCAGCGGCATCATTTATCCTTTTGACCTCATCATCACTTAGGATGCGGTTTACCTTCATTTGCCCACCTATTAACCATTCTCCAGTCATATTAGGGTTGGTTTTGTACCTGTAATGACCGCCATAGGGAACTTGGTCAGTAATGTGAGCTGTGCGCGGTATTATTTTCCCAGCCTTTGTCCTTTCGGCTCTATTCATTGCTTCGGTTTGCCAATCGTAATCAGCGGGCATTTCAACCTCAGCCCATACCTGATTGTCTGGCCTTACGTTCGGCGCTTTCATTGTCTTGTCTTTTTGCATTGTAGCGGGATCGTATTTTTCTCCAATATGAGTAGCTATAGGTAAATCACCAGAGTGCCAACCAGCCCTAAATGCCAGAGGACCTATTTTGGATTTCACTTTATTTCCAGTCATTTCTCCAGCTTCTGCCGGCAGCCACTCATTCATTGGTATCTTCTGGTTCGCGTTAACGAACAATGGATACAAATTACCCTCAGCATCAGTTCGGAATAACTTATAAGCAGTCTGTGTTTTTTCTGGGATTCTATTGGGATCAAGAAGATCATTTAGCGCCGACTTAGGTCTAGTAGGTCCTGAGAACGTCTCAGAAGACACAGGAGCCGTTCTACGATCCTCCATGCCTCGAAGTATGTCTTCAGTTATGCGTCCGCCCATAGCTCCTGTCTCGATCTTTCTGAGCTGATTGCGTGGCGGCAGCATTGGATCGAATCCACCCTCTTGAACAATATCAGGCAAGAATTCAAACATTTGATACTGCTGATCAAAGTTGCCTAATGGGCTGCCGTAAACGCCGGCAGGGTAGACATCATACTCAGGGCTCAAGCTATAACCGCGCTCAGGATCTAGTCGACCAGCCGAGATAACAGCCCCGTCAGGAGCTTGAAGCAAGCGCGTATCTGTTGCAGCTGTTCTGGCTTCAGCCAAGGTTAACCCGCCACGAAGAGCGTACTTCTTATCTAGCAAGTCTAGTACCGCTTTTCGCTGATCGCCGGTTGCTGAGTATAAATTAGTCAATGACTCATCGTTTCTAATTCCTTTCCAGCTAGGAATTATTTCAGCAATATCTGCGTCCATGTCATCCAAGTCAACGTCGCTTAGTTTGGCTCTGTTGTACTTGAGCATCGGCGTTGCCACCTGAGATGAGAAGTCGCCGCCAGTTGGGCTCATGTTTACAGGTAGGAATAACGGGTTAGGACCACCCTGCCCTGTCAAAGCCCTAGACATATCAAGTATTGACGACTTAGATCCGGTCACTCCGGCTTCTGTAGCTCGCCACAAAGTATCAGCGTTTAGCGGGTCACCCATATGGCCCATGCCGCCCCTTGTGGTATGGCCGATAGGGATGCCGTTAATGTTGGCTATCCTGTTGCCAGCCATGCTCCTGTCTGACATTGAGAGCACGAAAGGATAGCCCTCAAAGTCTTGCAGTCTGATAATGTTGTCTTGAGACGGCCGGCGGTCCTCATACTGAACTTGCAGATTTCTTATCCGGTCCATGTCTCTTGTTCTGCCCACGCCTGAATTGCTACCAGCGCCCGCGTTAAACGTCCTTGGATCTATATTAAGATCGCCGCCGAGAGCTTGAATTGCTGGCTTTTTTTGAATGTATTGAGGTGGCGGGGTTGGTGGTAGTCCTCCAAGCGCAGTAGCAGTATCAAGGCTTGTGACAGGCTCACGATAGAACGATAGCGCACTGCCTTCTCTGCCCATACTAGGGTTTGCCATTTCGTCAGACATCAGCCCTCTGTAGCCCCTAGACTGAATCATCTGCTCTAGGTCTGTTGGGCCCTTGGAAAACGATCTTAGGCCCTCTGGGTCTCTCTGAACGTCATAGAGTTCACGCAGCTGAGTAACGTACCTGTTATCGCTGGGGACAATAGCTTCTGGCCTTACCGCAGCCGGATCGCCGGTTGGGCGGTAGAAATAGGTGCGTAGCGGTGCACCCTCGTACTTTATCCTATTTGATTCTTCGCCTCTTGCGCCGGTCCCGTAGTAGTTTGGGTCTGCCGTCGTAATGTTAGGCTGCCTGCTAAACTGCACACCAGTTGTTGAAGATGGCGTCAGGTCACCAGAAGGCAGTGAGAACATCTCATTTTCTTCTAAGTCAAACCTGAACCGGATAGGCTCGCCTCTGGCTGTGGTTATATCCGTAAAAAAGTTAGTTGAGTCTGGGTCAATGATGGCCTTGTATTGAGGTCTGCCCATTGAGTCTATCTGAGGCTTTATGGGAACGCCTTGACCGTACAAGCCTTCTGTATTGCCCTTGCTATAAATCAGGCCACGATCAGTGAATACAGAGTCCTGATCGTATCTGTCGCCGTAGTTTCTGGCTTTTATTGGGTCTATGTCTTGGACAATGAAAGAGCGCTCAGGACTTCCGTAAACGCCTTTAACCATTGAGACTTTATCAGGACCGAACTCAAGCAACAGCTCTCTAGCCATTTTCCTAGTTCGTTCTGTGTTTTCTTCTGGAGTTAAATCACCTCTTTCCGCTGAAAATATAGCGAACCGATTATTTAGAAGATTGACTCCACCCATTGCCAATGGGCCTTCAAATTTCGGCGCACCAGCCAAAGGAACAAACTCATCTATGTCTGCTACCAGCGCTTGGTTGACCGTATCCATTGCAGCTTCTGCCTGCATCTCGCGGGTCATCTGCTCTGCTGGCACATCCTTGTAACGATCACTTTTCTGGATTATGTCAAGCTTGTCTGGGGCCCTCTTGCCGAATGCAGGAATCAAAGCGCCGGTCATCATTGATGCGGCTAGAGCTCTAAGCTTCTCGTATTCTTTTGTGTCACCGGCTGCCTTAGCTCGCTCAGCGGCTTTGCGTGTTTGCTCGGCAAGGATAAAAGACTCACCGCCTCCGGCAATAGCGCCGATGTAAGGTACGAAGTCCAGCGCTGTTCTAAGCGGGTTCTCTTTGATGTCTTGAGCAACGCCTGCGCCGAAGTTATAGACATCTTCGCCTATATCCTCAATTGACGTTTCTTTGAGGTAATCGTAGACGTAAGGCAGAATATCCCTGCCGCCTGCCGCATAGAACGCTGCTGGACCATAGGCAGCCCTAGCCGCCTTTACGAACTCGCCGTACTCAAGGTCATCAGGTATCTTTCCGCTTTCCTGAATCGCTCTGGCTGCGTCGCCTCGACCCCTATTCTCCAGCTCCCTGATGGCAAGGAGCTGGTCTAATTGTTGCTCTTTAGCTAATGGAAGTGGCACCGGACGCAATCCTCGCTAGATCAAAATCAGACAGCTGAGTCATTTGCGCTTTACGCATCTGCTCATCCATTAAGTCAGACATCTTCTTTTGATTGTCTAACTCTTCGCCCATTGTCTTGGCCGCTGTGTTATCAATCGTTGCACCGGCTTGCTGCGCCTTGATCTCGGCCTCTATGCGCTTGGTCTGCGCGTTGAATGCGTCGATCTGGTTGTCTGCTTGATCGCCGACAGTCTGCGTCTGTAGCTTCTGAGCTTCTATCTGCAATTTCATCTGCTCATTCTGAAGCTTAGCTTGCTCTATCTGAGCCCGTATCATTTCTGCCTGAGCTTTCATCTGCTCAGCTTGTGCTAGGACCATTGCTGCGTCAGGCTGCTGCTGGCCCTGTGCTGCCATTTGAGCCTGCTGTAGCTGCATGAGCTCTTCTTCAGTCATTTGTGACTGCGGGATCAAGCCTTGCTGTAGCATCTGCGCTCGCTTGCGCTCAGCCATCTGCGTAGCTGCCGGAGTGTTCACATTCTGCAACAACAGGTCTCCGGCGATCTGCATGAGAGACGGGTCCACCTTGGCAAGATTAGTGATTGCCTCTAATGTTTCTTGCTGGCGGTTGCGGAAGCTAGGTCCTGCACGACAGATCACATCGTATGTGCCCACAGATAGATCATTGACCACCACAATCTCGCCGGTGGCGTTGTCTATGACCTTCTGGTTGATGTCTGCCATGTCGTAGCTTTCATCTTCTCTCAGGACGCGCACTGTGCGCTCTGTGTCGTAGACCTTAGGGATAGCATCCTTGATCAGATTGCCGGTTGCCGTGATAGCTATCTCAAGCGCTCTGGTGTACTGGTAGGTGGCATTGTCGCCTTTGTTTTGAAGCTGACGAATAGCAACGCCTGATTGCGCGTTGGGGTTGTCGCCCATGTTCGCCGCAAACATACCAGACGTTGCGTTCATCATGCCCTGCATTGCCTGAGCAATAGTCCTTAGACCGCCGTTAACCTGAGCGCCGCCTTGCTGCTGGGGCACAGCTGGGAACTCAGGATCAGGGTTAAAGAACTGCACCGGATCGCTGTTGGTGTTTAGCGTTGCAAGCTGGTCCTCATGCCCTGCCGCTTGTGCAGGAGTCATCCAGTATTTGGCTCTTGGTGCTAGTGCGCCCTCTTCGATCTCACGGCTCAGTGCGTAGTTCAGAACGCGCTGCGGGTCCAGTAGCTTCTCTACCACACCCCAGTAGATAGTCTTATTCTCGAATACCTTGAAGTTGCCGTAAACAGGAACGACAGGGATTCGGTTGAATACCGTGTCCTTGTCATCTTCGAGCCAGTCCTTGCCGTCAAAGTAGCGAGAGCAGACCTTGTGCATCTTGCGCTTGCGACGACGGACCTCGGTGACGCCGATAGCTTCTAGATCGTCTTTGATCTTATCGTAGTCCTCATTGACCTCGTGAGTCTGTCCATTAGACATCATGACCAGCTCACGGTCTTCTGATTCAACGTAGAGAAACTCGCCAACAACAATGACCTCTGCCTTGTCGTAGTATGCGTCGCCTTCACGGTCATCAGTCACAGACTCTTCGGAGCCCTCTGGCCAGCGGCTCTTGTACTCGTTGACCGCCATAGGATGCAACACGAACGCGTAACGTGCATCTGACTTGTCTTGCTTTTCCGCTGCTGGATCAAACCAGACGCGGTCCAATGGATTCGCAATTTTCTCAATCACGATGTCTTGGTCAAAGCTATTGTCATCCGCGTACTTCTGGCAGACACGCCATGCGTCAAATCCGCTAGTGATCATGCCACGGCAAGACTGAGCGTATATCTGCTTAGCGTTAGAGATGTTCTCAATGTTTCGGATTATGCCGTCGTAGGTAGCAGCAACGTCCTTAGTGGCATTGCCGCCGGCTGGGCTGACACGGATGTCAAAGTCAGCCTGCTCAATCTCAGATGAGACCTGAGAAATAATAGGGTTGACTTGATCAAACGTGTAGCGAGGCTTGTTCTGGTTTGAGTTCCACCAGTATGGTTCCCACTGACCGTCACGCTTATCCGCAAATAAGTGGGCCTCTCGGGCCATCTCTCGGTTATCATGGTCAGCCTGTTGGCAAGAGCTAAGCAGATCAATTACGTTCTTGTGATCGTCGTAATTATCCTTGTAGGACAGATCGTCTTCGGTGTATTCAGCCGACTCTTCCTTTTCTTCGTATCCGTTTTCGTATGTAGCCATAGTCTAGCCCCAGCCAGAGAAATTAATTTTGACAGCCTGCTGCTGCACTGCTTTAGGTGAAAACATCGCCATCATGAGCGCGTCGCCCATGTTAGGAGATGGCAGCTGATACTTCTTCGCCATGTCCAGTTTGGTCATAATCGCTATTTTACCATTGTTTGACCTTTTTTGCGGTATACGGCATACCTCTGATCTTAACTGTTGCAATACGGGAATGTCAGACGAAAGAGAAATTAGATTCTCTGGGTCAATGTACTCGCCTTTAGTGACTGCCCTATACGTCGCCTCGAACCTGTCCCTAAGCTTCCACCAATACTGTGCTCGCTTGTTCAGGAATGTGTCTCGGTTGGTCTTAGAGTCTGATCCGCTGTACGGCACCATAGCGTCATCAGGCGATTCAGAGCCACGGAACTGGTGCTTCTGCATCTTGGTTGACTCAAGCTCCTGATCTACCTGTCGCTTGAGCGCTATACCCATGCCGTCGCAATCCCATACGAACCAGTCAGCCTGCGCCTCACGAGCCTTACGCAGCGCCCAATCCATGCCCTCGGCTACATCGCCAGTGACCTTCTCGCAGATGTCTAGGACCACTGAGCCTTTCCGGAGGGCGAACCCTTTGGAATCACCGCCCTCATCTGAGGGATCGTGTGAGGCGATGATTGCGCCGGTGCCCTCAAAGCCGAGCTTAACGTGAGCATCTATGGCTGCATCGAACCATTCTGCGGGGATGATGCTGTCTTCTACGTCATCTAGGAAATGGCCGCGCCACACATGGTCAAACAAGGCAGGGCTCATGCGCTCCCTGTCGCCGTCCATCTCGCGCTTCAGTACATCAGGCGCTAGTGGGTTGTCTTCAATATTGATCATGACGATCAGATGGTCTTCGTCCTCATAGAACCCGTCGCGCAGTAACTCCTTCTCAAATGGCTTGATAAAGCGCTGGCTGAATGCGTCTAGCGATGACCTTGGGTTGGCTGAGAACCAGAGCTCTGATCCTTCCTCACGCAGTGTAGGCGTCAGGGCCTTGAGAGAATCGAAGGAGATAGTCTGAGCTTCCTCCACCCAGAAGCGCTGGAAGCCGTGCGCACTTTTAATGGCCTCTGGGTCCCGAGCCATTCCCTTGAAGCGGAACACCGGTTCTTCGTTGTACAAGATCTGCGACTTCTGGACCTCAAAGCCCTTGAGATCTAGCCGCTCAATCTCAGCCCGCAGGATACTCAGTACAGAGTCGTCTATGCTGTTCTGAAACTCACGGAAGCAGAGAGTCTTGATCCCCTTTGTCATAGCGTCCATCAGGCACAGGTCAGCGAAGCTCATGCTCTTCCCACTTCCCCTACCGCCCACTGCGACCTTTATGCGCTTGGGCTTGAGGAAAGGCTGAAGCTTCTTAGGAATCTGCATCTTAGGCATTAGTCGTGGCGCTTCTTGGCGATCTCAGCTTTCATTTCTTTGACGGACTCAAGCAATTTATTGCCAAGCTCTTCATTGGCTTCGGGCTCTTTAGCCTTGCCAAATATCCTGTCGTAGTTGTCCAGATACTTGCTCACGTTGTATTTGCGGGGCCGTGAGCCCTTGCCGCCTTCCCACGGACCGGTACTCATTCCACCACCTCAACAGTCCACTGCATATCAACCTCAATGGGGTCACCGTCCCTGCCAGAGAGCTCTGTGCGCTTTGTCTCGGTCCAGCCGGCCTGATGTGATAACCAGAACTTAGCTGCGTTAACGTCACCCTCCAAGCCCTTCATCTGAAGCGAGCCTGCCATCTGAGCAATCGCCAGTGCCTTACCCTTCCTGTAGGCTTCACCAAATTCTGGCTGCCTTTCCATTGCGCGGTTTAACGTGTTGAAACAACAGCCAAAATAATCAGCGAGCTGCTGCTTGGTTAATGAAGGCGCAAGCCTGAAGCATTCTTTAATTTCTTCGCTAGTAAAGACGCGTGTGCTGCCGTGTACTGGCTTATCGTCACTCACTGCCTGAACTCCTGAAATTGTTCAATAGGTATATGACAGACCGGCTCTTGATCCTGCCAGTCCCTCATCTCGTTCCTGCCGCCAAAGCCAAGCGTGAAGTCGCATTGGCCGAGGTTAGTAAACATTACGCTGTCATTCCATTCAACGACTAGAAACACAGGTAGGCCAGTGTCCTCCTGTAATCTCTTAGCTCCCTGAACTTTTGCCAGCGAAATCATAAGTGTAGGGTATTGTAACACATCATTATTGCGGCAGCGCAATTCAACCCATGCCATAGCCTCGCCGTCCCTGAGTGCTAAACAGTCCACATGGTACTTGATAGAGACTTTCTGTAACTCGCACTTCCACTTGGCGCAGACTATGTCGCCCAATGCTTTCTCTTTAGCCTTGGTGGCTTCATTCTCGTAGAGTGGCCTACTCATCGCATTTGCTCTTTTTCTCGACAAGAATAGAATCTCTTGAATAAACCATTCGAGTAATCACCGAGTCATTGTAACCCTTTCCAAAGGTCTGTGAGGGCACCACGGTTATCTTGCCGCCTTTCGCCAGATATTCAGCCTTGTGCTGATCTAAAATTGCCTGCTGCTTTTGTTTTGTTACTGTGTTGTCGATCATGCTTCTAAACCTACGTCTATTATTGTCTGTTCTAGCCCCAGAGAGGACCTCTGAGCTCTTCTAGCCATTGCTCGCTTATATTCAACCATATCATCATAGCGTGGCTTCTCGCCGCGTTTTATGGCGCTCTCGTGTATAACTATAAACCAGTCATCTGCATCACGCGTTGAGTTGAGTTTCCAGTTTTTGTCTTGGGTTCTCTCAAGGGGCTTGGCGAAAAGTTCTGACTTGCTGATTCCTAGTGCTTCAGCAAGGTCCATGCCGTTAGCGCCACACGCAAAGCAGTTTGCAATGATGTCTCCATTGCGGCCGATGGTTAGGCCCATGCTTGGATTTGTCTCGCCATGTACTGGGCAGCATACGTCCCAGCCTTTACGGGTCTTGCGAGGCTTGTCGCAGAGATTAGCCAGCTCGTCTATGTGCATTCGCTATGTTCCTTGATTTTATCCAGTTCCTGACTTCCAGAGAGACGTTCTTGGCGCAGCGACGTTCTATTCCTTTCGGTGCTACCTTAAACTTCTCTTGGAACTTGTAATGAGCCCAGCCCTGCCTGTAGCCTTTCAGCACGGCATAAGCGGTCAGCTCTGCATACCAACGCTCTTTGTCCTCTGTAGTGAACTTCTCAGGCTTTGGCATATTTTCCCGTTCGATCTTCTTTAAGACCTCGTTGCTTGTATAGATCTCAGCGTCTACAGGTAATTCATAGCCGCAAGCTTTACAGCGACGCCCGCTCATTTGAGTGGTGCACACAGGGCACGGCCTGAGCACAGGTTGCTTCTCTTCTTGCTTGATTAGCCGGTCCTCATTGTAACGCTTGGTGCCGTCATCCAGCTGATAGGGCACAATTGTATCTGGAAGCTGTCCGTGGCGTTGAATGTTGCCGGCGTGGTCCAAGTAGATCGCTCGGGTCTTGCCTGTCTCTGGAGAGATTCTGGCTATGCGGCCACAGCGCTGCACGAAATCAATTTTTGAGCGACACGGGTAGGCGTCTATCAACATTTCAACATAGGGGGCATCGTATCCCGTCCCGAGCAAGCGGCTGCATGACAGCACAGAAAATAGACCCGCCTTGTGATCAGCGTACAGGGCTTGCCTGAGCTCGTCGTTCGTGTAGCCGTCAATGTGCCTAGCCTTGATACCGCTCGGGTGGGCATTGAACTTTTCCACCAGCGTCTTGCTGTGATCAATCGTAGGACAGAATGCTATTGCCCGCTTAGAGCCGTCAGGCGAGTGCTTGAGGTAGTTCTCAACGATGTCGCCGCTTAACTCATCATCCTGCATCATCGCAGCACCAAGGTCATCTGGGTGAAACTCTAAGCCACCTGTTGGTAGGCGTCGAGTACGGATGTTGGATGTGTCTACAGAGCTGCCAACGTAATAATCAATTGGCGCTAAATAACCCAGCTCGGTGAGCTCCTCGCTTGTGATGGGAATTAAAAGATCGTCCCAGATTTGCCCTAAACCCTTACTAAACGGTGTGGCTGAGAGCGCGACAAACGGGATGTTGTCGTAACGATCTAGGTACTTCTCTTTGAATCCCTTGTACACTGTGTGGGCCTCGTCAACCACAGCGAAAGAAAAATCCATGTTAGGACGTTGTACCGCTGTCTGTATAGAAGCTATCTGGATGAGCTTTCTGGGATCATAGCGGGGATCGTCTGCCTGCATTACAGAGTAGTCAATACCAAGCCGGTCCAGAGTGTCAGCTGTTTGCTGCACGAGCTTCACTCTGTCTGCAAAGAACACCGAACGACGCCCTGTCTCCGCATAGGCCAGCATCATAGTGAGAGAAACATACGTTTTTCCGTAACTACAGGGTGCTGCCAGTAACGGCCTCATGTGGCCTGTGCGAAGGGACTGACGAACCATGTCAATCCCTTTCTGCTGGTGAGGTCTAAGCTCCATCGAGAGCCTCCTCAATCTCGGCTTCGATCTGCCCGACAATCATGCGAGCCTTACGCTCAATGGAAAGGATGTCGTTTTCAAGCAGGCGTTTTGCCCAGTTTAAACGGTCACGGTAGAGCTCTAGCTCTTCTGCTTCTTCTGCTTCGATGGCTGCTTCCTGTGCGTCGAGGTAGCGGTTTAGATCTGCAATTACTGGGTCCATAAATTTCTCCGTCAAGAGTGCGCCCCGCAGGGCGCTAGGTTGATTACTTTAATACTATGATTTTTTGTACTCGGCCGTCAAAGTCATGAGTAGTTTCAAATGGAACGTAGCCACTGTCTCCAACTCGGAACCTGCCTTCAGAGCTGTCAGCATCAATGCTGATAGTAAAACCCTTAAAGAGTTTGTGGCCAGTCTCTGGATGAATAATCCAGCCCTTTTCAACAACAACACCTTCAATGTACTGGTCTTCTCGACCCTCGATAGGCTGGAAATCATAAGCTCGGATCTTCTGACCAACCTCTGCAACATTTTCAAATTTCATTTTTTTCTCCGTCAAGAGTGCCCCCCGAAGGGGGCTATTAAGTTAAGCTGCAAGTTTTTTGGCTAAGTCTTGATCGACTAAGTAGTAATGAATAGAAGCCTCTCTGCGAGCAAAAAGGTCCTTCTTAGCTACTCGATCACCAGTTACTTCAATCTTGTTGTCTTCAAGTATTTCAACAACGCCGTAACTTGAGCCTGAGTCATTGTAATCAAGGCTTACTTCCTTCAATGCGCGTTCTGAGTCATTGAAGACTGACAACAAAATTCCTGAATCGAGCAGCAACCAATTTTTGATGTAACCGAGCTCAGCCCAACGCTTCTCAGAGCCTACAATCGCTTGGCCTTTATATATATCGTTGCCTGCGTTTTTC
>Ga0208899_1000153_pt1 | contig 43362 bp, 46 predicted proteins | sample VirMetDEL_Nov_24_FD_184518 | JGI IMG/M metagenome (GOLD analysis project Ga0208899, IMG submission 184518) | Aqueous microbial communities from the Delaware River and Bay under freshwater to marine salinity gradient to study organic matter... | ecosystem: Environmental > Aquatic > Marine >... | reverse complement strand
CGGTGAGAGTGTCAGCGCCGCCCGGTCGGCCTTGGTTTCGAGTGGCCGCAGGTCGTTCACGCCGCGAAAGCATATTTCGCTTGAGTTCACCACTTCACACACATACAGAAGCTTGTCTGCTGGAGTGTCCTCGTCATTCATTGCCTTACTCGCGCCTTTCACCCATACAATTTCCACGTCTCTATTGCAGTGACTCCACCGCACGCCTACCAAACCAGTGGTTCCAATCGAGAAGGTTGGCTCACTCATCCGCTGCGCCCATCGCGGGACAAGCTCAACGGATTGATGGTAATCCGCTGGTTTTGATAGAATTCTTTGGTCACCACCGTATGGCCGCCGGAGGGCAAGCGATCTTGGTAGCGAATGGCCATCGACTCCAACACCAACGCCTCAACCATGGCACCACCAAGTATCCCACCCAGGCTGCGAACCTTCAGGTTTTTGACTCTGGTATTGTCGTCGGAGTAGTAGTAGTCGAAGCCAGGATGGAACGTGAAGTCGATGGTGTCCCCAAATACGTCCTGCTGAATGGTTTCGAAAGATGAACCAGCGGCACCGATAGCCGCGCTGCTGCGTTGTTCATTATTTTCCCTCATTGTCACTTTCTTTCTGGTTTTCGTTCGGCTCAATCGCCGTCCGCGACTTCGAGTTCTTCCGGGGTCATGGCGCGGTATTCCTCAAGGCGGGCGCGGATCCGGAGGACGCCATTGAGCTGGCCGGCGATCTTGTGAAGGGGTTCGCCGATGTGGGCGGGGTCGCCGATGTCCTGGGCGACCATCTCTTCCTCGTCGCGGAGGATGGCGAACACGGATTTGAGGACGGGGTTGGCAGCGGAGAGTCCGCCGAGGGCGGAGACGATGTCGTATTGAGTTTGTTTATCCATTTGATTATCGGAACCCGCACCGCCCTACCCCACTTCCTTGACGCCGGTGAGGCCGGCGAGTTTGTTTTCGCCGAGTTGGCTGATGGATTGTTGAAGGCTTTTCTCGTAGTTGAGCATGAGTTGCTGGAAGCGTTCGTCGGCTTGCAGGGCTTGCTGGTATTTGGGGTTCTTCTTGACGATGTCCCGCAGGAATTGCTGCTTTAGCTGGGCGGCGGGGTCGAGCTGGGGGTAATTGACTTCGTTGCCGGCGGCCATCATGAGGACGTCGGTCTCGACGTCTTTGCGGACGCGCTGGGCGGCTCCGTTGGCGTCGCCCATGACGGTGCGGGCCAGGGCGGGATCAATGGCGTTCATGACGGGGCCGACCATCTTGCCGTAGTCGATCATGCCGCCGCGATCGAGCGGGAGGGCGAACTGCTGGATGGCCTTCAATTTCTGCGTGGTGTACTCCATGTCGAGGTCGCGGACGTCGAAGGCGAGTTCGAAGCCGACTTCGCTGGCGGTCAACTCGGGGCCGGCGGCGGGGCGTTGGTCGCCGGAGATGAATTTGCGCTCGGCGGGGGTGAGGTATTGCTCACTGAGTTGCCAGACCTGGGCGAAGGATTCCTCGACGGCGGCCATGAAGAAGGCGGCGCGGTATTGCAGGCGGAGTTGCCAGGCGAGCGGCAGCACGTCGGCATGGGCGGTGCCGAAGTATTTGGCGGTGAGGCGATCGACGACTTCCATGAGGTTGAAGGCGAGCGCGGGGTTGCCTTTGGGGGGCTCCATGAATTCCACGCCTTGCCCGAGGAATTTCTTCATTTTGACGCCGGGGCCGGTGCGGTATTTCTCGCCGAGCCGGTTGGGGACGGTCATGGCGGGATTGACTTCGAGGTTGGACCGATCGACGAGCATGTCGCACTGGGCCTTGATCATGTCCTGCCAGGTACCGGCGATCTCGGGCACGCCACGGCTGTCGAGCAGGCGGCGGTTGAGGCGCTCTTGCTGGTCGGCAATGATCGGCAGCTTGCCATGCCAATACCCGACCGGACCATGCTTGGCATACAAGCTGCGCGGGGTCAGGTCGCTTTCGGCGTTCACGTTCGGGCAGAAGACGGTACACATGAGGCGGGGGTTGCCGCGTTCATCGATCTGGCGGTAGTAGGCCCAGACGATGTCGATGCTGTGGCTGTCGACGTCGAGGCGGGCGTCGTTCTCGTAGCCTTCTTCGTGGAGGTAGTCGGATCCCTGGTTGGTGGCATCGTCGGACTGGCCGGCGGTCTTGATGGCTTCGTCGACAAAGGCTTCGCTCCATTCATCGGTGATGATGTTTTCGCGGAGTTCGCCTTCGTGCATGGGGTCGAGGATGAAGACGACGCGGGCGCGGTCGAGGTCGGTGGTGCTGCTGGGCCAGAAGACGTCGTCGCCGTATTTACGGGCGGTGAGGGTGGGCTTGTTGTGGCGGACGTAGGTGTAGGGGTAGGTGGCTTCGCCGGTGGTCTTGAGGCTGTCGACGAGGCGGATGATTTCGCGGTCGGACAATTCGCCGGAGCCGACGTCGAGGGCGGCGCGGACGAAGGCGAGGATTTCTTCGTCGTCGGAGTCGCGCTCCAACAGGGCAGCGAGGACGGGAGCCATCCGGGGATCGCCCTGGAGTTCCTGCAGGGTGATGGTCTTTTCGATGGTGGCGAGGGAGGTGTCCCAGCCGGTCTGCAGCGCGCCGACGCCGCTGTTCAGGGTGTAGTCGGCGAAGAGATCGAGTTCGCGCAACCATTCGCGGCGGTTCTGGCGGCGGAAGTGGTTGATGGTCTTCTCGGCGTATTCGGCGGCGTCTTCGGCTTCGGGCCGGCCGGCGAGGCCGGAGACGACGCCGCGCATGACGGTGGTGACGAGGGTGGCCTTGAGATCGAGGATGACTTCGTCGGCCTTGGGGATCCGGACGTCGCTGGCCCCTTCCCAGGGTTTGGGTTCGCCGTCGAGGTCTTCGCGGTGTTTCTTGCCGTCCTGGGATTGGCCGGGCCAGCGGGTGAAGCGGACCTGGTCGACGCGGTCGGAGCTCCAGCGTTGCTGGAGTTCGCCGCCGGCGGCTTCGTATTCGGAGTAGAGCAGATCGAGGTCTGGCTCGGCGGAGGGATTGGCCGGGGCCACGAGTTCATCGCGGTCGCCGGCTCCGGGGGTGCCGGAGGAAATTGTATTTTGCATGGCGTTCGAAACTTAGTGCTCCCCAGCCCTTGCGGAACGCCGTGCAAGGTTGATACACCACGGCCGGCGGTCCGTCAAGGGGAAGGGATTTCCAACCACGGAAGGGACGGAATTTACGGAAGGGGGCTCATTCATAGCAGACTTCCATGTCGGTGCCGATGGGTTGGAGTTTGGCGAGGGCCATGTAGCGGACGCAGTCGGCGGGGTCTTTCCAGGGGTGTTTCTCGCCGCCGGGTTCGCCGGGCCAGTGCTGGAACATGCCGATGATCTGGCGGCAGCGGTCGCTGACGAAGAGTTGCGGGCTGTTCATGAGCATGTCGAGGGGGGCGTCGGGGTTCCAGTGGAGGAGTTCGTTGATCTGGGTGAGGCCTTCGCCGACGCCGACGCCGCTGGCGGGGATGACTTCGACGCCGGGCTCGATGCGGCCACCGATCTGCTCGTCGACGGCGAATTCATCGACGAGACAGGTGCCGCCGTGCCGGGCGGCCTGCGGGTTGCGGCCGGCGCGGGGATCGATGTAACGGCACCAGACGTCGTCGCCGCCGGCGGCTTCGGTGTCGCGCCAGAGTTGCTTGTAGCGACTGACGCCGTAGCCGAGGGAGTTCTGGGCGGGACCGGCTTTGTGAAGTTTGGCGAGGTTGTCGCCGGTGGATTCAGGGTTGGGGATGGCCCATTCGCCGTAGGTCTGTTCGTCGGGCCATTCGCGGTAGATGTAGTGGCGGCCGTCGCGGGTGACGCGGACCCAAAACATGAACCAGTTGCGGCCGCCGGCGGGATCGACGATGAGGTAGTCGGTGCCGTCTTTGGGCAGTTCGCCGTGGGGGATGATGTTCCAACTGCCCCAGAGGGGGAAGGGTTTGCCGCTGGTCTTGCGGGTGTAGCCGTAGGCGATGCGCTGGATGTATTCGCTGGAGCGGCCGGCGCAGTCTTCGCGGACGCCTTCGTAGAAGCTGCGTTGGCCGTCGCCGAAGGGGTTCAATGAACTCCAAAAGTAAATGGTGCGGCCACGGTTGAGGGCGGCGTCGGCGATGTAGGGCATGGTGCCAACCTCGGTGCCAGGGACGTTGACTTTGCCGGGGAGGAGTTCGGCGGGCGCGCTGAGAAGAATCTTGGGACTGTCGCCGACGGCTTCGGCGATGGTGGGGGTCATGCCGTGGATGGGGGTGTAACTCCAGAGAAGCTGGGCTTGCTGGAAGCGGAGGCGGCGCAGGAGCATGCCGAGCCAGTTGACGCGGAGGTTTTCATCGGCCCAACAACCGACGGTGACATTGCCGGCGCGGCCGAACATCCAGCCTTCGCAGTCGTTGGGATCCTGGTTGTAGGTTTTGAAGTGAAGTTTGGTGCCATTGGGGAGCTGGCACATGCCATCGCTGAAGCCGTGGTGATCGGAGTATTTTATGTAAAACTTGGGGGAGCGTTTGCCGTTCAGGGCTTTCCATTCTTTGGGCAGGTAGTGCCAGATGATGGCTTGTTGGGTTTGGATGGAGGTCTTTTCGTTCTCGGCGAGGCAGAGGATGTTGGAGCGGGGATTGGCGACGGCGGACTTGATGGTGCGCCAGCCGGCGTAGCGGGATTTACCGGAGCGATTGCCGCCGAGGAGGATGAGGAAAAGGAGAGGGTTGGGAGAAGGACTCGCGACCGAGGTGGATTGGGTGAGCGTGGGACTGGGCTGGCAATCGGGATCGGCTTGAGTGGAGGCAGTGATGGTATCGAGGGCGGTGGTGGTGGGGATGTGGCCTTCAAGGAGGGCGTCGGCGTCGGCCCAGTGGGGGAGCGGTGGCTCGTGGTTGAAGGGATCTTCCTGGGCGTTGGCGATGAGTTCCTCGCGGGCGACGTAGGCTTCAGCGAGGGCGGCCATGCCCTCCTCGGTGGACATGAGGAGGGCTTGTTCGGCCTCGGAATACCACGGAATGAGGGGGTAGTTGGTGGGGTTCAGATCCATGAGGAATTGGGGCTTGAGATACCAACCGATACTTCAACCGGGCGGGGTTCGGGCAGGTTTAGAGCTTGGCAAAGGTTTCGGACGCGGGCTCGAAATGCGGGGTAGATGCTGAGCCGATCCTCGACGGCACGGACGCCATAGATGACGGTGCCGTGTTCGCGGGCAAAGGCGGTGCCAATGGCGGTGTAGCTAGGGCGCGGTGCGGTGCGGCGCAGAAGCCACATGGCAAGCTGCCGCGCATGGGCCTGAGCTTCGCGCCGGCGGCTCTCCAGGAGAGCCGCGGCGGGAATTTGAAGCTCCTCGCTCACGGCGTTGACAATGGAATTGAAAATGGAGGGTGGCATATTGACTTTAATCCTACGGAAGGCAACTGGTGTTTTAATATCACACGATAACGTAGCGCATAGTGCTGTTATCGCTGTCGATTTTGGGTGAGAGCGTTAATTGATATACCTCCTGGAGGAACAATACTTAGTTGGTAGCACTCAGCCCCAGTTCTTCCAGTGTGTATGTTTCAATAATCCACTCTCCAAGAGCCGCGTTGAGCTTTTGCAGTTTTCCCTTGTGGTTTGCACTTACCCTATCAGCTATCCGGTCTCGACTACCTGGATCTACCGCACCCCATGCAGCCTCCATTGCATCCATTGCAGACCGCAGGGATTCTATATGGTCCGCGGCCTCGTTCAGGAGACGCTCCCATTGATTGTCCGTGAAGATATGTATGTGTGGATTCCGCAGCCGTGCTACCAAGCCAGTGGACTCAACGGCAGTTTGCGGGTTGTTGTTCGATTCAGTTTCCATTTGATTCACTTTCGTTGTTCGTGCCGTGAGTCACTTCGACGGTAGCTCTTTCTTGGCATGCCGTGTTCCTCTTGGCAGTGAGCATCTGCATGGTCGCTTCCACCTGCTTCATTACGCTGTATGATTGGTCTAAGCCTTGCCGGTGTACGAGTTGCGGAGTTTCTGGGATTTGTGGCCGGTCCCTCGGGAAGCATGGGTCAACGCCTGTCAGGTTATATTCTGACACTCTCGCCGATTGCCATATATCACATCTGGCAGCCCACAGTGTTTCAATGAGTTCAGTCACTTCTGCCACGTTCAGAGCTACCAAGTCAGTGGACTCAACAGCGGCGGTGTGGTTTTCGTTTGGTTCAGTCATGTCGTTTCTTTTCAGTTGTCCGCGCTGTGAGTCACTTTGGCGGTAGACGACTACGCCGCCAGCAGTTCCATCTGCCTCTTGCCTTCGAAGTAGTTTTCCAGTTTCGTCATTCTTGATTGTTGTTCTCCATCGCGAAACCACCCGGTTCCGTCTACGGATTCCGCCCCCAAGTCATGGCATCGCCACACCCGGTCCATTGTGTTCACTCGCCCGACATGGACTCGGGAAAAGTGTTCGCACCACATTGGCACGGTTGACCATTTCCATTCGGTAGTTCCGCCCACAAATATTACATCCGCATCAGTGGGGACATCTCCCGGCCCCATGCCATCCTGCACCGCAAAGGCCAGATCCCAACCGTATTGACGAGCCGTGGGCGCGTATCGATCCCACCGCTCCAGTGTGCCCTGTTTATCCGCCACCACATCAGGCACCAGCACCCACTTGGCATCTCTCCGGTTTGATCGGGTATCGTTCAGCATTTTCATCCAGGCGGATTCGCTCCATTCCGTTCCGTTCGTCCACGCCCCAAAGGCGTCGTTGTCCATCGCGAATGGCACCCACGGATACCACTTCGTTTTACGGCTGGCCGATGGACCTACTAACCACCCCACCTTACCGGGATATTTACCGGCCCAGTGGTGGAATGTCGCACTGCTGTGATTTGCTAGCATTATCATCACTCCAGTGCGGCCTTTCGTTTCTCACACGCGGGGCATTCACCACATGGTTCGTGCGTGTCGTTGTAGCATGACCACGATTGTTCAACCGGGGCATCAGGTTTCACCTTCAGCGTGAATTGGACTAGCTGCCGCTTGGTCAGCGATACGAACGGAGTCACCACCCGGCATTTGATTTCACTCGCCGCCAGTTGTTGGTTGAAAGCGCCGATCCATTCAGGGCGGCAGTCAGGGAAGCCTTCCGCATCATCTTGGTTACAGGCATACGCCACAAAGGCGCATCCTGTGGCCTCTGCATGATTCGCCGCATGAGCGAGCAGGATGGCATTCCGTCCCGGCACCACCCACGTTCCCTGACCTCCGGTCAGCTTGCTTCCTAGGAGCTTTGGCAGTTGCACCACATTCCACGGAGTTCCTGTCTCTTCGCAGTGCCAGTGCGCCCATTTACGCTCCTTGCGTGAGTGATTGCTTCCGTAGTCGATATGCAGTGCTTCAACGATTTCCCCGGTCGCCCGCAGGTAGTAGAGCATTGCCACCGAGTCGAGTCCGCCAGATAGCAGTAGGAGCGTTTTCTTGGTTTGCATGTAGTCCAGTCGTCTACCATGCCAGTGGAGCGAACCCCGGTCTTCGGCTTGCGATTGTTCTTCGAGTTCGTTCATGTCGTTTGATCTTTCGCGGGGTCGCTCACCTTTGCGGTAGCTGTCTTTGACTGTTTGGGTGATTCAGTCATGTTCTTGATTATCCCACGTAGCATATCCGCGCACTCGGGACATAATCTCATCGTGAGCATTCTGGTTTCTATCACAATGACCCGATGGTCGTCTCTGGTTTGGCAACTGTTGCATGATCCGCTCTCTGAACTATTGGACCAGAATCCAACCACCCATTTTGGATATTTCATTGTTCCCTCTCCGTCCACCATACCAGCGCAATCATAGGCAGAGTCGCTGCCCAGAATTGCCACGTCCAGAATTGCCATCCAGCGGCCCCGCATATCCCTCCAGTCCAAACGGCATATGAATATCGTTTGACAGCTACCAAAGCAGTGGAGCCAACCGGGGTTGGCGGGTTTGCGTTGTTCGTTGTGTCTTTCATGATTGTTCTCCGTTCGCCCGGCGGCTCACTTCGGTGGTAGATGCCTCCGCTTTCGGGAAGTCCTTGCCCTTGATTTTGACCATGCGCCCGTCTGGATGGTGCCATACGATCCCTTCGATGCCCTTCGCAGCGATGTAGTCCCGCAGCGCCTCATATTCTCGCGGGGCATCGTAAAGTTTATGGATGCCGTGCGGCACTAGCGTGTGGCGCTCGTAGTTCTCCGGGTTGCCTTGGATTTTAGGACCTACCAGCTCGTACGTTCCATCACTCATCCCATGCGGTATCCGGAAGGCTTCCCGGTGGTATTGGTCCGCTGGACTATCACCCACCGGCACCCAGCCTTGCTGCTTGCCGGTGTTAGGATCGGGTTCAGTTGCAGCACGGAATCCCGCCGGGGGCGTCTTTCCTTTTTTCACCTCGTAGCGCCGCCACAGCTTCCCATCCTCCACCATGCAACAGGTGCCATCGAATTTCCGAGTTGCTTTACCTTCTCCTGCTATCACCCATTCCGCACCGGGCACGACTTCGTCTCTGACCCTGCGGTCTCCGTCATAGTTGCGTTGGTATAGGCTTATGATTTTCTTCATGTAGTCCAGTCATCTACCAAGCCAGTGGACTCAACAGCGGCCGTCGGCCTGCTGTGCTTGGATTTGGTTTCATTGTTTTCAGTTCTTCGCGCTGTGAGTCACTTCGGTGGTAGATACTCCAGTCCCCGCGCACTGGCGGCACGGGCGGTATTCGGCTCCATCCTCCTGTGTCCACCTCCGGAGCGTTTTCCCTGATCCGGCACACTCAGCGCATTTGTCGGTTTTCTTTTCCCATTCCGCCATCCATTGAGTGTGATCATCTGGTTTGATATAGAATTCTCGGTGAGTGGCCTTGTCCATCTTACTCCAGTTAGTTTCTCCTTTTCGTGGGCCTGTCTTCTTCGTGGGAGCCACCGCACCCGCCACCCTGTAGACTTGCGTTTCCATTGAGCCCAGCGGGAGGCATTGCCATTGATACATCTTCCAATCCTGCCCCATTCCAGATAGCTCTCGCGCGTGTTCTTCTAGCATGTTCATATTCGTATCTACCAAGCGAGTGGAGCCAACGGCAGTTTTCGTCTGTTGTTCAGTTTTTGTGCTCATAGATTGTCATCGGTTTCCGTGCTGTGGCTCAGCTTGGGTGGTAGGCACCATAGCTATCAGTGCGTCCACTAGCTTGGATCGGTCTTTATATGCCTTCTGCTTCACGTCGGCCGAGTATCCACCTCGTTCCACATCGATGTAGTCGATATGACGGTTTATCGAGTCTATTGCTTTCCGTATTTCGACCGCTATTGGTGCCGAACATGTCAGTGGAGCCAACGGGAGCTGCTGGCTCTCCGTTGGGTCTGTTTCGCCAGCGATATTGAGGGGTTTATCGGCTATCGCTGCCGCCCTCTCCTCCTCCACTCTCTTTGCCATTTCTTCAGTCATTGGTTCGTGTCTTTCTCGTCCCGTGGCTCACTGCGGTGTTCTGCTAAAAATGAATGCGGAAGTATCGATCGTTCCACCCGTCAATCGGGCATGAACCTACGTCGATTTTCTCGACCTCATACGTCTGCATGGTTGCGGTGTATCCGCGAGCGAATCGAACGTGCGTAATCTCGTCGCGCTTATCGAAAATCAACTTTCGCCAGCGTGGAGTCATTGCGCGGTATTCGATCCGCTTGGAGCCGCGGACTGTCTCATAATACCAGTGATACGTCAGCACTAGGTGGAGCAGAACCATACGGCTCACATCAATTCCTTTACTCGTTCCTCGTTCAGTCATGTGTGGTGGTTCACTTTGGTGGTTCACCCCTCGATGGATTGATCGGCGACGTATTGGCGGGCTTCTTTGATCTTGAATTCTTCGAAGTGCATGGAGGCTTTCCAAAAGGTGAAGGCGCAGTCGCCGGTGGGGCCGTTGCGTTGCTTGACGATGCGCGCGTTGATGCGGCGGCGGGTGTTGCTCCAGTCGTAGCTTTTCACGAGTTCCTGCTCTTCGTCACTGAGGCTTTTCTCGACGGGTTGATAGAGGATGGTGACGTTGTGCGCGTCCTGCTCGATCTGGCCGCTTTCCTTGAGGTCGCTGAGTTGCGGAGGGCGGGCGCGTTCGGCTTTCTCGATGTCGCGGTTGAGCTGGGCCAGGACGATGACAGGGACGTCCAGTTCTTTGCACATGGCGAGCAGTTCCTGACTGATGACGGCGACTTGTTGCTCGCGGTTCTGGTAATAGCGGCCGGCGGGCGGTTTTACGAGCTGGACGTAATCGATGACGATGAGGCCGATGTTGTGGCGGCGTTTGTAGCGGCGGGCTTTGCTGCGCATTTCGAGGACGTCGATGCCGGATTTGCCGTCGACGAAGATGGGGGCGTCTTTGATCTCGACGGCGGCGGTGGTGACTTTGGGCATGTCCTGGTCTTCCATGTAGCCGGTGCGCAGGCGTTGAAAATCGACCCCGCCGCGCTGGCAGTACCAGCGGTGGCCGAGCTGGTTGGGGGTCATCTCCAGGCTGAAGAAGAGGACGGGCATCTGCTGGGTGACGCAGACGTGGCTCATGACATCCATGACCCAAGATGTCTTGCCGGTGCCGGGGCGGCCGGCGACGACGATGTATTCGGAGCCGTAGAAGCCGGTGGTCATCTTGTCGTAGTAATCGAAGCCGGTCTTGAGGCCGGCTTTCAGGCCAACCATGCGTTCGTAGCCCTGCAGGTCTTCGAGGCATTGGTCCATCATCTGCCGGCCGGTGACGATGGAGCTTTCGCCCTGGGTGTCGCCGGCGGAGAGGATGAGGGATTCGACTTCGTTGATGATCTCGGAGGCTTTTTTCTCGGGGTCGAAGATGGCTTTCACGCCGGCGGTGAGGGAGGCGAGTTGGCGGCGGAGTTTCCAGAGTTCAAGGCATTCGCTGTAGTAGTATTCGAAGTTAAGCGGCGTGGCGCAGGCGTCCACCATTTCCATGAGACTGGCGATGCCACCGAGGTCGTCGTCGGTGACTTTGAGACGGGGGGCCAGGGTGGTAATATCGACAGGATCGCCACGGCGGGCCATCGGAGCGATATGGGAGTCCCATAGTTTCTGGTGGTTGAGTTCGTAAAAGAAATGTTCACGCTGAGAGAGGCGTTCGGAGAGGAGGGCGAGGTTTTCCTGCCCGCCGTTGTCGATCATGACGGAGCCAAGGAGGGAGCGTTCGGCCTCGATGGAATGTGGCGGCAGGCGGTCCGAGGTGGGACTGGGTGTTTTGTTTGGGTTATCCATTGATTTGCTCTTCTTTTTACTGATCTGAATTCGACGACTGGGCGGGAGGCGCGGCGAAACGCGGCCGACGATTTACACCGCCAAAGGTTTGCCCACCGAAGCGGTGAGATTTGAGACCGCGACGGCGTTCCCATTTGGCGTAGGCACGATTGAATTGGGCCTGATCGCCGGCGGACCAGGAGAAGGCGGGGAGGTTTTCTTCGTTCATGTTGCTTGATTTTGTTTTAGGTGGCTGAGGGAAAGGGTGGCCGGGTTTGTGCATTGGGCACCGAGCGGATAATAATACTGCTCAACCATGGGGAGTCTCGGCCCCGTGTTTTTATGTTGATTGGGTCCGCTCACCCGGCCGTTAAAGTTCATAGGTCAGCAAATTTCTTTGAGGATCATCCCTTCGATGTCTTCCCATGTTTCAGGGAGGTCGGTCTGGTCCCACTCGAAGCGCACGTTTCCGCGTTCATCTCCGCTAATGAATGCCTCCCCAGTCCAGTCTCCAAACGCCCATCGAATAGATTTCGCTCCTGTTTCTCTGATTTCAATTATCTCCATTTGAAAGAATGTCCCACGCAAGTTTTGCCACCTCTGGAACTTGTCCGTTCCGAATGGCGTTAGTTCTGTCCAGCCCATAGGCCAACCCATCATCATTTCCTCTAGCCTCGGTAAACACATCGATCCAATCCTGGTCCCACGAAACCGATTTGAACTGCCTCCCCATTCGTCGCATCTCCCCACTATGTGATTGGCTTCGCTTTTCACTCCGCTTGGAGTCGGCAACCACCCACAGTCGGGCTCGTTTGTGGGGAAGACCACAGGCATCCCCGCCCAGCACTCCCCATTTAGCATGGAACCCCATTGAGGCCAGGTCTCCGAGAACGACGTTGAGCCCTCGCCTTGTGAGAGTGGCGGAGTTTTCCACGAACACGTATCTCGGTCCCACTTCGCGAATGATTCGGGACATCTCTTTCCAGAGTCCGCTCTTTGGACCATTGATTCCTGCTCCTTTTCCGGCTGATGAAATATCGACACAAGGAAAGCCTCCCGATACCACGTCAACAAGGCCGCGCCATGGTCTACCGTCGAAGGTTCGGACATCATCCCAAACTGGAAAAGGCTCAAGGATTCGGTCGTTTTGTCGCGCCAGCAATACGTCTCGGGCATATCGCTCTCTTTCAACGGCGCAAACAGTTCGCCAGCCAAGGAGATGCCCTCCAAGTATTCCGCCACCAGCGCCTGCGAATAGTGCCAACTCATTCACGCCTGCCCTTTCAGGCTGCGCAGGCGTTGCTCCAGGGCTTGGTATTCCTCGCGTTGATGCTCCAACGGGGTCATGCCGCCGAGGGGGTTGCCGGCGTGGTGGCGCAGCTCCCTCTCAATCTTCTCGATTTCTATGGCGGTCATGTTGGGGGAAAGTTCGGCCCGTTTTTGAGCGGACCCATTCCGAACTTCTCCACGGGCACGAGCGTCTCCGTTGACCCAGTCGGCTCGGAAGCGTCGAATGAAGTCGCCTTGCCAGTCGTGGGGAAAGGGCCGGCAGGGATCTGCGCGCCAGGCGAACCAGTTCAATGCCCATTGGTCGGGAATCTGCGCAGGTATGCCGCGTGCCATGTCACCGGGGTAGGTGCGCGCAAATTCGCTGACCTGATCTTCGGTGGGGACCTGGTCGTTACCATTCCCTTTTCTCTCCTTCCCTCCTTCTAGACAGATTTCGGGTTGAGTTGTGGTTGAAGTGTGGTCGGAATCTGGTTGGTCTGCGGTTGTCTGCGGGTTGTATAGGTCGTAGTTTACGATGGAAGTGAGGCCGAGTCGGCCGTCTTTGGTGCGGTTGATCATGCCTTCGCGTTGGAGCATGTTCAGGAAGTTGTTGACCTTGTGGCGGGTCCATTTCCAGCGGTCCATGAGTTTACGTTCGCTCCATGCCAAGGTGCCTCGGGGGATGTCGACGAATCGTTCGTTGAGGAATTCGCGATTGGACTGGTCGTTGGCGAGCATGAGGAGGTCGGCCCAGGCTTTGCCGGGATCGAACTGGCCGCTGGTCCAAAGTTTGTGACCGGCCAAGGCTCTAGCGAGCATCACTGTGCCTTCCATCTTCATCGTCGATCCTCCGCAGGCAGGGGCCTTTGCGCATGTGGAATTTCCACCGTGTGCCCCGTGGATTGGTGAGGGTGATTCCGTGTTTTTCGTCGCGGCCCCATGTCCAGACGAGGTGGGCTGGCCATGCTTGTGGCCCGTGCCCGGTCATCGCGTGCAGTTTCCAAAGTGAAATGTGAATCCATGGGTTCAAAACGGAACGGCGTCGTCGGAGTCAGGGCAGCCTACGTCAGGACGGGCGGAGGGTGTCTCGGCGCTGGTGTCGAGGGTTTTTCGGGATCCGGTGAAGGAGAAGGATTTCACAATGATGCGCGTTTTTTCGCGTTTTTTTCCGGTGTCCTTGTCTTCCCATGTTTCGCGACTGAGGCGTCCGACGAGATGCAGAGAGGTGCCTTTGCGGGCGTATTGCAGGAGGGTGTCGGCTTGGCGGCCAAATACCTTGCAGCCGGCGAAGTAGACGTCTTCCTGTTTGTTGCGCTCGGCGTCATACCAGACTTCGTTCACAGCAAGGGTGAACTCAGCGGCAGTGGTGCGGGTGCCGAATGCTTTCGGATCCGCGACGACGTTGCCCATGAGAATGACTTGATTAAAACCGGGCATCAGAGGTTTGATTTGATGGTGGAGGTGGCGAGCCGCCAGGAGTCGAGCTTGCCACCGTGATCCAAAGCCCCGACCAGCTCGTGGTCATACGGGCGTAGTGGATCGAGGCCAGACCGAAAGATAAGGCCGTGCTTAATGCCCCATGCAACGAGCAGGGGCGCGATGGACTGCAGTCCTGAGTGGTGATTGACGGTTTTTGTATCCATTGATTTTTAGCGTTTGCGGGTTTGTCGAGGTTTTTGAGTCGTCCAAATATTGAGGGAGGGGTCGTGCTGCGCCTGGATGGATTGACCGGGCTTGAAGAGGTCAGCCCACCGAGGATCGATACGGACCCAGACGTCGCCTTTTTCATCGGAGCAATGGAGCATTCGGGCATTGCGGAGGTTGCCGGTGGTGGGAGTTCGAAGAACTTGCACGGAGCGCGCGTCCTGTGCTGCCGCTGGCGCGTTTTTTCGCATGAGAGCAAGTAGACTGTCCGACGGGAGGTCCAAGGCGGCACAGATGGATTCCATGCCGGTCTGGCTGTAGGCGACTTCCCGGCACTGGATGGCCCAGTGCTCGCCCGCTCGCAGGCCTTGCCGGGCTTTTTGAAGCAACCGGACGTGAACACCCGCTTTCGTGGCAATCTGCCGCTCGGGGTATGGAAAGGAAGGGCGATCGGCCCGCGCCGGGGACTGGGGAGAGTCGGTTTTTCCGGCACGAATTACCGGCGTTCCGCTGCCGCCGATGCCCAAAGGTTTGTTTGTAGATTCACTCATCACAATCAGTAGAAACGTTTGTGTTCAAATTCTCTGAGGCCAACCCATCATCCACCCCACCCCCGGTCGAAACAGCAACCCCCCCCCCGCCCCTTTGCGCGATCTCCGGGGCCGGCTGGGAATCGTCGCCGTTGGTCCCTTTATCGGGCCCCAGGTCGCCGGAAATGCACCCATCCGCGCACCCATCGTCCTGAGATCCTGCTATTTGCTCAGGAACCTGCCCGGAAACACTTGATTGCACATCAATTGCGGCCTTGGCGGCTCTCATCTTGGCGAGCACATCATCCACCGAGATCGCCTGGCGATGCTCCACAATCTGGGTAGCCTCGCCCCGCGCCTCAGCCGCTTTTGTAGCCGCAATGCCGCCAGTCAAACCCAATTCCGCGAACTTGATCTTTGTGGGATCCTCCTGAAGCCGCTTGGTCAACTCCTCCGCGCACATCAATTGGACCAACTCCCACCGCCTCGCGGTCTTTTCCCGGAGCGTTACTACTTGATCCGGGCACTCCCGCTCAGCCTCCAGCACTGTATTTGGGGAGATCCCGAGCCACTCCGCCACCTGGCGCACCGGCACCGCGAGCCCTCGGAGCCGCGCTGCCGCACGTTTGATCCGCTCATCCGTGTGCCGGCCATACCCCCTGCGGGTTACCTCCTCCATCACGGCCTCCGGAAGGTCCATCGGCAGCTCTAGCGCATCACTCACGCCGCCACCCCCGATTTCCGCCGCAGCTCACCCACGGACCGTGCCCGCGTCTCCTCCGAAAACGTAAAAATTGCCGGCTCATCCTGGTTGATCTCCTCCGACCGGACTGCTCGACTGACCAAAAATGCCGTCACTGACGACTCTGGAATCCTCAACTTGGGTTTGCGCCGCGTCCCCAAATCCACCACCCCAGCAAAAACACCGTCAGCCACCCAGCCCTGGACCGTAGACAGCCCGAGCCCCAATCGTAGCGCCACCTCCCGCGTCGAAAAATAGCTCTCGACCGCCATGTCTATTGACCGTCCTCCCAAAATATCCGCCGAAAAATACGCCCATGCCGCCGCCTCATGTCCCGGTTGCGCCGCTGGGCCGGCCATGAGCAAAACACACAAAAAGCCGCCATGGAGCCGCAGAAAACGCAGATTGCACCCACCGTGAAAACATCCGCGATCATGACGGCACCTCCTGCATTGCGCCGACAAAATGCCGCTCTGAAACAAAAACATCCGACGGACGGCCGAGCATTGCGCCGACATCACTGGGACAGGGGGAATCAGAAAAAGCCTCAGCGAACACGGCAGACTGCCGTTGTTGTGGGATCACTGAGGCCCAGGAGGTTTTGAGGTTGTCCCCGTCCGTCGAAATTGTTTGAAGGTCGCAAAAATCACCGTACATCGCCCGCGCCTGCTCACAGGCCGGCTCACACATACCGTGCGACACCGCGCCCGGCTCCACGCCATCGAGGAGGCCGAGCCACTCACCGCAGCACATGCACACCCGAAGACCCTGCCCCGATCGCGCCGCCGCAAAAATCATCCCCACGCGCCGAGGGTCCGCGTTATGTGCGTGCCGCGACCTCATGCCGCCACCTCCTCGACAAAATCCCGCATCGCGCCCTGCCCGGCGAACAATGCCACCGCCAACATATCCGCCGGCTCCACGCTCATCCGATCCACGCCGACCGGCCCCATGATCGCCCAGTAATAACCACCCTGGACCGTCTCCACCACGATCAGCCGATGATGATCGTCGATCGCCTTAAAATAACAGATGTGCGCCGGCTCAATCCCGCCAGTAGCTCGCAGACTCTCCGACTCGCTTGGATCCAGAGACAGCCTCATTGATCCACCTCCAAATCCTCCTGCGCCGCACGCTCCAAATCCTCCCGCACCAATCGGCGAAAATACTGGGAGCGATTCAAATCCAGCTCCCCAACCCTACGCGCAATCTTAGGTAACAACTCATCCGGCAAAGTCACAGCAACCGGTTTTGGTGGAGATTTCCTCATCGCGTAAAGAGTATTACCACACGGAATAATATTCTGTCAACTCTCACCCTTGAAATTAATTTACGGCGTGCGAATAATTGGTATGATTGCATTATCCGAAATGACAACCAAACGCCGAAGCCCAGGAAATACTGCAATATCCGTCTCCCTTGATCGGACGCTAGTTAATCAAATAGACCAACGCACCGCCGCCCTCGGTCTATCCCGCTCGCAATACCTGCGACTCCTCGCCCAGCGTGACCTCACCGACCGCACCCCCATCACCGTCAGCGAGACACCCACGACCTACCTCACCCCCGACCAACGCGCCGCCGCAGCCCAGGCGGGACAAACAGCACTGGCGCGTCAGGCGCATCCGCAACCTGCATCTCCAACTGATCCGCCCACCGACGATACAACGCCGACAGCCTCAAACGATCAGCCAGAGACATAGCCCGCACCACCTCGTACAACTCCCGATCCAGCCCACCATTCCCTTTCATCCGCCCATTATATCCAAACCCACGACCGCCAAAACTGGAAACAATCTGACCCCTATCAGCACCACCACCACAAAAATGAAAAATCCCACCCTCGCCCAACTCGCCACCATCACCACCGGCCTCGCCCTGCTCGCCGCCGCCATCATTACCACCGGCTCCACCCCACGCCCGCCAGCACCCGCCGACCAGATCGGCCGCTACCAACTCCACCTCACTCCACACGGCCACCCGATCCTCCTGGACAGCACCACCGGCCACACCTGGCTGGGCCGCCCCGATCGGACCAACATGGCGCAATACTGGTACCCATTCCCCGCGCCCCCAAAATAAATGTAACACAATTATTTGACAGCCGGGATAAATAGTGTAATACATTAATACGTGAGCGGCAAACACGCCGCCACCGGCCCGGCCCGATGCCGGATAGACGATAAGCAAAAATATCATGGAAACCATCGACACTGACCTCATCACCCGCAGCTCCATCCAAGAAATGGTCACCACCTGGGAACACGCCAGCGCCCAGATTCGCACCGCGATTGAAACCATCAACACCGCCGACAAGGCCCTCGCTGGAATCTTTGGCAAATCCGGCACCGGACATTGCTACAACACCACCTGGAAACACCTCGAACGCGCCTACAACGACGCCGACGCCGACAGCGTTGTTAAAGCCCGCTCTCGTGACATCTGGCAACAACTCGTACACCTCACCGGCATCCGCAAACTGATGAGCGAAAAGCGTGAAAGGGAACTCGACCGCCAACTGGAACGGGAAGAACTGCCAGAAATCACTGTCGACGCCGTCACCGGAATGCTCCAACAGCAACACCAATCCGCCGAAACCTACATCGTTGAATCAGTAACCGAGGTCTACAACTGGCTCCGCCCCCACGATAGCTACAAAACCAACAGCCCCTTCGAACTCGGCAAGAAAGCGATCGTTCACGCCTGCGAACCAGGATACAGCCGCGACAAGCCATTCAGAGTCAGCTACTACCGGCAAAACCACATTCGCCAACTCTCCGCCGTCTTCCGCGCCCTCGACAACAAAGAGCCCGGAAAGACATACAACGGCGAACTCGGCGACGCCATCAACGAGAGCAAGACCGGCACCGGCAAAACCGAATACTTCAAATTCAAATGCTTCAAGAATCACAACGTGCATCTTGAATTTCTCCGTCCCGACCTCGTCGCCAAATTCAACACCATTGCCGGTAGCCGCCAGCTCAAACCCGAGAACGCCTGAATCCCCCCAATCCGCCCACGGTCTTTGCGATCGTGGGCGGCCGGGGCGATTCAGCCCGCATCAAAACATCATGACAATCACCCTCATTCAATCCGCCGCCAACCTCGACCCCAACGACACCGCCACCGACCCGGCTCAGAGTTTGACCAACTACATCGCCGCCGTCACTGAGGCGATTCGCGCCGAATACCCCGCAGCCGAAGTCGAGCACAATGACTCCGACTCCGTCACGTACGCATGGACGCTCTCCGGTTACGACGCCGGCGACCGGGCACAGGTTGAGGACCGCATCCAATCCATCACCGAGGCAGTCTACGACGCAGGAACTTTCTGGGCCTAACCCCATCACCCCATGAAACCCAAACCCACCATCCCCGGCGGCACCAACACCATCTGGCACCATTTTACCACCACCGAAGTGAGCCACGGTTGGTACACGGGAACGTAACGACAATGAGTCATTCAACTGGAATGGTGAAGCTGCCGGATGGAGAGATCCGGTGGTTCGAATACAACGGCACAGTGGATCTCTGCCACCCGAAGCTGTGGAAGACCGCCAAGGAAGTAAGCGATCACTGGAGAGAGGATGAGCCGTGGAAGGAATGTAACTGTAACAACGAAGCGGTGCCTGTGCAGGCATACACATCATACGGCTCCGGGATCTCATGGACGGCGACTGCTTGCCCCGAATGCGGAGTGATCGTCAGAGGGAGAGATCCGTATGACTGTGGTGCAAGCCACGGGACGCCCGAATGGGTGACACGCGCAAAGAGTGCTACCACCCAGAATTCCTCCCGGATCAACACCCAACTCACCCCATGACCACCCCACGCACACCCGGCCGCCCGCCGATCCCCGCCCGCGAACGCAAGGACGCGCAGGTCATCCTGCGCGTCCGCCGCGCCGACAAAAGCCGCTGGGTCCGCCGCGCCCAAAAGGCCGGCGGCACCCTTGCCACCTGGATCATCGACAAACTCAACCAACCCGACCCCAAGCCATGAGCGAAATCCTACCAAATCCCACCCGCCGACCCTCCGCCGGCCAACAAGTCAACCATCTACCCGCCGGCACCGCCCGCGACACCATCAAACGAGCCGCCGAAATCGGTCAGAACCTCAACCCCAACCTACGATTTGAGGCAGCCGCCCTCCTCGGATTGGCCCAACTCATCCACGACCTCGAACAACGCACCGAGGCGCACGCATCATCGATCCTCCGCCACCCACGCGGCGCCGACGCACAGCCCAAGCGCAGATTGTTATGAGGACGTTCCAGAGGACACCAGGCGGCAAGCACTACTACGAATTCCGGTACCGGGGAAAACCCTACAAACGCGGCGGATTCAGCACCGCGCAACAGGCCACCACCGCCGGCAACGCCGCCCGGCGCATGCTGGAGCAAGGCTACATCGACGAATACAAAGCCCTCAGCAAACGCCAGCCCAGCCCCTACGCAAAACTCCAAGACATCCGCGACCACTACCGCGACGTCGCCCGCGCCGCCCCCAAAACCATCACCGCCAACCTCAACAACTGGGACCACCTCCTGCGCACCATCGGCCTCGAACCAAACACCCCCGCCGACAAACTCAACCCCGCCGCCATCCGCAAATGGTACCGCCACGCCGAAACCAAACTCACCGGCGACCAACTCCAAGACCGATCCACCAAAGTCACCGCCAACAGCATATTAAACAGCGCCCTCACCATCATCGCCGACAAACTCCTACCCCACTACCAAGACGCCGGCCTCAAACTCCCCGACTACAGCGACCTACGCCGCACCATCAAAGCCGAGAATTTTCATTTACCCCGCAAAGACTATCATCCGCCCGCCCCCGAAATCATCGCCAACACCCTGCGCGACTGGGAACAACTCGACGACCGAAACCTATTTCTCGCCATCGGCTGGATCCTCAGCTTCGGGCTGCGCAAATCCAACGTCATCGCCGCCCACTGGGACTGGATCCGCCAGGAGCATGGCCACTGGAAACTCGACCACGACACCCACACCAAAGCCGGCACCGGCCGCCTGCGAATCCAAGCCCTCAGCCCCTACTTCAACACCACCCTCGCCATCGCCAGGCGCAACAACTGGACCACCGGCCCCGTGCTCAGCGGCGACAAAACCGAAACCCACGACACCACCTTCCGCCGCCTCAGCAACTTCCTCCTCGACCACGGCTGGACCATGCAAAAGAAAGCCCACGCCCTGCGCGACTACGCCATCAGCTGCGTCGCCGCCAAGTACGGCATCTACGACGCATCACTATTCGCCGACCACGCCAACGTCACCCAAACCCAGTCAAACTACGCCAATTTCGTCGCCCAAATGAAATTCCTTCCCGACGCCCAAAAGCCCTGGCACTGGACCCGCGTCCAAGACACCGACCACGCCCCCAAAATTCAAATAGCCGTCGCATAACGGCGACGACTGACCCCTTCCCCGGCGCGACCTTCCGCGACCCCTCAGACAACCACCGTCCCACCCCTGAAATCGCATCACTTGCGATTTGCAATTAAACAAAATAATTATGGGTGACTGCTGGGTGCGTTTATGGGTGCGCCAACGGGTGGATCTAGCCGGATATTCCCGGACCTTGCAGACGATGAAAACCCACCGACCAATTGATAACCCAGAGCACCAAACACCCTGCAAACATTGGAGAAACCGAGCAAACCCCAGAAAAAGAAGGTGGTACCCCAGGAAGGACTCGAACCTACAACCAATTGATTAAGAGTCTGCTTGTGGATTCCTGCAATGGGTTGATTTTAGGGGAGTTACATCGCTTCCAGGGTCTCGGGGTGCTGGTTTGGGTGCTATCTGGTTCGCTTGCGGTCCTGGGGGTGGAGGAATTTCAGGGCGAGGCCGGCGAGTTTGTTGCGATGGCCCGCCAGGGTTTTGAGGCGGGCGGTTTTCTGCTTGGGGGTCAGCCGGCGGGATTCACGGGCGACCAGCATGGCCTTGTTGATCGCGGACAAGCCGTCGGCGTGTTGCCGGAGGCGGCGGAGGTTGGAGTATTTGCCGCCGGCCTCGTAGTAGTTGATCCGCTCGGCGTTGGCCCGCCAATAGCCAGCCGCTTTGGGATCCATGATGGTCTGGAAATCACGCATGGTGGCCACGGTCTGCTCGGCGCGGCGGAGCCCTTCGTAGAAACGTTGCACATCGGCATTGGCGGCATAAGGGGACTTGGCAAAGGCGCGGATGCCGGGGTATTCCGTCCATTGTTTGACCGGCGCGGGCGGGACATCGACCAGGCCGGACTTGGCGGCGAGGAAATCGAGGGCGTCGGTGCCATACTTGCCGAGGCCGCCCATGGTTCCGCGGACGGTGTTGTCGATGACGATGGGTGAAATGGTGCGTTCTTCATCGCCGAGGAAATCCGCCGCCATGCGGGAGAGATACTTGGCGGTTTCACTGGTGGCCGGGGTGGCCCGGAATGATTTGGGCAGGCGTTGATCGGCGGAACCTTCCAGCGGGGCATCCCGAAAGAAGGAATGATTGGCCATCGCCTCCACGGCGGGCTTGAAGCCGGCGGGCATCACGCTCGGATTGACGAGCGGCAGCGGGTTGGCCATCTGCAGGGTGTCGCGGAACCATTTCTTGACGGCGTTGGGATCCTTGTCGGTGGCGTAGTCCAGGGCGCGTTCGACGCTGGTCCCGTAGACCTGCCCCAACAGGAAGGGTTTCGGGAGCGAGAACACCTGGTCGCCGACCCGGATGTTCCAAAAGAATTGCTTGCGCCACTCGGGGAGCTTCTGGATTTCTTCGTCGTCCTGCCCCAGCCACCAAGTCAGGAGACTGGGCACGGTGATATACAGGAAGCCCTTGGCGGCCACCTTGGAGGCGTTCTTGAGGTTCCGGGGATCGTGCTCGCGGCGGAACTTGTCGAGGTCTTGAATCTGGGCGTTGTAGAAAGGGATCAGGCGGTTGGCCACCCGGCCCTTGAAACCACCACGGGCGAAATTGAGGGTGACATCCTTCGAGGCGTTGGCGGCCTCGACATCTGACGCCCCAGCTTCCTTGGCGCGACGAAACTCCGCCAGGCGGGTCGCCAACTCCATCTTCTCCGACATCTTCTGCAGGGTGAGCAGCGGATTGCCCCACTTGGCCGCCATCTGCCCGGCGGTTTCGGTATCCGTCACCTCTTCGAGTTTGGCCCGCAAATCCTTGCGATCGGTGGCGACCATGTCGGCGTAGCGGCCGCCTGACTTCACGTAGTCCCAATACCAATTGTCTTTGCGCAGGGCGGAGAACAGGCCTCGGGCGGTGTCCACGAAGGGCACGAAGCCATGCTTGGAATAGACACCGGCGGTGATCGGATCGCGCATGATGTTGCGCCCCATGAATTCCACAGTGAGCGTGGCCCCGGACCGCAAGACTCGCGTCAACCAGTTGAGCGGCTTGTAAAAGGGCAGCTTGGCCACGATGGAGGAATCCGTGGCATCGGCCAGTTGCAAAGCCTTGTACAGTTCGGCGTCATCGACCTGCCAGCGTTCGCGTTTGCCCTCGCGCCAGATTTGGAAAATGCCCTGGGTCGGGTCGGCCTGCTGGTGATGGAGACGCCAGAGGCGAAAGGCCAGGGGTTGATCCTGCAGGCGCTCGCGGATTTCAGCTTCCTGATCGGGGTCCAAGTCAAAATCCATGTCGCGCGCCCATTGCACGAGGACATCGGCCGGGACTTCGACGTCGTCGGGCTTGAGCTTCTTGGCCGGGCGATCGCCGATCCGGCCCCCGCCGTCGGTGCGGTTGATGGCATCCGCCAGGGCGAGACTCACGCGGTTGCGCTCGGCGGCATCGCGCAGGCTGTAGACGTTCTTGATGATCGATTCGAGCGGGTTGAAAATACGCCCGTCGGAACCGACAAAAGATTTCAGCGGCTTGGCCACGTCGGCAAAACCACGGCCGCGGCCCTTGCTGCCCAGGGATTGTTCATCCCGCTGGAAAGGCACATAGAACTGATTGGACTGCTTGATGCGCCGGGCTTCGGCCGGGGACAGGAAACCGGCATCCACCGCGATCTGCAATTCGTTGGCGAGGAAATTGTCGAGGCGCTTCCACGGGGCGGCATACTTCTTGGCCCGCTCTTTCAGCCATTTACCCAAATCCTGCAGCTTGTTGCGGTTGAAGCCGGTGGCCTTGCCCTGCATCTCCTTCTCGATGACGCGATTGCCGACGAGCCATTGGGCAAATTCGTTGATGTCCTCGACGCCGGCCAGGATGTCGCGCAGGCCCGGACCGACATCCTGCCCGCCAAAGCCCATCTGGCGTTGGTAGAGGGAGTATTCCACCTTGCCCACCCAGCCGCCGAGGTAGTTGGTGGCGAGCTGCGATGCGCGGGTGGCGGTTTCCGGATCGAGGCCATGCGCGATCAGGCGTTGCTCGGCGCGTTCCAGCGGGGCCAGTTCGGACACCCAATCATCGTACAGCTTGTCCCACCAATCGGAAAAGGTCTGACCCTTGGCTTTGGGCTTCCAATTGATCATGGACCGCAGATCGGCGGCGATCGGCTGGTTGATATGCTCGGTGATCAAGCCTTGTGCCGTGTCCAGTATGTGCCGGATTTCGGGATGCTGTGCCGCCAGGTGTTCGGTGGCGTATTTATGAAAGCTCGGCGCTTCGGCCTGGGCGGTCGCCGGGTCGGTGAGATAGAGGCGGATGAATTCCGCCACCCCTTCGCCGAGTTGGTAATCCTTCGTACTCGAGGCATTGGCCGAGGAGTTGCCCCGGCCGGGGGCACCTAGCTCCATCAGTTCAGTTACCGCGGCCGCCTGTTCCGAGTTGCCGATGGCGATGTCCGGCAAGGCGATCTTGTGGAGGTAATGCCCAATCTCATGCGAGGCGACCGTAAGACTGTTCAACAAGGTTTTGCGGGCGCGAATGACTTCGGAGGTGGAGCGGAAGAAGCCGGCTTTGCCGCCGGCCCCCACACGGAAAGGCACGTCCAAAGCCTGCTGGAGATACTCGCGGATCTGCTGGGGATGAATACCGGGCGAGTTCGGTGCCGGGGTGGCGTCATCGATCTGACGGGGGAGCGTGGCGCGGTTGAGGGTCGCGGCGGTGCCGGGTGATGGCGGGGAGAAAAGGTCGACGTCGTCGGTGCCGACGCCTTCGGCTTTGGTTTGGCCGAAGATGTCGGCTTGGCCGAGGGTGCCGGTGGTGCCTTCGAGGGGGGCGTGCTTCTGGTGTTCGAATTCGGCGCGGCGGGCGCGTTTGTCCTGCTGGTTGGCGACCTTGTCCTGCTCGGCTTGGAAACTTTGGTCGTCGTGGGTTTCGAGGGCGAAGGGATCGTCGGGCGCGGGGGCGAAGTCGGCCTCGCGTTCGGCTTGCTCGATCTGCTCGACGTAGATGATTTCCTCGGCTCCGACTCGTTGGCGGCCGAAGCGTTTGCCGTCCTTCAGGATGACGTCGCCGGTGTCGGGATCGACCTCGATGACTTCGAGGGGCGTGCCTTCGACGTCGAGGGTGTCGCCGATGCCGAGGTCGCCGCCTTGCACGGGCTGGGCCCCTGTGTCGGTGGCTTTCTCCCAGTTGAGGAGTTGGCGGCCTTCCTCGCGCAGCCATTTCTCCTCCCGCTTCCGGGTCTTGGTGGTCTCGATGCGTTCGCGGCTGGCTTTGCCAATCTCCGCCTTGAACTCTTCGAGCGACATATCGTCGTATTTGCCGGTAAACTCGTCCGATTCCTGGAGGGCTTGCAAGGCCTGATCGGGGCGGAACTTGAACTTGGCGGTGGCTTTGCTGCCGGCGTAGATGAAGTTATGCGCGGGTGGCAGCGGGGCGAGGCCTTCGTAGAGTGATTTATTTTCTTTCCACCACGGGTCACCCAGTTCTTTGCGGGCGCGGGAGGCGGACATCATGCCGCCGACTCGTTCGAGATCGTCGAGAATGTCGCCCACGGCGGCGCGGGGGGCGCTGCGCCGGCCCTTGACAGCGGGCTCCGGGGGGCGTTCACTGGGAATTGTGGACGCACTGTCGGGCGCTGGCTTCTCGGAAGTTGAATTCTCGGCTTTATCCGTCCGGGGGGCGGGCGTCGGCCCGTCCCCGAGGAGGGCACTCGCCTGCTTGGGTTTCCCAAGGCCTAGTTCCTGTAGCCGCGTTTGAAGGCGTTCATACTTGACCCCTTGGACCTCCTTCCAGTTGGGATCGTTTGCGAGCTCCGGGCCGACCCAGTCAAAGCCTTCCGCCAGGTCGGCATCGGACGGGCGCTTGGACTGCAGGACTTCGGCCGCCATGATGAGATTCATTTCCCTCTGCGAGCCGGGACGGGCGTCTGCCAGATCCAACATTTCCCGGAAGACATCGCCCACATATTGCCCTTCATAACCGCGGCGCGCTTCCTCGGTTTCCATGGCGGAAAACTGATCTTGAACGGTCGCCAACTTGCGTTCCCCAGCCTCGTCCAGTTCACCCTCGTCCAGCATTCTCTCCAGCTCATCGATTTCCTTCCGAACGCGAATCCTATGGGCGTCAAATGCCTCGGGCGTCATCTGTCGGAGGCGGTTATCGGCCACAGCAGGGCGGGATAGACCCAACGGCACCGACGGAGCGGTGCCCTCCACCTTGTCGAGTTCGGCGAGGGCGCTTTCGGGGAGCGGGAAATTGCCGGCTACCGGTTCGTTGGTCTTGGGTCCGGGTTGGGAGGTGGCTTCACGGGGGGCGGACGGCTGGGGTGCTGGTCCCTGTTCGCTCGCTGGGATTGGTTCCACTCGGCGACTCGTTGGCGGTGGCGGCTGCGGTTCACCCGGCGTTGTAGCTGGTCGTGGTAGCTCATTGTTGGGTTGAGAGTTGATGGGTTTCAGAGTTGAGGGTTGGGGCGGCTCGGTCTGTTGTTCGAATTGCTGTTTGAGTTGGCGGAGGGATTCGGTGGCCTGGTTGAGTTGCTGCTCGTCGTGCGCGACGCGCTCGGGGTTGATGCTGCCGTCGGGCAGGATGAGGCGGGGGACGTTGGCGATGCCGCCGATGGCCGCGCCGATGCCGCCGGCATGGGCGCTCTCAAACAGGGCTTCCTCAAAGGTGATGTCTTCGCGCCAACTCAGTTTCTGAATGCCGGATTGCAGGAGTTGATCGGTCCACTCATCCGCGCCTTCAAAGCCGGCCTGCCGGGCGAATTCGACGGCGCGCTGCTTCAGGCCACCCGCTTTGGCCGCCTTGGTCACGGCTTCCACACCGGTCTTGCCGAAGCCGGCGGTGACAAGACTGGTCACAAAGCCTTGCGCTAGCGCGGCTGGTCGGCTGACGTCCCGCGCTTCCCGCGGGGTGAGGCCTTGCTCGACGTAATGCTTTTCCGCATCACGCAAAGCCGCGCCATAGGATTGCGCCCCGGCGGAGATGGCCATGGCGGGCAGGCCGGCAGGGGCGACAGCCAGGGAGGGAATCAACGAGGTGGCACCTTGGGCGAGTTCTCCGACCACGGCGGGGCCGCCGGTGTTGGAGCGGATTTCGCCGAAGTTATCCGCCCACTCGCCCGCCACTTCGGCGGAGCCGCGAAACTGATCGGATATGGCACCGGGGCGATTCAAGGATTCCAAGCGGCGGCGCAGGGCTTCAGGCACGCCCGGATTGTTGAGCGCTGGATTCTCGTGCTCGGTAAGGTCCGCCAGCACGGTGTTGAATTGCTCGCCAATGCGGGCCATGCCTTCGGCTTCGCCAAGGCTGACTTGATCGAGCACACCGCCGGCGTGGGGCTTCGGGGGATCGTCGGGGTGCGCGAGGAATTCGTGCGTGCCGACCTCCTGGGCCCGGTCGGCGGCGGCGCCTTGCCGGTTCACCAGGTCGAAACGCTGCTGAAACTGTTTGTCCTGCAGGAATTGCGGGTATTCCTGGCCGATGAATGCGGTCAGGTCGCGATCGGACACATCCTTGAAACGAGGCTCCTCGCTCCGGAAGAATTCCAGCACTTCGTTGGGCATAATGTTTAGCGGTTGAAAATTGCGTCACGCGCACTGGTGGCCGGCTTGCGCTTCTGGAAGCGTTGCCACATTTCATCGGCGGCCGGGGCGGCAGACGATGCGGCGGGACCGGCGTCGGATTCCGCCAGTCCGCCGGGAAAGAGCATCCGAGCGAGGGCGGCTTTGTAGGGATCCTCTGTCTCTCGGAGATCGATCACCTTGCCAGACCGATCCACATAGACGCCGGGCACCTTGGAGCCGGCTTCATCGACGAAGGGTTTGAAGCCGATTTCGCCGGCCTTCTGGTCGGGCAAGACCTGCATGCTCTTGCCGAGTTGGGCGACGGTGGCACCGCCGGGGGCCTGGATGAATTTCATTTGCTCGGCGGTCTGCGGATCGGTGGCTTGACCGTACTTGGCGAGGCCCATGGGGTCGGCCTGCGGGTTGTTCTCAAGTGTGGCGGCGTATTGGTGGGGTTGCAACTGGCCCTGGGTGACGGCGCGAATCTGTTGGAGATCGCGCATGGCCTGGGTGGTGGCTTCGGCCTGCTGGTATTGCTTGAGTTTGTGCTGTTGCTCCTGGGCGACGGCTTCGCCTTCCTTGGCGCGGACGAAGCCTTTGAGGCTGGGCAGATCCATGGTGGTGGTCTGGTCGGTGTCGGCGTAGCCGGCGGCTTTGGCGTAGGACTGCAGGGCTTTGAACTCGGCGGTCTGGGCCTTCTGCTGGTCTTCGGCTTCCTGCTTCTTGGCGGCGTATTTCTCCAGGCCTTCGGCGATGGAGTTGCCGGCGGACATGAGGCCGGCAGCCATCGAGCGACCGGGCTGGGTGGCGGCTTGCATGTAGCCGGGCGGCAGACTGTTGACCGGACCACGATAGGGGGCGATGTAGGTGCGGGGCATGATGTTTCTCGTTCTGGGTGCTTCGTTATCTTAACCGCGTCCGGCAAAACCGCCGCCGATACTGCCGAACATGCTCATGAGGCCCGAGGTCGCGGAGGCCTTATTGCTCGCATGGGCGATGTTGTTGGCGTTGGTGGATTGCATGTTCATCCCGAAGATGTCGGAGGCATAACCGCTTTCGGGATTGAACATGGCGGCTCCGGAATTGGCGTTCATGCCGTAGCCTTGATTGGTCAAGGCACTGGCTGCGCCCGGCGTTTGACTGGGCCGCCCGAAGAGACTCAGGAACGGATCGGCCCCGGTGGCCTGTGAGACCCCGGCGACCTGGGTGGCGAAACCCTGCCGTTCGCGCCGGCGACTTTCGGCGGCGGAATCCAAGGCCAAGGCTTCCATGATGGAATCGGTGTTGCCGTAGCCGAGGCCGCGGGCGGCCTGTGATTCGCGGATGTTCTGCTGCACCTCGCGCTTCTGCACGGGGTTGAGATCATAGCCGGCAGCCAAATCCTCGCCCGCCTGCGCCTGCAGGCCTTCCACGAGGTCGCGGTTGCCGGAGCCATCGCGGAGGATGTCGGTGAGTTGGCCGGCATATTGCCCGGCGATCTCCACTTCGCCGGCGGTTCGCGTTTCCCGATCGGCGTTCTGCGCGGCCGCCAAGGCGGGATAGACTTCGTTCTGGTACAGATCGAGCAGGCCGGTCTGCCCATCGGTGCCCAGCATGACATCGTTGAGGCTTTGCAGGTCCAGCTCAGTGTAGCCGGGCCGGGTGGCCTGCTCGGCGGCGAGGACGTCCGGAGCGAGTTCAATCTGCGCCTCCAAGGTGTCGCGGGTTTCCTGCCCGTAGTCGCGTTGCGCGGCGGGTGGTGGTGGATCTGGTGCCCAAAAGCCCATAGTCTAGTTCTTTCTGTTGTCTGATTGTTTCAGTAGTTTCAAGACCGACTCACGCCACAAATGTCCACATTGCAACAGTCGATCCACTCCTCCCACGCACACAAATATCGCGCAACCCAACTCCGCCAGGCCGTCGGCGACCTTCACCCGATACTCCTGACAGTCGTTGGCAAATTTCCAAGCGTCAATCCCATTGAGCAACACGGTGGAAAGAACCCGGAAATGCTTCACATAAAAGGGATTGTTCGGCAGATCCCACAACAGGTGCCGCACCATCTGATGCACGTCATCGGGTTCCCACGGGTCGCCATCGAGCACATGATCGTACGTCGCCGACCAACTGATGCAGTGGCGGATCAACCACGCGGCCTGCTGATCCTCGGGCACGAGGTGCTCCATGAGGGCAACCAGATCGAGATCGCCCCCGGCGGGCATGTGGGCGCTGGCTTTCATTCCGTTACTGGGCGAGCTGGCTGGTCATCTGCCAACGGGTGTTGGTGGCGTCCCAGCGGGCCTCGATGATCTGGCCGAGTTCGATGTCGCCACTCACCAGTTCGGTGTCGTGTTGCTTGCGGAGATCGCGGGCGGTCAGGCTGTCCACCTGGATGTTGAGCGCGCCGGTGTTGCCGACGGGGGCGCGCCAGGCGATCCAGGTGCCGTCGGCGATGTTGCCGTCGGTGAGGCTGGAGCCGGTGGTGATGACGTGGTTGGTGGCGGTGCTGCTGGTCTCGGTGCCGGCGAAGGCGTGGGCGTCGAACTTCGTCTTGGCGGCGGTGACGGCTTCGTCCTCCAACTGGCTGGCGTCGAGCTGCCCGGTGAGGGTGAGCACGGCGCGGCTGGATTGATTATGAAAGGCGGAGGTGAGCTTCTGCGCGTATTGCAGGAGCTTGCCGGGGTATTGGGTGATTCCTAGTGCCATGATGAGTTGAAGGGTGGTCAGATGGTGGCTCCGTAGCTGCGTTTCCCAGCGCGGGCGTTGACGTGGCAGGCCTTGACGGTGGCGCGGCCGGTGGTGTTGGTGATGCGGAGCTGGCAAAACCAATCCTGGGTGCGACTGAGGCTTTCGTGGTGTTCGTAGGATTGCATTTGATCGAGGTTCACGCCGTTCACGCCGAGATCCACGCCATCCTGCCCGTCATCGAGCACGACGGAGTAATCCTCCCGGCCCCGGTCGCCATGATCGTCGCCGGAGTTGGTGGTGGCCCAAGTGTCGCCGGTGGCGAGCAAGGCCCGGTCGCGGGTCCAGGCGGAGACGAGGGTTTCCGTCTCGCCGGGGCCGGGGGTTTCGGCGGTGATGGTGAGGGTAGGATCCCAGGTATCGACAATGAGGCGCGCGTCGGTAAAGCGTTTCTGCCAGGGCTGCGCTCCGTGGTAGCCACGGGTGAGCAGTTCGGTGGCGATCGCCGACTGGGCCACCACCTGATCGGTGGAGCAATCGAGGTAGCAGAAGGCTTCGGGCTCGGTGGCGTCAACGTTCGTGCCGTAGTAGCCGGAGCTGGTGACACTGACGCCGTTGATCTTCACATCCGGCAAGGTGGCATCAGCGGACCAGACACGGATTCCGCGATCCAGTTGCTGAATGGTGAGCCCGCCGGTAGTCCATACCGTGGAGTTGGTGGTGGCGTAGCCGGTGTCGGAATCGGTCCACAATCGATTGCCAATATCCGGCAGCAGCCCACCGGCCGCCCAAGCCGTGCCGGCATTGCTGAGGCCCGGCCCCACACTGACGAGGGTGCCGCCGCCGATCTGGACAGTCTGCCCGGAGGTCGTGTGCGGATAATCGACCACGATGAGATCGATGTAGGCCGGGGTCGGGGGGGAAAAGATTTCATCCTGCGCGCCGTGCTCCTCGACGATGCGAACCTCGCCATCGAAGGTCACGTAGCAGAGGCGCAGACTGCCGTTGATGGTGAGCTTGAAGAAGCGGCAGATGTTCATGCCGTCGAATTCATCGGTACCCGCCCAGGCTTGGGTGAAGGTGTCGTAGACCAACACCAGATTGTTCACACCTTCATGCAAAATCTTCTTGATGCTACAGGCGACGGCCTCGCCGGGCGTGCCATTGATATTGATGGAGGTGCTGGTGGCGGTGAAGTCGGCATCGCCATCGTAACGACTGTTGCCGAGCCGGAAATAGAGATCACTCGCCCGGCCTTGCGTGTAGCGATAGCGGGCTCCGACTTCCAAGCCGGAGACCGTGATTTCCGCTGCATCGTAGTCCATGCTCGGGGCCAGTTCGGTGCGACTAAGGATCGTCGGATCGTCGGCGGGGACGGCAAAATACAAATAGTTGTCGTGATACTCGGCGACGGCGTTGGCGATATGATCCCAGCGGACGCGGCGCATGGTGGTCTCCAGCGGATCGCTGAGGGTGCGAGCGGTGCCTTGCAGCTCGTTCTGCTGGGTGAGGCCCAGGGTGACGATGCCGCGCTCACTGATCCAGGCGACGTCCACGCCGAAATCCACGACGGACCACGGGGCCACGCAGCCGTATTTGCGGGTGACGTTGCGCAGGTTGAGGCTGGACAGGTCGCCTTTGACGTTGGAGGCGAGCCAGCAGGACTGATCCTTGAGCATCAGGATGCTGTTGTCGCCATCCGCCACGGCGACCATGGCCACGAGCCGATCGTTGTCGCCTTGGTTGATTCGGAAATCGTCAAACTGACTGTAGCGGGTGTAGTCGAGCACATCGCCGGCCACCACCTGGTCGCGGGCAGTCTCCAGAAACATGCGATTCCCGAGGAACAAGCCGAAGGCGCTGCCAGGGATCGGCAGGGTGCCGTCGCCCTGGCCGGTCTGCTCCACGTAATCAAACCCATCGGCGAGGTTGCGCATGACCATGGCCACCTTGTCCTCACCCCGGATGACGATCTGCGTGTTGAAGGCCTGGACGATCTGGTAGAAAGGCTTGACGCCGGCGGCACCATCACTGAGTTCGAGCGGCTTGCCGTCTTCATCCACCAGGAAATCAAGATCCTCATCCATGAGATACCCAAAGGGGCTTTGGATTTGCTCGGCCGGCATAAAGGGCTTGACCTTCCAGAGCCCCCCATCGGCGGCGATGATGGCGTATTCTTCGCCACCGGGATCGGCAATGGTGGCGGCTCCATAGGCTTCGCCCCAGCGGGTAAGACCGTCGGTGGGCAGACAGGGAAGAATGACGTGACCACCACGGGGCTCGGCGGCACCATTGCGAAAGCGCAGGTTCTTGGCCTTACTTACCATTCCGGACGGCAGGAGCGCGGGGGCAATCCGCTCGTCCACCCCACGAAAGGCGGCGTCGCCATCGATCAGGGGCAGCTCATCGCCGCTGCCGTAGTCTCTATGTCGGGTTCCAGTGGGCATTTAAAACATGGCCGGGACCGGGTCGCGATCGAGCGGCTTCTTGGGCGGCGTCTCACATCCGGCTGTACACAGGGCGGCACAGACCGCGATCAATAGCATCTTGCGCATGGGTATATTCTCCGGTTTGGCGTTCGATAAAATAGCAGGCGCCGTCGTCGCACCACACGATGCCGGTGGCGTGGCGGGCATAGTCGAAGCCGGTGGCGGCGACCTGCTCCGGGGCGGGGCCGGCGATGCCATTCAAGGACTGGCCGGTCGGTATATCCACGATGCACATCACCAGCGTATGGTCGGAGGCTTTGGCGACGTTGGTGGCATCGGTGCGGATGCGGTTGGCATGGTCCGCCTCCCGCACCTGCTGCTCGGTGATGTTGTCGCAGTCAAACAGCTCCGGCTCGTACTCCACGGGATGCCGGCGGCACCACTGCCCAAAGATCCGGACCCATTCGAAACTGGGCCGGAAATAGTGCCGGTCCATGAACATCTCGGTCGCGAAGCCGAGGGCCTGGAGGGCGTCTTGGAATTGTTGTCCGGTGACCTGTTTCATGATCCGAAAAGTTTCTGCCACCAAGCGGCACCGCCGCCGGAACCACCGACCACTGCGCCGCTGACCACCCATTGCTTGACGCGCTCCAGCTTGTCGAGGCGCTGCTCCATTGGCTCCACCTTGCTCAATATCTCCGTGTGATTGTCACCGACCTTGGTCTTGATCGACTCCAACTCCGTGAGCACCTGGCCAAACATGAATTCGACGCTGCTCTTATTTACATTTCTTTCGTTGCCCATTGCTTCGTTCACGGTTCAAGAGTGCGCTTGGCCCGGTGCATCCAACCGAAGAAGCGGACCGCGAGATACATGCAGACCCGCCGCCATCTCGGCACCTGCCGTGCTTGCAGGGCATCGAGAAAGACGGCATCACAGACGGCGCGACTATAGCCCAAGTGACTGTAGAGGTAATCGTGCAGCACGGGCGGCTCGGGGTATTGATGAGGCGGAAAGAGCCACCAGAGCCCACGCGGGACACTGGCATAATCACTTACGAACCCACTGGGCACAGTGATGGTCCAAGCGCCGTCCCCAGCGGGGCCAAGGCGATAGATAAAAGCCTGGCGCAGGCGGATCTTCAGACCGTCCTCGACCGGGGTGCTGATGAGTTCGCTTAGAAATTGGCTCATGACTCAGGAAATCCACCCGCTCACGCTCGCTGCTACATTTACGGAGTCGCCACGGCGTTGATGGCGTTGCCGAGCGCGGTGCCACCGGCGGCAATGACAGGGGCGGCATTGGTACTCACATCGCGATCGTAAACATCCACGGAGAGCGAGCGGTGGATGTCGTTGGTACCGCCGGTGATGGTGTAGTTGAGGCCGCGCAGGCCTTCCTTGCTCATGAACGAGCGCGCACTGAGGCGGACGTTCTCGCGGATGGTGCCGTCGGGATTGTAGGTGGTGCGGACTTCGCGGAGGGAGCCGCAGCCCAGGGCGGTCATGCACATGGCACAGAGGATTGGGTAGGTGATTTTACGCATGATCAATTGACATCGACTCCCACCTTTTCGATTTCCAGAAAGGTGTATTGATCGGAGCCGAACACGTCAAAATTGTTGGTCGACTTGGCGACTTGCGCCTTGATGAGGTCACCGGCATCGGCATGGACGATGGCCGAGGTGAGGCCGGTCTGCAGGGAGGTGGCCACCGGCAACGGCAGACGCAACACCAATCGGGCGGTGCCATCGACGAGCACCTGGAATTTGGCTATTTCGCCGGCGGTGCCATTGTAACAACTGGCCTGCAACACGATGCGATAGTAGCCCTCCTCCTTGACGGTCAGCCCATAGCTACCGCCGGTGACGAGACTGGAGGCGTCCACCTTGGAGCTGGCGAACTGAATATCATTCATCGACGCACTGGCGACAGCCTGGTCGGAATTCTTGTAGATGGCGGCGATCGCGCGGTTGGGCGTGACGGTGAGCCCCTGCCCGGCAGTGGTCGCGGCCCCGGCATAATCGACGAGATCGGCCTGGAATCCAGTGTCCCCAAGTTTGGTGACGTTGTCGCAATAGATCGCCCCGGAGGCCCCGACGGTGTTCTTGATACAGGCGGTGCCGACATTGTTGTAGACGGTATCCCGGATCATCACCGGGTAGCAGGCGGACTCGACTTCGATGAAGTAATCCAGCTCATCCCCCACCGCGCAACCAAGGGAGCAGTTGGCCATGGTGACGTTCTTGGCTCCGGCGCCGATGCGGTAAAAGCGATTGGAGGCGTAGCCGGTCTGATCGTTGTCGGACTCATGGTAGCAACCGGAAATGAATGCGCCTTCCACCCCGCCCCCGAGGTACACATGGGCGTAGGGTGTGCTGGCATCACCGGTGCCGGCGTTGTTCTCCATGTTGATATTCCGCAGAAAGATGCCATTGGGGTAGCCGTTGGTGGTGTCCACCCAGACGCCATGCTTGGAGTTGCCGGAGATACTGCCGCCGACGATGCGCGTGTCATTGCACGTTGACGAGTCGTAGGTGAGGCCGTGGCCGGTGTTTTCGATGACATCGCAATGCTCCACCAGCGTGGAGAAAGAGGAACAGCGAACGCCGGTGGTGACGAAGCCGCGAATGGTCACGTTGGAAATGCGAATCTTCGGGGAGCCCATACTCACCCCCACCTTGCCGACGCCGCTACCATCGAGCACCAGGTCGCGGATGGTGGCCCGGCGCACGGCGGCGGTCGAAACCCGGATCGTGATGCGCTCACCGACGGTGCCGCCGATCATGGTGAGGGTGCCACCGGAGGACTCACCCGCCCCGGTCAACGTGTAGTCCGTATCCTCAACGAGCGCAGTATCATTACCGGACGCATCGGTGGCGGTGGCGATGACATGAGCGGCCAGGGCAAAGTAGAAGGGCACGGTCAACGCATCCGTGGCCGTGGCGAGCACGTAGTCCACCTGGGAACAGTTGAACACCGAAATAGCCGCGCCCGCCTTGAGCACGGTGCCGGTGGTGGCCCCGGTGACATCGCGGCCCATGCCTTCGATGACGATTCCCTCCTCCTGCATGTGCAGGCCGGTGTTGAGCAGGTAGGTGCCGGAGGGAATTACGACCTTGCCACCGACCGCTTCGGCGGCATCGATGGCGGCTTGCAGGGCGGGGGCATCATCGGCGACGCCGTCGCCCGTGGCCCCGTAATCCTTGGCATTGAAGACATCCGCAAAGCGGTCCTCCATATAGCGGGGCGTATTGCCGCCCGTAGCCGGCCGCTTGGTGAATTCCTTGGGGTAAATCTTGACGACCTTCGGAGTAGAGCCCGCCCCGCCATCGGCATCGACAAGCGGAATAGGATCGGCGGTGGGGTTGAGGTTGTCCCCGGTCAATTCGTCTTTGTTCTCGATGGTGTTGGCCATGATTTAGCGAGCCAGCATCACTGCTCATTGTAGCCCAAGGTTCCCGTGATGGCTCCCGCCACGGAAAGCTGGGCGGTGACGTTGCCGGCGGCGGTGGCCAGGGCTCCGCGTTTGCCCAGCACCTCGACGGTGTAGCGTTCATTCGCCGCCAGCACCGGCGTGCGATACAGCACTTCACTGCCCTGCTTGAAGACGACACTGCCGGCGGCGCTCACAGAAAAGTCGAGCGTCACGAGCCGTACCCGCTTCCCGCTGGTAGCGGTGATTACCTCGGTGGCCGAGTCGATGGTGACCGCCGAAAGATCCGCCGAGAGATCCGGCTGGTAAGCAATGAGACCGACCGGGACGCCATCCCGTGTGCTGCCGGCGAAGGTTTGAAATTGTTTCATAATCAGTAGGTTTGGACTTCGATGCGATTGGTGACGGGTTGCAACTGGGAGGCTTTCATCTGTTCAGCCTGGAGAGCGGCGGAGGCGCGCTGATCGTAGCGGACGGCCATGTCATCCTGCCCATCATGGCGGAGCCAGTCGGCGTAGGCGGCGAAGGTGAGATAGCTCAGAAAGATGTAGGGGATTTCGAGCTTGGCCCAGTAGGCGGTGGCGGTGGGCAGGTTGCCAGTGCTGGCGGCGGTGCATTTGTAGAAGTTAATCACCGACCCATTGGTATATTGCACATGGTCCCCGATGGCGTAGGCGGTGGCGGCGGCGTATTCCTCCCCCTGAATAAGCGGCGCGCGCTGCTGGAACTCGATCCAGACACGGGCGATGCCAGCGGGCACCTGAACGCCGTTCTCGTTGGTCTCGAATTCGGGGCTCACCCAATTGCGCTGGGTGCGGGGGTTCTTGTTGTAGACGTCGCGCACCATGCCGATCTCAGTCTTGCCGGCCTGCGTATAGCTCACGTACGGATCGAAGACGGTGAGCGGCCCCCAGTAGGCGGTGTCGGTGGGCAGGTTGCCGGTACTGGCGGTGTGGCAGGCGTAGTAGGTGTCGGTCGTAGGGTAGTAGGCCACGTCGCCGGCGGCATAGGCGGTGGTGGCGGCGTAATCGCTGGCGGAATAGTTGCGCTGACTGGGATACCAGTTGGTGTAGTTGGGATCCTCGTTGGCATCAGCCGGGGCGACACTGCTGGTGGCCTGGGTGCATTGGTAATACTTGAGGGTGCCGAGGTAGCAGACCTCGTCGCCGACGGCATAGCTGGTGCCGGAAACCCAATCGGGCCGGTAATGGCGCTCCTCGACCCTCATGGTCTCGGGCCAGTAGGCATCCTCCCACGCTTCGCGGAGGCGGCGGGAGATGAAGCCGCGCCAGCGCCGTTTCTGCTCGGCGGAGAGCTGAGAATACTCTTCGCCGGCCAGTTCGGAGGCTTGCTGCAGGACGAGGTTGTAGTCGGCGGATCTCACCCGTAGGACTTGTGGAATTTGACGTCGCGGCCGGTGGGGCCGGTGAATTGGGTGGTGGAGGAATTGATACTGGCGGTGTTGCCGACGTGAATATCTTTGGTGCCGCCGGCATCGACGAAGACGGCGGGGCAATCCTCTTTCATCAGGCGTTGCCAGGTGGGATCATGCCAGACTTCAGGGCGCGGGGTGCCATCAGCATCGGCGGCGATGTGCGCGCCGGTGTAGTAAAGGGTGGGGTCGATCTCCATGACGGGCGCGCCGAGGCCATCGAGGGAGCGGCGATCGGTGCCGAGTTGCTTGGCAATGTAGTCTTGCGCCTGGCGGGCAGTGCGGATCTCGCCTTCGTTCCATTTGCGGACCACTTCTTTGACCTGTTCGAACAGTTGTTCCTCGCTGATATTTTTTTCGGCGTTCATCTTGATTGATCGAAGCACAGACGGAGCGGAGCCCCTCCCGCCGCCAGGGCGACCCGGCTCAATGGATAAAAGCCGGGCCGCCGGTGGCGAGGTGCGGGAGGGCTGCTTTCGCAGATTCTAGCGACTGTCCGCGATGCGGAGGTAGATGTCCGCTTCGCCGGCGTCGAGGTCGCTCAACGATTTGGCCGTCATGGAGTTGACCGTGAGGTCGACAGTGTCAGCGGCGGCGTAGTCGTGCGTGACGGTGGTACCGGTCTTTTGGTTGACCTCGGTGCCGTTGGCGTTGACCTGCATGCTGACGAGCAATTCGTCGGCATCGTTGCCATCACCGACGGTGATGGTGTTACTATTGAAGGCGGCATCGGAGGCGTCTTCAAACGCGGTCTTGAGCACGACCTTCACGCAGGCGACGGAAACCTTGTCGGCAACAGTAGCCAGGGCAATGACCTGGGCGGTGTTGGCGGTGGCTTCGGTGAGGTCGGCGTGGGTGACGTTGGCGACGTGAGTAGCGCCGCCGTGGCTGGCGCTTTCTTCAATGGTGAGAGGTGAGAGAGTCATGATGTTTTCTCGTTCTTCGTGATGGTGGTTCGTTCCCGGCGCGAGGCTTACGGGATGAATTTGCCGAGGCCGATGGGGTTACCCACTTCCAGGCCGGCAATGTTGCGGATGAGTCGGCGTTCCCCGCCGCCGTTGTTCGAGAGCTTTTCGACGCGGGTGTTGACCATGGGTCGCTCGCAGATCTTGTCCATGTCGAGCAGGTAGCCACGATCCTTGTCGGGCGCGCCGCTGGACCAACCGATGAAGCTGGAGGGCTCGACGATGATCTCGCCGAAGTCGCCTTCAAACACGCTGATGGTGGAGGTGACCTTGCGCTCACTCATGCCACTGTTGAAGTTGCGCTGCGTGAGGGCGGCCTTGCTGTCGGTGCCGTGCTCACGCTTGGTCGTCATCGTGGTAAAGCGCCGACGGAGCGTGGAGCCGCAGAGCAGCTTGTAGGAGCCGTTGGCGAGGCCGACGGCATCGAACACGGCAGTGAGGATGCCCTGCAAATCCGTATCCTCATCGAGGGAGGCGGTGGCCGTGCTGACAACCTGCGCGGCGGCGGGACGGTAGGCCTCCGGGACGCTAAACAGCGTCGGGCCGGCGGTGGAAATCCACGTACCGAGGCGGCATGTCTTGGAGCCGGTGAGGCCGTCGTCATCGGCGGCATCGCCATCCCCGAGGTAGGTGGCTTCCTTGTCGCGTTTGATCTCGACGAGCTTCTTGGCGACGGCCCGCTTGAGCGGATCCTTTGCGCCGGGCATGTCGGTGCCTTCCTGCGTCTGGACGGAGACCTTGGCGGTGCGGCGGAATTCCTGCACGTTGTTCCGCAGCTTGGCGCGATCGCCGTGGGCGTCTTCGTATTCGTCGACGTCCTTGCCATCGACGTGCCCTTCGAGGCCATCGGGGTCGTCGTATTTATCGACGGTCCAGTCGAAAGTTGAGTTGCGGGCTTTCGGCCCCGTCTTCAGCGAGGTGCAGAAAGGGGTGTTCTTTTGGTCAACCACATGGAGAAGGTCGGAGTAATCCTCCTTCTTGGTCGTAATATCTTTGTTCAGTGTTCCAGCAGGCATAGTGCTTGGTGTTTCTTAAATGTCGTCCGGCAGACTGGCCGCCAGGTCATCGACACTTCCTGTCTCCTGAAATCGCTTGCGAGCTTGGGCCTGCGGATCGACTTTGCGCGGCGGCGGCTGGGCACTGCCACGGGGTTGCCGTGGCGGGTCAGGTGCCGCTGCCTTGGGCTTGGCGGAGGCCGGCGGGGCCGCGAGGGCTTGCCGAGCTTTGATAGCCTTGAGGCCTTCCACTGCTGCGCCGACCATGACGGGCCAATCGTTGCCGAGGGATTTCACACCGGGATACCGCTGCACGATGTTCTGGTAGGTCTGGGCTTCCTGGCTTTCGGCATCGCTCAACCAACTGAAGGTCTTCTCTGCCTGCTGCCGATAGGCGGCCTGTTCCCGCAGGGATTCGCGGCGTTTAGGTGCTTCCCGCAACACGGTGACGGCCTGCGCCTGCACAGACATCAGGTGCGCCCGCATGGTGGCCGGATCGTAATCCGGCAGTGCCACCTGATTGGCGCGCAACCATTGCTCAACCCGGTCGGGATCTTCTTCGAGGCCTTGCAACTGTTCACCGACATGTTGGAACACGTTTTCGGCGGTTCCTTCCTGTTGGGCGAGTTGCTCGGGATCCTCGATGTGATCCAGCGCGCCAGGTTTGCGCGGTGGGGCCTCAGACTCCGGTTTGTTCCGGGCTTCCAAGGCTTCCAAGCGTTCCTGAAGGGCTTTGCGTTTGGCGACTTCCTTGCCGATGCGCTTGTCGAAGGCTTCCTGCATCTTCGGGGTCCAGGGAGCTTCCTCGGTGGGAGGCTCCACGGCGTCCGGATCAGCGGGGGCGTCGTCGTCGTTTGCGATTTCGTCAGAGTCGTCGGAGTCTGCCGCCGGTTCGGCGGGATCCTCTTCGGGCTCCGGATGAGAAAGATCGTTTTCCTGTGGCCCATCGTCCGAACTGGGTTCGGGTTGTTCCTGCTCCGCGGTGGCGGGGGCAGATTCGAGTGATGGTTCGATTTCATCGGCGAGCAACTGCTCGACGACAGCGTCGATAGGATTTTCCGTTTCCGTGGGGTTATTGGGACCACTACCCATTGCTTCTGCGTCCATAAGAACAACCAGACCGGAAATTGATTTTGCCGCCGGTCAGCCGCGACAGATTCGATTGTGAACAGGCGGATTCGGGTGTGAGACCGAGGCCCGCCAGGGGCCGTGATGGAAATAGAGCACGCCGGCTCCGGGAGGGGAAGAGGAGGGAAAGCGGAGGGGGAAAGGTAGGGATATTGGGGGACGAATCAACCGGTGGTCGGGGACTTGAGGAAGTCTTCAATGTCGGCTTTGCGCCACTTGCGGGTGAAGCGGGAGGCGGGGTGCGGCTCAATGCCATGCTCGCGGGCGATCTCCGGCCAGGTGTTCTTGCCGAAACCGGTGGCCGAACAGACTTCACCGGTGGTGAGCAGGAGGGGTAAATTCTCGAATTGTTTCCAGGTCATGGCAATGGGTCAGGTGATATTCAGGGTAATCCCGATGGAGGTATTTAGCATTCCAATATCTTCTGGTAGGAGTGGCACTAAAACCGGCCGCGTTGGCGTTTTGTGGATTCCACGTTAATTGATATACCTCCTGGCGGACCAATACTCAGTTGGTGTGCCTTCATAGTCCGAGCACGCCTTGGGCTAGCCGCGCTGCTGCGATCTCGCAGTATTGTTCGTCTCTTTCGATTAGGATGGCCTTCTTACCCATGTCCTTCGCGGCGCGTCCGGTTGTGCCGGAGCCGGCGAATGGGTCGAGGATGGTTTCCACACCATCCCCAGCCTGGTTGATGCACCATTGCATCAGCTTCACGGGTTTCTGGGTCGGATGCTGTGCGCCGTCTTTCATCAGTTCGACACGGTTGATGGTGCAGATTCGCAGAGCGCCTTCCAGATTTGTCCAGGCAAGTTCACCATCGCTTTGACAGATCCTTTGCCCCTTGTCCCAAACAAGCCATTTCATTGCCGGATGTAATGCGTTCACGAAGTAGTTCCCACCCCAGATGATATGGCGATCCGCGCTCTCCATTAGCATTTGGATTTCCCACTGCTTCGGAGCTGATGAGTCCCAGCCTTTGAATTCATAGGCTTTCCGACCGCCATGTTTCGATGTGGTTTGCTTGCCCCCGTCGCGTCCTATCCCATACGGGGGATCGGTAAGCAGTAGATCCACCTTGCCAAGCAACGGCACAATCTGCCGGCAATCGCCGTGATAGATCGTGATTCCGTCCTCTTGGTAGTAGGGAGCGGGCGGGGCACACCATCTCAGTGGAGCCAACCGGGGCTCCGGGTCTGCGATTGTCGTTGTGTCAGATTCAGCTTTCATAGCGTTCGCCCGGCGGCTCACTTCGTCAGTAGGTGCCTATAGATTATCCAGCCGCCACTGGACATCAGCCATTTCATTCCGGTGTTTTTCCACCTCATCTATCAGGTCATGGTATAGCCACTCAGTTTCCTCACCGATCCGCCAGCTACCGTCGATGATGTCTGCGCCTCTCCAGCACACGCCTTGCTTTTGCAGCCACTCCACAACCGCAGTGCATCGCACCATATGCGCCCACTTATCGGGTTGCACCGGCACGGCACCTACCAAATCGCCGGAGCCAATCGAGGATGCCGCTTCCTGCTGAGGTTCGGTTTCAGTTTGTTCGCTCATGGTTTTCGCCTCTCTGGCTCAGCTTGGGTGGTATGCTCTCTTGCAGCATCGAGCATCTCCCGAAGTGTTTTGCGTTTTATCTTTCCATACTTCGGAGCGTATCCGATCCAGCAGGGGTAGCTGCCGTCCATAGACGGTGTTCCCGCCCATCTCGGCATCTCGCGGGCATTCGATTCCAGGTGGTCAAGTCGTTCGGAGTCCTTCTTTAGCTCGCGGATCTTCTCGACCAGTTCATCTTGCATCAGCTTTCCATAGGGGTCCCCAGCGGCGTCCCTGATTTCAAGCACCAGAGCCAAGAGAGGAGCGTCCGAGCCTACCAAACCAGTGGAGTCAATCGGGACTGCTGGCTGTTGTTCATTCTTTTCCATATTCCTGATCTTGGTTTTCCGCCCTCTGACTCACTTCGGTGGTAGGTGTCTTTAGTATTCGTTCATACTTGGCCCGACACGCCCTTGGCGACCTGTGGTTTCCATACTCTCGGTTCAGCATCTTCGATACCCACGGCCACCCCGGCCATTGGAATTGCCAAGCGGCTTCAACTAGATGCACCAGTTGATGAGTCTCGCCATCATAGTCACTGACAGATGGCCACGGTTTACGCCTGCCAAGTCCATGGATCACTTCGGGGGCAGGTGTATTTGTTATGATGCCATCCTCCATGTGGACACGCCCTCCTGTATGCTCATATACCTCACTGCGATCAGAGCGCAGTAGATGAACAGAAAGCCCATTGCTGGCACACCCCACGCCACGTTCCAAATGATTTGCCACCACGGAGCCATGTTTGGCCGGGCTTCCGTATTCGGCCACGCCATACACCTACCAAAATGGTGGAGCCAAGCCGGGATGCCGCTCTCTGCTGTGTTCGGTTCTGTCTTCATAGTCTCAGGTTTGCGCCGTCTGGCTCACCGTGGTGTTAGACGCCATCAGCTTCTCTAGCTCCTTGGCGCATTCACGCCGGGCACAGTCCGCCATGTAGTTTCCATGTCCGGTGAGAGTGTCAGCGCCGCCCGGTCGCCCACAGCTACGACGCCATCGGCGGGCTAGTTTGCCGAGGGCGTCTAACATGTCAGTGGAGCCAACCACGGTCGGCGGCTTTTCGTTCGGTCCGCTCGCCTGCCCAGCGTGGGGCTTACTCTTAGATTGTGTTTCTAGTGCCATGATCGTTTTCCTTTCGTCTACAGTTTCGGTTCCTGCGTCTTGCTCGCGTGGTGGCTCACTTCGGTGTTCGGCGTCTTGCCGGTTATTCGAGCCATGCCAGTGATGGCGAACGGCTTGGCGTGCTCGCGTATTCTGCTGCTTGCTGACGGTAGTATTCGGCAGACCGTATCGCTTTTCCGTGCTCTGCCACCGCTTTCGCTCTCTTGTATCGCACCCAGTCGGCCTTGGTTTCGAGTGGCCGCAGGTCGTTCACGCCGCGAAAGCATATTTCGCTTGAGTTCACCACTTCACACACATACAGAAGCTTGTCTGCTGG
>Ga0208899_1000150_pt1 | contig 43622 bp, 55 predicted proteins | sample VirMetDEL_Nov_24_FD_184518 | JGI IMG/M metagenome (GOLD analysis project Ga0208899, IMG submission 184518) | Aqueous microbial communities from the Delaware River and Bay under freshwater to marine salinity gradient to study organic matter... | ecosystem: Environmental > Aquatic > Marine >... | reverse complement strand
AACAAATACGCTACAGTAGGTATAGGCGATAATCAAACCTTAATGATGACCTATACTATACCTAGAGGATATACTGGCTATGTTACTCAAAAAGATGTATCAGCATCCTCCTCAGCAGGTAAGTTTGCAATTTTAAGTTTAGTAGCTAGACCCTATGGCGGTGTTTTTAATGTAAAAGACAGGGTTTTATCAAGTTCAGGATATAGTACGATTGAATACCCTTACCCTGTAAAACTTACTGAAAAAACAGATGTAGAAGTTAGAGCTCAAGCAGACTCAGCAGGAGGAACAGTTACCGTTTCTGCTGCTTTAGATATATTATTAATACAAAATAGACCGTACCCTGAATGAATGTATTAGGCGAAGGTATTTTAAAATTTAAGAGAAATACACTATAATTTTGTGTAATGGCTAAACCAAGAAAAGGAAAAGCAAAAGTTAAAGTTACCGCTAGTGGTAAAAGAGTTAGTTACGGACAAGCAGGAAAAGCTAAAGGCGGTGGTCCAAGAGTAAAACCTGGAACATCAAAAGGTGATTCTTACTGTGCTAGAAGTTTAGGTATAAAAAAGAGGTTATCTAAGAAAAAACAAAATGACCCAAACACTCCGAATAATTTGTCAAGAAAAAGATGGAAGTGTTCAGGAGCTAAATCAAGAAGAAAATAAAATTAATGCTAGACAAATTAAAAAAGTTAATAGCTGAAAGAAAACAGCAATTAACAGAAACACTCGCCTCAGGTGGCGTGCAAGATTTTGAAACTTATCAAAAAGTCGTAGGCGAAATTACAGGTCTGTCGTTTACGGAGTATTTAATTAGTGACCTGCACAAGGATATAGAAGATGAGTAAAGAAGTTGCCGCATTTGGCAAAGGTGGTGAGCCAATACCTAACACGGTTGACCGTTTTGAAGATACTGAAGTTGAAGTTAAAGAAGATCTTAAATTTACTCCTGATTCAGTTCAGGAAGATTCTTCTTTAAAAGAACAACTCCCTACCCCCACAGGCTACAGACTATTAGTTTTACCTTTCAGTAGAAAGCAAAAAACTAAAGGTGGTCTATACCTAGCTAACGAAACGTTAGAAAAAGAACGTATAGCCACTAACGTAGGATACGTAGTATCACTTGGTCCAGACGCATACGCCGATAAGGATAGATATCCTGCTGGTGCATGGTGTCAAGAAGGCGATTGGGTGATATTCGGCAGGTACGCAGGAGCACGAATCAAGATTGAGGGTGGCGACTTGCGGTTATTAAACGATGATGACGTATTAGCAGTTATTACAGATCCCGAAGACGTAGTAGCAGGTTAATATAATTCACGCAACACAAGGAGCAAACAATGGCAGATGAAGCCTTGCAACAAGAAGAAGAGTTAACGGAAGTTGAACTTCCTGAAACAGAAGAAGACCAAGAGGAAGTTGTAGAAGACGAACCTCAAGAAAAAGCTAAAAAATCTGAAGAGATAGAAGACTATAGCGAAAGCGTTCAAAAACGTATTGCTAAACTTACTTTTAAGATTCGTGAAGCTGAAAGACGTGAACAGGCAGCAGTTGATTATGCTAAGTCTGTTCAAGATGAGCTGAATAAAACCAAAAATAAACTTTCAAAAACTGACGAAAACCTTTATGATGAGTATAAAGGTAGAGTCGGCTCTGAACTTAAATCTGCTCAAGACCGATATAAAAGAGCTTACGAAAATGGTGATACAGACGCCATGCTCGAAGCTCAAAAAGATATCGCTAAGTTAGCAGTTGAAGAAGAAAGCCTTAACAGAGTTAGGGCTAAAAAGTCAGAAGAAGTTGAAAAGCCTGTTGATGTTGATGAAGTTTTAAAACAAAGAACTGCACCTCAACAAGCACCTCAAGTTCAAGTTGATCCTAAAGCTCAGCAATGGGCTAAAAAGAACGACTGGTTCGGCTCTGACGTAGCTATGACTACTAGTGCCTTTGCTTTTCATAGGCAATTAGTAGAGCAAGAGGGCTACGATCCTACATCAGATGAGTATTACTCAGAAGTTGATAGGAGAATGGCAGAGGCTTTTCCTCATAAATTAGGAAAGACTCAACAGAACACTGTGAACGAGGTTGTAGCAGGTTCAAGTAGAGGTTCTACTACCGCAAGAACACGTTCACGTAGAAAAGTACAACTCACACCGAGTCAAGTAGCAATAGCAAAAAGATTAGGTGTGCCACTAGAAGAATATGCTAAGCATGTTAAGGAGTAAAAAATGGTAGAAGATAAAAATACTACTAAAACAGATCGAAACTCCAGATCTGCAGAAAGTCGAGATAACCAAGCTCGCCGAAAACCATGGAGTCCACCGTCATTATTAGACGCACCTACTCCACCAGAGGGCTATGTATACAGATGGATACGTGAGTCAATGGTGGGTCAACAAGATCAGGCGAATATGTCAAAACGTATTCGTGAAGGTTGGGAGCCAGTTATGGCAAAAGACCATCCTGATTTTCAAGCACCCACAATTGAAGACGGTAGACATGCTGGTGTCATAGGAGTTGGTGGCTTAATCCTCGCTAAGATGCCGATAGAAACTGTCCAAGAAAGAAGAGCGTACTACGCTCAACTAGCTGGAGAGCAGATGGAGGCTGTGGACAACAATCTTATGCGAGAGAGTAATCCTGTTATGCCTATTAGTAAACCTAGTAGACAGACAAAGGTTACTTTTGGAAGCGGAGGTTCTAACGGTTAGTTAGAACTTGATTTAAACTTTTTATTTACATAGGAGTAAATAATGGCTAATGTAAACGATCCTAATGGATTTACACCTGCTTTTCATTTAAGCGGTGGCACAATTAGACCATCAGAGTTCGCAATCCAGAGTGGAGCTACAGGTGATATTTTTTCAGGCGATGTAGTCAAACTCTCAAGTGGTTACGTTCTTCAAAGTGGTGCTACTGATGCCCCTCTCGGTGTTTTCCAAGGTGTACAATACACAGCAACTGATGGCACTCCTGTTTGGTCTAGAAAATGGACCTCAGGTACATCAACTCTAGGTTCTGCAGATGCACAAGCGTATGTTTATGTTGACCCTGATATTGCGTATGAGGCTCAGTCTTCTGGGACTCCTACACAAGCAAGTGTCGGCGCACTCTATACAATTACTACAACTGCAGGTGACGCAAACAATCTCCGTTCAAAAGAAGCGGTTACTACAACTACAACTAGCGGTATAGCTAAAGTTATTGGGTTTGTTGACAGACCTGATAATTCTATTGGTCAATATGCTAGATTGTATGTAAGTTTCCCAACTTCTGAGTTCGGCAATAACTAAAAGGTGATTAACAATGGCAATTAACAGAGCTCAATTAGTTAAAGAACTCGAACCAGGACTTAATGCACTTTTTGGTTTAGAGTACGATAGATACGAAAACGAGCATGCTGAAATTTTTGATACTGAAAATTCAGACAGAGCGTTTGAGGAAGAAGTAATGTTGGCAGGCTTCGCACAAGCTCCAGTTAAAGGAGAAGGTGCTTCAGTAAGTTATGACACAGCACAAGAAACTTTCACATCTCGTTACACCCACGAAACTATAGCACTTGCTTTCTCATTGACAGAAGAAGCTATCGAAGACAACCTCTACGACAGCCTATCTTCTAGATATACTAGAGCACTTGCTAGATCGATGGCTAATACTAAACAAGTAAAAGCTGCGAATGTGCTTAACAATGGCTTTAGCTCAAGCTTTCCAGGAGGCGACGGTGTAGAATTATTCGCTACCAATCACCCAACCTTGACAGCTGGCGACCAGTCAAACGAGCCTTCAACAGCAGCAGACTTGAATGAAACTTCACTAGAGAACGCTTTAATTGATATTTCTCAATTTAAAGATGAAAGAGGAATTAAAATCAATGTTCAAGCTAGAAAATTGATTGTTCCACCTCAACTACAATTCGTAGCTGAGAGAATCTTAATGTCTCCAGGAAGAGTTAACACATCAGACAATGATATCAACGCAATGAAAAACATGGGAATGTTCCCAGAAGGTTACGTTGTTAATCATTATCTTACAGATACTGATGCGTTCTTCATCAAGACTGATGCTCCTAATGGCATGAAGCACTTCGTAAGATCACCAATGTCTACTGGCATGGAAGGTGACTTCGAAACAGGAAACGTTAGATACAAGGCTAGAGAAAGATATTCTTTCGGATGGTCAGACTGGCGTGGAATGTATGGTTCACCAGGAGCCTAATCCTTTCGGGGTGGGTACTTAGTTGTATCCTTTGGAAGGGGAACTTAATGTTCCCCTTTCTTTTTTACCCTACCTAATTTACAATTAACTAAACCGAGACTAACTTGTTACTTCAACTGGCTCGGCAGACTTACTCCAAGATGAAGTGACTAATTTAGATAAAGGAGAAAACAATGTCTAAATCAACTTTTTCAGGACCAGTTAAATCACTGTCTGGTTTTATCTCAGCAGGTAATGCTTCAGTAGTTAGCTTAACAGCCGACACTACTTTAAGTGTTGACTCACACGCAGGTAAAGTTTTACTTTGTAACGACGCTGATGGTAAATTTACTTTGCCTTCAATTGTTGCTACCGTTCCAGGAAGTGACGACGATCCTAACCAACTTAATAACTTAGGTGCTTCTTTTACTTTTATAGTAGAAACCGCAGCAACTGACCTTGATATCAAAACTGACGGAACTGATAAGTTCGTCGGTAGCGTTTTTGTAGGTATTGATGACGCAGCAACTGGTAAAACTTTTGTTTCAGGTGCTACTAATGACGTTATTACCTTAAACGGTACTACTAAAGGTGGTGTTGCAGGAAGCATCGTAAAAGTAACAGCTATGGCTAGTGCTAAGTATCATGTTGAGGCATTTTTAATTGGCTCAGGTACTTTAGTTACTCCTTTTGCTGACGCTTAATTTTAGGAGTCGATTATGGCAGACGCAGTAACTTCAACAACTCTGTCAGATAGTGATAGGTCAGCTGTTATTCAGCTGACCAACACTTCAGACGGAACAGGTGAATCAGCTGTCACTAAAGTAGACGTAAGTGCGTTGGCTGCTCGTAAAAGCGACGGTGCAGCTTGTACAGGTTGTAGACTAGCTAAAGTTAGTTATTCTACTTTTGGTATGAGTGTAAAACTTTTATGGGACGCTACTGTAGACACAATTTGTTGGGACATAAACGAAAACTATACAGACGAAGTAGATTTTTGTGATTTCGGGGGTATTAGAAACACTTCTGGTTCTGGTAAAACAGGCGATATCAACCTCACTACCACTGGGCAAGCAAGTGGTGATTCTTATGTTATAGTCCTTACAGTATTTAAAGACTACGATTAATGGCAACCTCAGGAACTAAAACATTTGCTTTAAATATAGCTGACACTATAGAAGAAGCATACGAACTAGCAGGACTAGAACAACGTACAGGGTACGACGCTAGGACTGCTAGACGTTCTTTAAACATTATGTTTGCTGACTGGGCTAACAGAGGTGTTAATATCTGGACTATAGCGGAAGTAACTCTTGACCTTACACAAGGCACAGCGAGTTATAACTTAAACGCTTATGATATTGATATACTTTCAGCAGTTATTAGAGATACAAGTAAAAGCCCTGTACTAGATATTGAAATAGATAGAATAGGAAGACAGGAGTTTTTAAATATTCCTACTAAAACTACTCAGGCTAGACCTACTCAATATTTTGTAGACAGACAAATCACACCTGTAGTAAATTTGTGGCCAACTCCCGATACAAGTAATTACCAACTAATATCCTACAGAATACAAAGGATAGATGACGTTAACACTTCTGCTGAAGACCCAGAAGTACCATCAAGATTTATACCTTGCATGGTTAGTGGATTAGCTTACTATATAGCATTAAAAAAGAATCCAGCTAAAGCAGGTCTTTTAAAACAACAATACGAACAAGATTTTCAACTAGCATCAGACGAGGACAGAAACAGAGCATCATTAATGCTTACTCCTTCTAGGAGATTTTATTAATGGCTTACGCTCAGGGTAAATACTCAAGAGCTATTTGTGATAGATGTGGTTTTGATTTTCCGTATCTAGATTTACGTAAAGAGTGGACAGGTTTTAAAGTTTGTGGAGAGTGTTACGAGCCTAAACATCCACAGCTTACACCTTCAAGGTCACCAACTGACCCTGAAGCATTGTACGAACCACGTCCCACAATTTCTGCACCTACGACTGGATTCGGTATAATTCGTACTTCTAGCCCAAATCCACAGTATAATAATACTGACGATATAATAGGAACTAGCTGGTACATGAAAACAATGACAGGTAGTTTAGGCACAGTAACGGTAACAACATGAGTTGGACTTATACAGATTTAAAAACAGCAATACAAGATTATCTTGAAAGTACAGAAAGTACTTTTGTTACTAATTTACCTAATTTTATAGAAGCTACTGAAGAGCGTATATTAAAAAATGTACAGCTTGATGAGTTTAGAAAAAATGTTACAGGTAATGTAACTGCTAGTAATACATACTTAGCAACCCCCAGTGATTTTTTAGCACCGTTTAGTTTAGCTGTTATAGACGGTGACAGTAATTATAATTATTTATTATTAAAACAAGTTTCTTTCATTAGGGATTATACTCCTAATGCGTCCACAACAGGACTACCTAAATATTTTGGTGAGTTTGATGATAATACCTTCATACTTGCACCAACACCAGATTCTAGCTACAATATGGAACTGCACTATTATTATAGACCAGCCTCATTAACTACCACCACAGGTAGTGAAACAACATGGTTGTCAAAAAATGCACCTAACGCAATGCTTTACGGAAGTTTAGTAGAAGGGTGTATGTATCTCAAAAATTTTGAAAGTATGCCAATTTATGAATCAAAGTTTCAGGAGGCTTTATTAAGTTTGAAAAATCTTGGTGAAGCTAAATCAACTAGAGACCAATATAGGTATGATGAGATACGGAGAGAACCACAAGCATGAAGGAAGAAAAATTAGCTGGCAGTAATATTGCCATAGTTGCCATCGGACGTAGTCAAGTAGATTTTCATTTATCATTAGCTCATAGTAAAGAGTATGATGAAGTCTGGGGTATAAATTGTATGGGGGCTATCACTAAATGTGATAGAGTTTTTATGTTAGACCCTGTTAGTAGATTTTTAGATACAGAAGACGCAGGTACGCAAACAGGTATTATGCGTAAATGGCTACCTAAAACTACTACCCCTATTTATTCTTGTGAACTTGATGACAGAGCTCCGAGTGTTATAGAATACCCCCTACACGAAGTTATAAACGACGCTAAATGTGCTTATTTAAATAATACGGTAGCTTTTGCTATAGCCTACGCTTTTTACCAACGAGTAGGACAAATTAATTTGTTTGGTGTAGACTTTAGCTATAAAGGTAACGTACACTTTGCTGAGCAAGGCAGAGCCTGTTGTGAATATTGGATAGCTAAGTGTAACGATATAGGTATAAACGTAGGCGTAGCACCACAGTCCAGCTTACTTGATACAGATTTACCTCTTAAAGAAAAACTCTACGGTTACCACAGACTTGATGACCCCATAGTTATAGATATAGATGAAAACCATAATTTTATACCTATGACCTGTAGTCAGTTTGATAAAAAACAATACGAAAATAACTTAAAAAATATAACCGAAATTAGAACGGTTATTGATACACCACCAGAAGCTAAAAGGTACTAATATGTTAGATGATATTGTTCAATCAAATTTAGGTTTGGTAATGGTTCAAACTGAAGAAAATAAAGGTCATTCAGCTGAGTGGTGGGCAGAAAGGTTAACGGATAGAATAGTAGGTATAAGTGAAAACGCAGCACCACATATAAGACAACAAGCAGAAGCGTTTAAGGTAGCTATTTACAACACAATACTTTATCATATAAAGCAGGCAATCAATAGTGAGCGATGCACGATGTCTAACCTATTGAAAGCACAAGGACATGAAAATTTAGCTAAAATTTTAAAGGAGCTTTAAATGGCAATTACATCAACACTTACAACTAGTTTTAAAACTGAGTTGTTGACTGGTACTCATGATTTTACTAATGGTACAGGCGATAGTTTTAAATTAGCTTTGTATACTAGTTCAGCTACTCTAGGAGCTACCACTACAGCTTATACTGTAACTGGTGAAGCTAGTGGTACTAATTACACTGCAGGCGGTGCTGCGTTAACTAACGTAACTCCTACTTCTAGTGGTACTACAGCTTTTACAGACTTTGCTGATTTAACTTTTGGTACTGCTACTATTACTGCTAGAGGTTGTTTAATTTATAACGACACAGAAGCTGGTGATCCATCAGTTGCAGCTATAGATTTTGGTGGTGACAAGACTTCAACTGCTGGTGATTTTACTATTGTTTTTCCAGCAGCAGCATCTAGTACAGCTATTATTAGAATAGCTTAAAGATAGCCTAAAATGGCTACTGGTTGGGGTAGAGGTACTTGGGGTTCCGACATATGGGGCGGAACTTCAGTTCAAGTATCTATTACAGGTTTTGAACTTACCTCTTCTCTCGGCACACTCACTTCAGTCACTGGTACGGCGAATGTAACGCCTACTGGTCAGTCTGGTACTTCACAGCTAGGGGCTATTTCATTAGTCACTAATAATAATGTCGCTGTTACAGGTCAGTCTGCTACAGGAGCAGTTAGTGGCGTAGGTGTAAACGCTCAAGCTGTAGCTGTCCTTCCTTCTTTAGACTCTTCCGTCGGTACTCCTACAGTTGTAATTCAAACTGAGGCTAATGTATACCCTATAGGACAAGAGGGCACATCAAATGTAGGTGTTCCTGTAGTTGATGGTGAAGCTAATGTAATCGTGGCTGGTTACGAGTTGGTTTCTTCACTAGGTAGTGTAACAACTATTGGTAAAGCTAATATAACACCTACTGGTTTTGAAGCTACCGCAGGATTAAACGCTGCAAGTGTAAGAGCTGGAGCTAATGTAGCACCTACAGGACAAGAAGCTACAAGTGCGCTAGGAACAGTTACAACAGATGCAGAAGCTAACGTAACATTAACAGGGTTTGAGTTAACTAGCTCGTTAGGTTCAATAAACTTAATAACCAATAATAATATATCCGTAACAGGACTAGAGGCTACAAGTGCTCTTGGATCTGTAAACATACTTTTACAAATAAAAGTATTTATAAGCGGAGTATCAGCTACAGCAAGTTTAGGTACTCTAAGTGTTATAGCAAAAGGTACTGTCTATCTTTCAGGTCAATCAGCTACCGCAGACGTAGGCTCCGTACTGGTTTGGGGAGAAGTGGACGACGGACAAACGCCAAACTGGTCAACTATAGACGACAGCCAAACTTCAGGTTGGTCAACCATAGACGATAGTCAATCACCAAGTTGGGATGAAATTGCTGCTTAAAAATATTAATTATTTTGATGTTTTAATATATCATAGTAAACTATAGGATTAAATTATGCCAAGTACATACGTAAACGATCTCAGGTTAGAAGAAATCGCAACTGGCGAACAATCAGGAACTTGGGGCGTAACCACAAATACAAACTTAGAATTAGTAGCGGAAGCTTTTGCTTATGGTACTGTCGATCCTTTTGATACTGACGCAGACAAAACCGAAACAATGGCAGACGGAGCTACTGATCCTATCCGTAGCTTATATTTAAAAGTAACTTCAACAGCTACTTTAACCGCAACAAGAACTTTAACTTTAGCCCCTAATACCGTATCAAAGGTTTGGATTATTGAGAACGCTACTACAGGTGGCCAATCTATAAATATTTCTCAAGGCTCTGGCTCAAACGTAACCATTCCTAACGGTAGCGTTAAAATGATTTATACAGACGGAGCAGGGGCGACTGCTGCTGTTACAGATGCTTTTACTGATTTGAATGTAGGCGGAACTTTTAAAGTAACTGGCGGAAATCCAAATATAGAAATAGCTGATTCAAACAATACTATAGGACAAACTGGTTTAGTAGGTAATATCACAGCAACAGATTCAGCTGACGCAAATGTCTGGTTGATCGGTAGAGAGTTTGGTTCAACTGCTTTTAAAATTACTAACAATCAAGCATCTTCAATAATATTTAGTCAAGGCGGTAGTGAAACTGCTAGGCTTGATGCTTCAGGTCAATTAGGTATAAATACAAGTTCTCCTGCAACTTTTCTACATGTAAAAGCAGGTTCAAATTCAACAACAGATTATCCAATTACAATAGAAAACGCAGCCAATAGCCTTGATTTGGGGATTGGTGCTTATGGTTTTAGTAATACTGTAGGTACATCACAAGGTAGTGACTTTGAATACAATGTGGGGCGTCATCATATTTTTAAAGTTGATGGAAATGAGAAAGTTCGCTTTGATGAAAATGGCAATGTAGGTATTGGTACGAGTAGTCCATCCGCAACCTTAGATGTTGACGGAACTATCAAACTTGATGGCAATTATCCGACTGGTACAGGTAATGTTGCTTTAGGTAATACTGCTTTAGATAGTGGTTCTTTAAGTGGCAATTATAATACAGCTATCGGTAGTGCAGCCTTAACAGCAAATACTACAGGTCTTGCTAATACAGCTTTAGGTGCTTCAACTTTATTGGCAAGCACAACTGGTAATTACAATATTGCAATCGGATATTTAGCAGGAAGCTCTATAACTTCAGGTAGCAATAATGTTCTTATAGGGAGAGATGCAGGTAGCTCATTAGATACCTCAGATAGTTCTGTAGCAATCGGTTATCAGGCACTCCTCAATTCAACAACTGGTGCTATTGCGATAGGTAAAGATGCTTTGTTAGCAAATACCACTGGATTTAGTAATGTCGCCATCGGTTTAGATGCTCTTACTGCTAACACTATAGGAAATCAGAATATAGCTATCGGTTATAATGCTTTAGCTACGAATGTAGCAGCAGATAGAAATGTGGCGATAGGACAAGATGCTTTGCGCTACATGACTAAAGCAACCTCAACAGATACTTTTAATACTGCGGTTGGCTTTGGTGCAGGTAGCGTAGTTACCGATGGTGTTGCTAACACGCTAATAGGTGGTAATTCAGGAGATGAAATTACTACAGGTGATAGCAATACAGCTTTAGGTCATAATTCATTAAGTGCTACCACTACTGCTTCTGATAATGTTGCAGTTGGTAGATCTTCTTTAGTAGTAAACACTACAGGCGCATCAAATACCGCAGTAGGTACTTATGCTTTAGACGCTAATACTACAGCCGATTACAATACAGGAGTTGGTTTTAATGTACTCTCAGCAAATACTACAGGAACAAGAAACACCGCAGTTGGAGCTAATGCCTTAGATGCTAATACTACCGCTTCTTATAACACTGCTCTTGGTTATGGAGTTATGGGTGTTTCAACCACTGGTACTGGTAATGTTGGTGTGGGAGATAGTACTCTTGGTAATAATACAACTGGTTCAGATAATGTTGCGGTTGGTTCATATAATGGTTCAGTTTTACCTGCTCTTTATTGGAATACCACAGGTTCATCCAATACCGCAGTAGGGCAAGGTGCTTTGCGTAGAAACACCACAGCATCTAATAATACTGGTATTGGTAAAGATGCACTAGCAGAAAACACTACAGGTTTTAACAATGTTGCTTTAGGTTCTCTTGCTTTAGATTCTAATACTACAGCTTCTAAAAATACTGCAATCGGACAAGCATCATTAACAAACAATACAACAGGTGCTAGTAATACGGCAGTTGGTCAAGGCAGTTTACAAAATAACACCACCGCATCTAACAATACTGCTGTTGGTGTTGATGCACTTGGAGTAAACACTACAGGTATCAATAACGCTGCATTAGGTTCAGCAGCTTTAGATGCTAATGTTGATGGTTCAAACAATACTGGAATTGGAAGAAATGCACTTGGTTCAAATACTACAGCTTCAAATAATACTGCTGTAGGTTCTAATTGTTTAGATGTAAATACCACTGGTTCTGATAATACAGCAGTTGGAATGAATGCATTAGGAGCAAACACTACAGGTACTAATAGTACCGCTTTAGGTTATGGAGCTTTACAAAGAGTAACCACAGGAAACTTTAATGTTGGCTTGGGTTCAGGTGCAGGAGAATATGTTACTACAGGACAACAAAATACTTTTTTAGGTACTTTTGCAGGAAGCTCAGCTAGTAACAATGGTAGTTATAACACTTGTGTAGGTTGGGCAGCAGGTGATACAACTGTAACTACTGGAAATTTTAACATATTGATAGGTGCAGTTACAGAGCTTGGTGGAGCAGGACAGGAGAATCAAATTGTAATTGGATATTCAGCAACTGGTAAAGGCTCTAGCACAGGATTTATAAATCCTAATGGTGGAGGAGTTTATCAGGGTAATAATTCATCTACTTGGTCAACTACTTCAGATAGAAGAATTAAGAAAAACATAGTAGATAATGACACAGGTCTTGATGCTATTAATCAAATACAAGTTAGAAATTTTGAATACAGGACAGAAGAAGAAATTACAGATTTTGAAAGCCCTGCTGCTACTGTAGTAAAAAAAGAAGGTTTACAAGTAGGTGTTATTGCTCAAGAAATCCAAGAAATATTACCTGATGTGGTAAAAGAAGAATCAACAGGATGCCTTCGTGTAGACCCTAATAATATTACTTGGTACTTGGTAAATGCTGTAAAAGAACTATCCGCTAAGTGCGATAGCTTACAAAACGAAATTAATATTCTAAAAGGAAACTAAAATGGAAAACGAAAGAGATGTAACACAAATCCTATCAGCAGCAGATGATTCTGTTAGCTTGATAAATGGTGTAAACAATGGCTCTTGGACTGTAGATGGCTTAGAACAAAATGAAATCAACGATATGGTTCAGCGTAATGTTGACCATCTTGAAATCATTTTAGCTTATGAAGAAGTGGTAGCTGATAGCTCAGATAAGTCTAGCTATAACTCTGCTATTTCTACAGGTAACGCTTACATTACTGCAAATAGCTAGGAGGAGATATGTCTAAAGCAGAAGAAAATGTCGTCTTAATTGATGATAAAGAAGTTAAAGTATCTGAGCTTACTAACGAGCAATTATACTTTACGCAACAAATTAACGACTTGCAAAATAAGCAGGCTAGAATCAATTTTGAATTGGATCAGGTCAACGCTTCTTTAAGCGTATTTAGAAACGCTTTATTAGAGTCGTACAAAAAAACCGTAGCCGAATCTGAAGAAGAGGAAGCAAAGGTTGAGGTAAATTAAGATGACAGTATTTGAATTAATGAATTGGATTACTTTTATTGTGACTATTGCTTCAATAGTCTCAGCAGCCACTCCATCCGTTAAAGATGACAAATGGATTGCTAAAGTACAAAATATTGTAAATATCTTAGCTATTAATATTGGCTACGCTAAAAACAAGTAACAAAAAGCTCTTTTAGTTTTAAACTACTTAACTTTATTATTTTCTCAGTATATTATACTTGTATGGCTAGTAAATTAAGAAAAACAACAGCAGATGTAGCTCACGACCTAGCCAAACACGAAGTGCAATGCGCAGAAAGATGGAAAACTGCTTTTCATCGTTTTGACTCAATTGAAGAAAGTGTACAAGAAATAAATAATACGCTCAAAATGAGTGTTTTTGCTTTTATAGGCTTTTTAGCAACTTTACTTATTTCTTTAGCGACAGGTGTGTTTCCTATAAATTAATTATGGACTACAACTCTAATGAGAGGCTGTCACCTCATTTTAAATTAAAAGAGCTTGAGCGTTCACAATTAGCTGAACGTTTTGATATAGATAATAAAGTTAAAGATGAGCACGTTTTTAAAAATTTACAATTACTTTGTTCAAATATCCTTGAGCCAGTACGTACTCATTATGGCGTTCCTTTTTCACCTAACTCTGGTTATCGTTGCCTTAAACTTAATAGAAAACTTGGCTCATCTGACAACAGTCAACATATCCACGGACAAGCAGCAGATATTGAAATCCCAACCGTATCCAATTACGAGCTTGGGGTATGGATCAGGGATAATCTGGACTACGATACCGTCCTATTAGAGTTTTATAAAGAAAATGACCCATCTAGCGGATGGGTACATGTTTCGTACGTTGAAAATAACAACCGCAACCGAGCTTTAATCTTTGACGGTAAACAATATAAAAGTCTTGAATAATACTATAAAATAGTAGTGTTATGGCACTTAACAAGTTTCAATTCAGACCTGGGATATTTAGAGAAGGAACTGCTTACGATGCAGAAGGCGGTTGGTTTGATTGTAACCTCATACGTTTTAACTTTGGCAGACCTGAAAAAATAGGTGGTTGGCGTAAAGAAGTCAATACAACTTTTGAAGGTACAGGTAGACATTTACACAACTGGGTACTTTTAGACGGTACACAAGAACTAGGTCTTGGCACTAACGAAAAATACTATATTCTTCAAGGGGGAACGTATTACGATGTAACCCCTATCCGTAGAACTACGACTGCAGGGCTGGTTACGTTTTCTGCTAGTGATGGTTCTTCCACTATTACGGTAACTGATAATTCTAACGGAGCAGTAGCAAATGATTGGGTAACTTTTAGCGGTGCTGCTAGTTTAGGTGGTAATATTACTGCTACCGTTTTAAACCAAGAATATCAAATAGCTTCTATAATAGATGCAGATACGTATACAATTACAGCTAAAGATACTGGCGGTAGTACTGTCGTAGCTAATGCTTCCGATACAGGTAACGGAGGAGCTTCTGTAGTAGGTACATACCAAATTAACGTGGGGTTAAATGTCTACAGTACTAGTACTGGTTGGAGCGTAGGTACATGGGGAGCAGGACCGTTTGGTTCAACCACAGGTTTAAGTTTTACGAATCAGCTCAGACTTTGGTCTGCGGATAACTTCGGTGAAGATCTTATTATCAATCCACGTAATGGCGGTATATTTTATTGGGACGCTACTAACGGAGTAAGTACAAGAGCGGTAGAACTACAAAACATAAGCGGTGCTAATCAAGTTCCTACAATAGGTCTACAAACACTAGTAAGTGAAACCGATAGACATGTTATAGTTTTTGGAGCTGATCCTTTATCTGGTGGGGTTAGAACTGGTACTAGCGACCCTATGCTTATAGCTTTTAGTGACCAAGAAAATGCTTTAGAGTTTGAACCTCTTAACACTAACACCGCAGGTAGTTTACGAGCTTCAGAAGGTTCAATTATTGTAGGTGCTAAAAAATCTAGACAAGAAATATTAGTTTGGACAGACACTGCTTTATATTCTATGCAATTTATTGGACCCCCTTATACTTTTGGTTTAAACTTAATTAATAAAGGTACAGGTTTAATTGGACCAAACGCAGCAATAACTGCTCCTAACGGAGTATTTTGGATGGGGTACGATAGTTTTTACGTTTACAACGGTGCTGTACAAAAAGTACCTTGTCCTGTGCAGGATTATGTTTTTGGCGGAATGAATGTTACTCAAAGTTTTCAGTTTTTCGCTTTTACCAATAATGAATTTAATGAAGTCGGTTGGTTTTACTGTTCTGAAGGTAGTAATAACGTTGATAGATACGTTACATATAATTACGTTGAACAAGCATGGGCTTACGGTCAATTAAGTAGAACTTGTTGGTTGGATAGAAATATAGTGAACTACCCACGTGCCACAGGCAGTAATTATTTGTACGAACACGAATACGGATATAACGATGACGGCTCACCTATGACTAACGTTTATATAGAAAGTGCAGACTTTGATATAGGCGACGGTGAAAGTTTTGCGTTTATAAATAGAATAGTACCTGATATGCGGTTTTTAAATAATAGTAGCGACGGTAAAGTAAACGTTGTGTTAAAAACTAGAGACTATCCAGGAGACTCGCTCACTACTAACAGCACAAGCCAAGTAGGAGGAGATACACAACAAGTTTATGTACGTTCACGTTCCCGTCAAGCTGTACTTAGAATTGAGTCTGATGATGACGCTTCAGGCGACGGTAATAACGACACAGGTTGGAGGCTCGGAGCTACTCGTATAGATATAAGACCTGACGGTAGAAGATGAGTAAGTTACTACCTACTAGGTTACCTATAAGTTATGACACACCTGTTACTTCAGACGTTTATAACCGTTTAATAAGAATTTTAGAGCTAAACTTAGGTAGTACTGACCCTGATAATACACGTCAAGTAAGCACAGCCGAAAGAGACCAAGAAGCACCGAGCCAAGGAACTTTAATTTTTAATACCAACACTGATACGCTTCAATGTTGGGACGGTAATCAATGGCGTGATTGTTTTACTTCACAGTTTTACGCTACGTCTGCTGGGTATAGTTTAACTAGCAGTTTAGGTACTGTAAGTGTTGTTACTCCGTAAGTGTAAATACTGTAAAAAAGAAAAACCTTTAAACGATTTTGACCAAAATAAAAGAGTCGGTAGACAGTGTAACGCTTGTAAATTAGAGCGTAGACAAGAAAAAATCAATAGTAATCCGTTTACATATATACAAAATCTTTGTACACAGCTAAGATACACACGTAAAAAACAAGGTGTGGAGTGGACTATAACACCTGAACAACTTAACGTTCTTTACGCTAAACAGTTAGGTAGGTGTGCTCTCACTGGTGTTGAAATGACATACAAACGAGGTACAGGTGAGGAATCCGATTTTAATATATCTATTGACCGTATCGACTCTGCTGGCGGTTATCACATTGAAAATATTCAGTTGGTGGGTAAAGTTATTAACTTTTTAAAACACGATTTACCACAAGAAAAATTTATCAAATTAATCAATTTATTATACAATAATCTAAAAGAATAGCTTATGAGCATAGACGAACAGATGAAAGAAGCCCATAAAATTGAGATTAACGTCAATGAGGGCAAAACTTGGTATAACTTAGCCGAAGGCTTTGATAAGTGGAGAGTGTTTCCTAGGCTTTTAATAACGCTTTACGGAATAGCTTTTTATAGAACTACAGAGTGGTTTATGACGTTAGCTGACCCCACTAACGCACAAAGTGCTTTTGTGTCAGTTGTAGTGGGCGCAGGTGCAGCATGGTTTGGTTTGTATGTCGGTAGAAAATAAAGACCCCAACACAGAACTCCATGACTATAAAGGATTGTTTTGGGATGACGTAAATAAACGTTTTTATAGATGGTACGAGCTAAAATTGTTAATGCAAGAAAGAGAAATAAAGGCAAAACAACATGATACCAAATAAATTATTAGACGTTGTTAGCGGAGTAGTAGACAAGTTTATAGTAGATAAAGACTTAAAAAATACTCTTAAACATGAGATGGAGATGTCTCTACACAACGCTAACTTAGCACAAATAGAACTAAATAAAGCAGAAGCACAACACGCCAGTATATTTGTAGCTGGTTGGCGACCTTGTGTCGGTTGGATATGTGCTACAGCTTTAGGATATCACTTCATTTTAAGTCCTATTTTAGCTACTATATTGGCACTTTCAGGTTATACTATTACTTTACCTGAGTTTGAATTCGGTCAGCTCAGCACCATCCTAATGGGCATGCTCGGTTTAGGTGGCTTACGTACATTCGAAAAAATGAAAGGTGTAACTAGAGGAAACTAATGGGTTTAGGTAAAAGTGTAAAAAAGTTTTTCAAAAAGAATCTAAGGGACATAGCCACCGTAGTGGGTTTCGCTGTTGGTGGTCCTGCAGGTGCTGCTATAGGTCAAGGCATAGGCTCAGTAGGTGAAGGTAGAAGTTTACAAGACTCTTTAACTAGTGCTGCTAAAGTTTATGGTGGTGCTAATATAGCTACAGGATTTGGCATAACTCCAGAGACGATAACTCCAGGAAGCGGAAACTTTTTATCACTTTCCGCTCCAACAGCAACACAACAAGGTATAGGCGGATTTTTCCAAAATCTTGGCTCAATGGGCTCAAATGCCTTATTAGGCACAGCCATACCTACTACCCCTTTAGGTTTGAGCTTTAGTTCTTTAACAGGTTTACAAAAACTAGGTGCTTTAGGTACAGGTGCTGCTATGCTAGGGGGAATGGGAGAACAACAAGGCACAGCGAGTATGCCAGCAGCAGCAGGCGGTCAATATTTAACACAAGGGCTACGTCCAGCGACAGTGAGCGACGTTTACGGTACAGCCTCAGGCTTACCCTCAGCTAGTACAACACTAGCTAGTGCTATGCCAGGAGCAGTAGACCCGATTACACAAACCTACTTACAGATGTTAGCAGGTCAAGATGAAGACTACGGTACGTTAGCCTTTCCTCAGTTTAGTCAACAAGAACTCATGGCTGCTAAAGATGGTGGTGTAGCAAGACTCGCTGACGGTGGAGCAATGCCAGAGGTAGATTTACGTAATTCAGGAGGTGGTCTAAGCGATCCTGAGGGATCAGGTAATAAAGACACTATACCAGCGTTGCTCGCCGACGGTGAGTTCGTAATGACTAAACAAGCTGTAAAAGGTATAGGTAACGGAGACCACAGCAGAGGTATAGAAGCGTTATACGCTATGATGAATTTTAATGAAAACAAAGCACAGAACATGGGGTTAGGTAAAGCATAATGGCTACAGAAACACAATACGCAAGAACTGAAAGTTTACCACCAGCGTACTTACAACAATTTTTCGCTGGTGTTCCAGGAGCCAATATTCCTGGCATTCTGCCCTTGCTCAATCAAGAATTAGTAAACCGTATCTTAGGTATGGGCGTAGAAGGTGCTACACCTTATACCTACACAGGTCAACGGATAGCTGAATTTACTCCTGCAGAAGAACAAGCGTTTAGACTAGTGGGAGAAAGTGCTGGTGCTTATATGCCTTATATGCGTAGAGCTGAACAATTAGGCGAACAAGGTTTAACCGATGTACGTAGAGCTAGTGATATAGGCACAAGATACTTACAACAAGCTGGACGTGAAGGTGCAGGTGCTGTACGTGAAGCAGCAGACATACTCAGAACTGTACCTGAAATAGCAACAGCTGGAACTACTGAAGGTCAGCGAGCAATTAGAGGCGGATTAGGTACTTTAGGGCAAGCTCAAAATTTAGCTTCAAGAGCAGGAATTAGTTTAAACGAAGCACAAAACATACTAAGAGGAGCTACAGCCCAAGATGATTTAAGTAGAGCTCAAGCCTTAACTTTAAGAGCAGGACCCAGTTTAGGTCAAGCAAGACGTGAAATTACTGGTGCAAGACCACAGTTTGGTGAAGCTAGAGGGGCTTTAGGTCAGGCAGGTTTAAGCGGTTTATTATCTACACAAGCCTATCAACCTTCAAGAGCTGCAACGTTCTACAATCCGTTTGAAGAAGCAGTAGTACAACAAACATTACAAGACATAGGTGAACAATACGGTAGAGCTGATATAGGTGAAAGAGCTAGACAAATTGCTAGTGGTGCTTTTGGCGGTTCTAGAGGAAGATTAGCTCAAGAAGATATAGCTAGACAGTTTGGTAGAGGAGCTACAGAAGCTATAAGCGGTATACGAGCAGCAGGTTACGGTAGTGCTCAACAACAAGCTCAGCAAGCCTTTGAAGCACAACAAGCTAGACAAGCTAACCTAGCTGGGCTACAAGCTCAACTAGGTTCACAATACGGCTCACTAGCAGGTCAAGAAGCTCAAACAGCTCTACAAAGAGGACAGGCTTTAGCTGGGTTAGGGCTTAGTGAAGCTGAACAAGCCAGAGCCATAGCACAACAGTACGGTGCTTTAGGAGCACAAAGAGCAGGAACTGAATTAGCTAGAGGTCAGGCTTTAAGTCAATCAGAATTGAGCGAACAACAAGCTAGACTTAATCAAGCTGCAGCACTTTCCAATATGGCAGGACAACGTGCTGGTATGGGTGCTCAACTAGCTGGGCTCGGTACAAATTTAGCTGGTGTGTACGGAAACGTGGCTGGTGGTCTAGGTAGTTTAGGCACAGGGCTCAGTAATATACTCGGCGGAGTAGGTAGAGATATTTCTAGCACAGGCTTACAATTAGGTCAATACGGTGCTAACGTAGGTCAGCAGATGGCAGGGTTAGGACAAGGTATAAGTGGCTTAGTGGGTACAGATATTAATAGACTACTAGGCGTAGGCGGTATGCAGAGAGGTCAGCAACAAGCAGGTCTAGACTTAGCTTACCAAAACTTCTTAGGTCAATACAACTTGCCTATGCAGACCTTTGGTCAAATAGGTCAGTTAGCAGCAGGTTTTGCTCCAGCTTTAGGCGGTCAAACTTTAACACAAGCCAGCACTAGTGCACCTAGTAACAGCTTAATGCAAGGGCTAGGTACAGCTATCGCAGCTTACGGAGCTCTTACCTAATGATTAATCAAGATGCTTACTTCAATAATTTAGAAGCAGCAAGAAATTTATTAGCTCAAAACACACCTGTTGAAACTGTATCACAGCAAACAGGTATACCAAGAGAAACACTTTTAAATATTTTACAAAGTGATATTTCTCAACGTCCTACAGTAGCTACTCCTCCTACTGGTATGGGGTTGTCTAGTTTGAGTGGCCAGTTAAATACTGATATAAGCTCAATAATGCCAAACTTAGGTACAGACATAAGCGACTATTTAGTAGATGAATTAGGTTTTGACCCTATGATGATGGTTGAGCCTGATATAGATACTGATTTTGACATACAAGAAACTACTCCTAAACAAGACGTTAATAGAGCTAATGCTCAATTAATGATTGATGACCCTAGTCAAGCTGAAGAAGTATTAGCAGCACAAAAAATACTTTCAGGTCAATCTGATGAAGACGCTATTGATGTATATAAACGAGCTTTAGCAGATTACGCAGGTGTTGATTATAAAAACTTAATACCGCTACCTGATAAAGATTTTGCTATAATGATGGCTGGGTTAAAACTAGCAGAAGCTGGTACAAAAGGTGAAAACTGGGCAACAGCACTTACATCAGCAGTTACTACAGGTTTAGCTCAATACGCTAAAGAGAAAAAAGATTACACTAAAGCTATAAACAGTATAGACTTACAAAGAGCCATGCAAAAAGACAAACAAGTTATGGACTTTATAGGTAAGCAAATTGACGCTGATATTAAATTACAAAACGAAATGCTTACAGGTACACGTAAAGAATATCTTGTTACGTTGCCTGGAGGTGACACACCAACGATTATGCAACTTACCTCACCACAGGTTGGGTTATATCAAGCTAAGTTCGGTGTTGGCTCTATAAAAGAGTATGATTCAGATAGTATGGGTGCTTTAAGTAATTATACAATTACATACTCTGACGGCTCTACTAGCAAAAGACCTATGACTAACGCTATGGCAGCACAATATGCTCAAATGTTAGACGATGGAAAAATAACTGGTTTTGTTAAATCTGGTGTTGAAGGTGCTGACGATGAGTTTCAAGTTATGGTACGTGATAAAGGTGCACGTAAAGACACACCCTATAAGTATCAATTTGTAGGTCAAAGTGCACTCAATACGTTACTCAACGATACAACTAAAGAAGTTAAAGTTTTACCGAAACCTGGCACCAGTTACGAAGTTATAAACTTAGAAACAGATCAACTTGAACGTGTGCCAGCTGACCAATATTTTAAAAACATTGACCGCTATAAATTAAAAGGTGGTTTAACTGCTAGTATTTCAAACGGTGACCAAACTATTATGATTGGTAGTGACGGCAGTGGTTTTAGTGGTTTAAATGATAAACAAGCTGGACAAGAAGTAGAAAAGATTGCTACTCAATTTAGAAGTAGACAGTTCTTAACTGACAATGTTTTAACAACAGCAGAAAACTTAGAAGAACTAGTTATGGGTATGGAAAACCCTGATTTAGCCTTTAATAACTTAGCAGGAGCAGGTCTTGAGTTCGGTAGAAAAGTTATCGCTACTGTTAATGCAGCAGGTAAAGCGTTTGAATCTAGTTTTGGCACTAACGCACAAGGTGACAAAATTGAAAAATATCAATACCAAATAGGTGATAAACCTGTATCTTACACAGACTTTAAAAACACTATATTAAACAGTCAAGGTTTTCAAGAGTTAGAAAAAAGCGGACTAGGTCAATATATAATACGTTCTGCTCCTGACCGAGCTAGAGCTCAAGCAGCATTATTTAATATTGCTTTACAAGGTGCAGCAGCTTCGGGAGGTGACCCCAGCCCTGACCTTAGAGCTATATCTGATAAAGATATGGAACTATTTATGAAACGTGTAGGGGCTAACGCCACTAACGCTGAAGACTTTTTAGCAGTTATTAATGACTTCAAACGTGACATAATCAACACAGAATTACTTTATTACGAGTCAGCTAGAACACTACCTATAAAAAGGGCTATGCGTGTTAAAAATGAAGAAACAGGTTTATATGAAGATAAAGTTGTTGACTTGTTTGACGCACGAGGGCTGTATACTCAAGCTGATAAAAGAAGTGAATTATTAAGAGAAAAACTTAACACTATCACCACACCACGTAAACTAGGTACTGATTCAGCTGTTTCAAGTAGGACTATCACTAGCCTTAAATTAAACCCACTACAACTGTCAACAGGTGAAAGTATTTCTCCTGTAGAAAGTACAGGGTATCCGTTGCCTGGAGTTAATGACGCTACCTATGAAGATTTAGTAGGTTACGCAGCAAGTCTTAGCCCAAGCGACGTGAGAGAATTTAACCAAAATTTAAAAACATATTTTTCTAGAACTAGAAATCCTCAAGGATTTAAAATATATTTAAACTTTTATAAAAACGCAGGTATTCAATAATGGCTCAAGATGATGTAGTAAATTTAGATGCCTACTTAGAGGATATTGAAGAGAGTCAACTTTTTCAATACCCTGAAGCTATAGCTGATAAACCATACAGCGGTGCACGTTTCGGGGATAGTTTTAAAAACTTTTTAGTAGAAGATTTAGGTGTACCTCAAAACTTAATTGATATAGCAGTTGGTAGACCTGGAGGTTTTAGAGAAAGATTCTATAGTCCTGGCAGAGGGATGGATCCATTTGGGTTACCGCCTATGTCGCCTATTCAGTTTAGAGGTTTTAGAGAACTTATGGAGCCTACTGACCCTAGAACTCAAATGGCTAGAGAAGCAGGTATAAAAGAAGATCCTCCTAGTCAAATAAGTAGACTCGCTGCATTTTTACCAGAAGACACATATGACACAGGTGTACAAAAACTAATTAAACAATACTACGGAGAAAATTTTGATGTACCTAGTAAGTTCAATTATGAGTTTCAACGTGAGCCTTTTGACAAACAAGTTATTTACCGTGACCCCACAGACAACGAACTAAAATTTATTAATCCTCCTGGCATGGACATTGGCTCGTTCACCGCTGGTCTTGAACCTTTAATAGCAGAATTTGCTGGTGGAGCAGCAGGTGCTGGAGTTGGGGCGGTAACTGGTGTTTCTCCTGTGGTGGGTGGATATACTGGCGAAGTTTTAGCGTCATTCGCTTGGCGTTTAAATAACTTAAATTTTTTAAAAGATCAAGGCTTACTGGACGAAAGCTACGACAACTCAAAAATATTAACTACAGCTATGAAAGACGCAGGTTTTACTGCCTTGTTTAGTTTAGGTGGTATAGGTGCGTTTAAGGCTTTAAGTAAATTTTTAGGTAATACTAAAGCTATTCCTGGAGTTAACGAAGAAGAATTCGTTACTGCTTTTGAAGCTCTAGAAGAATCTGTAAAAGGCACTAAAGGTCAAAAGATATTAGAAACCGCAACTGTGCCAGAAATTATGGAAGCTGGTAGCGTTGGCTCTCCACTTATAAGAAGAGGTCTTCAAGCAGAGCTCGTGGACGCTGCAGCTAAAGGAGACGTAAGAGCAGCAGCAATAGCAGATAGACTTGAAAAAGGCAGTGGTGCCAAAGAACGTGCAGTAGCAGAAACTGTTGAAGAAGCAGGTGAAGTCATGCCGACTAAAGGCACAGTAGGTGAAGAACTTACTAGACTTGAGCCTGAACAAGTAGTACGTAAACAAGAACTGGGTTTAGGTATGCGTGGTCAGTTTGAAGAAACTGTTGACCCTAAAATACTAGAAGCGGAAAGAGCTATAGAAGAAGTCCGTGGTAGTTTTGACTCGCAACTCAACACGTTATTAGACGATACTGTTGACCCTAACGTAGCTTTAGATTCTTTACGTCAAACTGTAAAAGATATTCAAAAAGGCGATAGAGCTGTAGCTGGTACAGGCAAAAGTTTTAAAATTAAACTCAACAAAATACTCAGTGACAATAAAACAGAAGAGAAAATATTAGACAACGTTTTAGATTTAGCTAAAACTAGTGACCGTCAATTCTTTAAAAGTTTTCTAAATGATCCTGAGTATGTAGACTCAAGAGTATTATTAAAGAAAGCGTTAAAAAATAAATATAAAACTATGTTACAAACTGACGAGGCAGGTAATTTAATGCCTATGTCAAGAGATGCACATAATAAGTTTTTAACAGAAAATAAAAATTTAATTGAAGACCTATTTGACGATGCCGATATAACAGCGTTTAAAAATGCAGAAACTTGGGCTAAACAACTAAACAGACAAGAAACACAAATTAGTAGAATCATCAGTGATCTACAAAGAGAACCATGGGGCAAGAATACTGAGCCTGAATACATTTTCCGTAATACATGGACACGTGAACGTGAAGGTATAACTAAAACTCAAAAAGTAAAAGATATCATTGGTGAAAACCAAGAACTAGCAGATGAATACCGTCTACTTATACTTAACGATATGCGTAAACAAACTAACGGATTCCGTGAAGGTTTACCAAAATACATAGACGACTATGGTGCTATGTTAGACGAATGGTTTCCTAAAGAAATGAGTAATAATCTACGCTTTTTAAGTAACCTGATTGACGATATGAAAGTTAATCCTGGAGCTAAAGGCGGTGATGATTTAAGCGTTGAAGTTTTAAATAAAATGGCTAGAGTTTATGTAGGATTCTTTACCGCTCCTGGTAGGGCGTTGAGTGCTGCTAAACAATTACTAGGTGTTTATAAAAATTCTAAGTTTATAGAAACTTTGCTAAACCCACGTAAATATCTTAAAGATATTCAACAACGTAAAGTATTTTTTAATAATCCTTTTGTAAAAGAGTTTGCTAGAGGTATGGGCAGAACTTACGGTAGATCAACAGAGCTCGTCTCAGGTTTCACTGAGCCAGAAGAAGGTCAAATAGAAACCACTAGCCCAGTATTAATAGGTGAAGATTTAGAGCTTAATAGAGGCGGAGAGGCATTAATGGAGTTAAAATACTAGTTATGGCTTTATACGATAGATTAAGAGAAATGCAGATGCCGTTAGGCGTAGGTAGAGGTAACGTTCCTCCTTCAGAACCTGAGCCTAGAATCACTAGACCAGCTCCAGTATTTACACCACCACAAAATCAAATGGTTGGTATACCGACTGTGCTTCCTGCTCCAACGCCAGTACCTACACCAAGACCAGCACCAGCACCAGCGCCAGCACCAAGACCAGCACCAGCACCAGCGCCAGCACCGAGACCAGCACCTGTTTTTGAAGGAACTGTCGGCAACCCAATGCAACCTTCTTTAGAGTTACTGCCAGATTTCCTAAAACCAGCTCCGTCTGGATATGCATATGATGCAGATGGAAATTTAATTCCTGTTGCTGTTGATCCTCCTAGACCTACAGAGCCTGTAGCTCCACCAAGACAAACCACTTCAACCACCTACCCAGGATTACCAAAATTTGATCCAACAACAATACAAGAGGCTCTATCCGTGGATATACCAAACCCTGGCAAAATAGTAGATCCTGCAATGCCTGTGGTACCTTCCCCTTCAATAAGTCCACCTGCACCCACATTCACAGGCTTACCTGAAGGCTACTCATTTACACCACCAGAAGGAAGAATGTATTCAAGTGTAATGCCACGACAAGGATATAGGTATGCTTACGGTCCTAACGGAGAAAGAATTGAAGTTCCAACTCCAGTTATAGATGTTCCTTATGTACCCCCAATGCCAGAAGTTGAGCAGGGTATAGCTGATTTATTAGATAGAATAACTGCAGGCGGAGGTAAGCCAGAAGATTTCGTTATCTATCAACCACCAGCAACGCCTCAATATGATTACTTGCGTGACCAAGAAGATTCCGTTATTTGGCAAGAACCACCTACACCTCAAGATCAATATTTACGTGACCAAGAAGAACGAGAAAAAAACTTAGAAGATACAGGCGTAAGTGAAGAAGTTATTGAAGACGTAGTTACAACACCCACACCAGCGCCTACACCAGCGCCTACACCAGCGCCTACTCCAGCCCCTGCACCTGTGCCAGCCCCTGCACCTGTGCCAGCCCCTGCACCTGTGCCAGCCCCTGCACCTGTGCCAGCCCCTGCACCTGTGCCAGCCCCTGCACCTGTGCCAGAACCAGAAGATATTCTTCCTGGAGACAATATAGCAGAACAGCCTCCTATAGTTGTACTACCCCCAACGCCTGAAGAGGAAATGGATTTAATAACTCCTGAAGTTGATGTACCAGAAGACAGTATGACAGGGCTAGGTAGCTTTTTTACAGCACCGCAAATAGAACAAATTGTCAGACCGCCCGAACAAATAGCAGGCACAACCGATATAGACAAGTTGCTACAACTTCAACGCGATAGTTTTTTAAAATTCTTAGTTCAACCACAACAAGAAACTCAAACCGCCTATACTCCTCCTCCTACCGATTCTACAGCCAGTGGGTCAGGTTATGCAGGTGTGGGGTATACTCCTTATACAGGATACAGTGGTTCTCCTTATGTAAACCCAATAGCTGAACAAGTACAAAACTATATGTATTCTCAACCACAGACTATTCAGTTTCCTACTAATCAAATGTACGGTATGCCTGAACCATTGTACTTGGCTCGTGGACCACTTGATGAAATACGTGGTAGTTATGGTGATGTATACGGTGGGTTGAACTTTCCTGATTTTAGTGGTATTACTAGTTTAGTGCCTCAAGAAGAGATTTATAATCTATATAGAGGCAGATAACTATTTTAACCAGTCGGTAAAAGTTTCTTCACCTAATACTAAGTTAGCTATAGATTGTTTTTTACGTAGAGCTTTTACTATTTTTTCATCTACAGTTTTTTCACAAACTATATCTATATAAGTTACTTTGTTGGTTTGACCTATGCGGTGTGCACGGTCTTCGGACTGTAAACGTTTTTCAAGGTCGTAATTATTACTGTAGTAGATAACTGTGCTGGCAGCAGTCAAAGTAATACCGTAACCACCAGTCTGTGTATTACCTACAAAAAATCTAAGGGGGCTATCAGGGTTTTGAAACTCATCAATTACCCTTTCACGTTCACTTTGCTCAACACCACCGTAGTAAACTCCTACGCTATCATCACCATAAGTTTCTTTTAGTAGTTTTTCTATACGTTGAATATCATATCTATAGTTAGCCCAAATGATCACTTTTCCGTCAGTTTCCTCTAAAATAGAGGACAATTCAAGGAGTCTTTTTGAAGGAATCTCGGTAGTTATACCGTCATCGGTTACTGTGAATCCACATGAAATTTGGTGTAACCGTATGATTTGTGTTATTACATGGTTTATAGTTACAGTCTTTTGATTTTTTAATAAAGTAACCGCAAACCGTTGTAATTCTTTGTATGCCTTTTGTTGTTCGGGCGTCATTTCTATTGTACGTTTTAAATATATCTTTTCTGGTAAATCTAAACAGTCTCTTTTGAGCACTCTGTGGCTAAACTTATTAAGTAGCTCATTAAGTTCGTCCATATTTTTATAACCTGTAACAAATTTAAACGTTCTACCGTGCCCACGTTTTTCTACTAAATCTGCATATCTAGCTCTAAAACTATAGAAGCTACTAAAACCTAATAAGGCAGGATTTAAAAACATACATTGACTATATAAATCTAAAGGGCTTTTAGTTACTGGTGAGCCAGTGAGTATTCTACGGTAGTGAGCATACTTACCTAACCGCACACAGCTCATGGTACGTTTAGCATCAGGATTTTTTATAGTTGTGCTTTCATCTATTATAAACATAGTTTTATTACGCTGTATAAACTTACTAGCAAACTCTACACCTTTCTTAGTACTAAAAGCCTCTATGTTCATAACTAGAATTTTTAAGTTAAAATCATATTCAAATAGTTTTACTAAATCTTTTTTAAACTTTTCGGTATGGTTACTTTGCCACTTTACCATGTCATGTGGCACGTGGTCAGGTAAGTGACTTGGTATTTCTTTACTTACCCAGTTGTCGTATACACCTTTAGGTGCTACTATTAACACGTTGTATATTTTTGATTGACCGTACAGGTGAGCAAAGTTATCAATTACTACTTTTGACTTACCACACCCCATCTCCATAAACAGAGCATACTCATCTTTATCAACACAGGCGTTGAGTGCTTCAAGTTGATGCTCATAAGGCTGAGTCTTAAATTTAAAATCTGTCATTTGTCTCGTCTCTTATATATAACTATAAATTAAGTTAGGTAAAAATAAAAGGTTATTGCACGTTTTATGTCAATAGGGTGACAATACGTTTAGCCAATACGACGCAACGCCTTATAACTACTGGGTTTATTAACGTACCTATTGACGCTATTGGCTGTTTTTAAAATTTTTTAAATTTTTAAACTGTTAAAATATTTTTGCTAATATAAGAAATAGCTTTATTTTATTTTTAATTAGTTTATTATTAATAAGGGTAGCTTAATTTAGTTAGTTAGTTATTCATATATTATCTCCATATAATATAGGGCTACTCCTTTTAGGGTAGCCCACTTTTAGAGATACAAGAGACAAGATGACAGTATACGTAATACAAAAGCCAGACGCTAAGAAAAACATACTCTCCGCTGCAAAGTACGGTGAGTTTGAAGTTGTTCTTGAGAACAATCCTGATTTGATTTTTAGTCCTGGACCAACTGTAGCTAAAGTCCGTAAAAAATTGAAGAACTTTTCTGATGATGATTACCTACTTTTAATTGGTGATCCAGCTTTAATAGGTGTATGTGTACATTATGCTTTACATTTTAATAGAGGTAGGGCTAACTTACTAAAGTGGGATAACCGTGAATTTATATATTATAACGTGGAGATAAATACCAATGTTTGAACCAGAAGATAAACCAATGGGCGACGCTTCCCTAAAAGCGTTATCTGAAAAGTCACAAGAGTTACAAAAGTTAGACGGTGACATACAAGACTTGGAAGAAAAACTAGGTCAGTTAAAGGCTAGTTTTAGACAACTGAGTGAGGTAGACATACCTAATATGCTTAGTGAACTAGGACTTAGTGAAATAACTTTAGCTGACGGCAATAAAATTAGTACAGCTACTTATTACTCAGCTCGTATAAGTGAAGAGAAACGTGACGAAGCGTTTACTTGGCTGAATGATAATGGCTTTGCTGACATTATTAAAAATACAGTTTCTGTAAGTTTTGGTAGAGACGAAGACGACTCTGCTAGAAAGCTCGTAGACAGTCTTGAAGATAATGGGTATACTACTGCTCAAAAGCAGTGGGTAGAGCCTATGACTCTAAAAGCCTTTGTGCGGGAACAGGTAGAAAAAGGTTCCGACCTGCCTTTAGAAACCTTTAATGTTTATATAGGTCAAAAAACAAGGATAATTAAAAAATGACACAAGAAAACGTGAAACAAGAAATAAGCGAAAAGAAAAATACTAACCTAGCTGTAGCTAGTGCTTTTATTGAGGACGCTAATAGTGGGTTAGAAAACATTACCGCAGAGGATTTAACTATTCCTCGTCTTAAAATACTTCAAGCGTTAAGCCCAGAGGTAAATAAGCGTGACGGTAAATATGTTGAGGGTGCTTCTGCTGGTGACGTAATTAATACAGTTACTAGTAAACTCTATAACGAAGATAATGAGCTAGTGGTTTTGCCTGTAGCTTATAAAAGATTGTTTTTAGAGTGGCAACCTAGAGAGTCTGGCGGTGGTTTAGTTACTCAGCATGAAGACCAAGCGATACTTAGTAAAACTACTAAGAATCATATCGGTCAAGACGTGCTTGAGAACGGTAACTATATACAGACTAGTGCTAACCACTTTGTTTTAGTTCTAAACAGTGACGGTAGTTATGATACAGCTATGATACCTATGGCTGGAACACAACTGAAAAAGTCTAGAACTTGGAACTCAGTTATGGCTAGTATTAAAATGAGGTCTAATGACAAGGTGTTTACTCCACCTAGCTTTAGTCATAAGTACCTATTAAAAACTGTACAAGAGTCTAACGACCGTGGCTCTTGGTTTGGTTGGAGCATAAGTAATCTTGGACAACTAACTAAAGATGAAATGTTTTTCTATGAAGCTGCAAAAGATTTCGCAGGTACAGTAGGAGATATCAACTTATCTCAATCATCAAGTGAAGGTGACTCAACGTCTGAAGCACCATTTTAATACAAGGGGGGTTTTATACCCCCCTCTTTTTATAGGAGGAACAAGTTGGAACTTGCCGAACAGTTTAGCAAAGTTTTTGTAGGCTCAAAACGTGCTCACGGCATCTTTAGTATAGACGATCAAAGCAACGGTCAAAAGCAACAAGGTACAGCGAGAACTATAAAAACAGTAGGAGCAACCCTACAAAATTGGAAAGAACACCTAGAAGGTAGAACAGGTTTAGGTATTATCCCTATCAATGAGGATAACCTTGTACAGTGGGGTGTTATAGATATAGACACCTACTCACTAGACTTACCTGAATTAGTTAAGAAAATAGAAAGTTTTAAATTACCGCTTATAGTCTGTCGTAGTAAAAGCGGTGGTGCCCATGTGTTTTGTTTTACTACAGAGTGGATACCTGCAGGAGATATGCAAGACAAGCTACGTGAATTAGCAGCAGGTCTTGGGTATGGAGGCGTAGAAATATTCCCTAAGCAACGAGAAGTATTAGTAGACAGAGGAGATATAGGTAGCTGGTTAAACATGCCCTACTTTGAAGGCGATACTTCTGTACGTTATGCTTTTAACCCTAAGGGTGAATCACTAACCCCAGAAGACTTTTTAAAGTTTGTAGAAAAGCGTAGAGTTAATCACGACCAATTAATTGAGTTAGCTGTACCAGAAGTAGATGAATTAGAAGACGGACCGCCTTGTTTAAAGACTTTATTAAAACAAGGTTTTCCTGAGGGTACACGTAACAACGGTTTATTTAATGTAGGAGTGTATTTAAAACAAGCTTCTCCTGACAAATGGCAAACTGATATAGAAGAATATAATAGAAAGTTTGTCAAGCCACCCTTGCCTGCTAAGGAAGTACTCACTTTAATTAGTACATTAGAAAAGAAAGAGTATAACTATAAGTGCAACGATGAGCCTATACGTTCTTATTGTGACGTACAAAAATGTCGTACTTGTAAGTTCGGAGTAGGCAAGGGAAATACTGCTCCTACATTTTCCAGTCTAGCTAAGTTAGACACTAAACCACCCTTGTGGTTTTTATCTGTTGATGATAAGCGTGTAGAACTAACTACAGAACAACTACAGAATCAAACTAAGTTTCAAAGAGCGTGTATGGAGGTATTAAATTTGATGCCCCCTAAAACTAATGAGCGAGCATGGCAAGCTCAAATACAAACGCTCATGGACAACGGTATGGAAATTATTGAAGTCAGTAATGACGTATCGCTTGACGGTCAGTTTCAAGAATTACTTGAGTCTTTCTGTAATGACTTAGCACAAGCCTCCACACGTGAGGAAGTATTACTAGGTAAACCATACAGCGAAGAGGGTAATACGTACTTTAGAATTAAAGACCTACGTGAATACTTAGTAAAACATCGATTCACAGAGCTTGATACAAATAAAATAGCTAGTAAGTTACGAGACTTAAAAGCAGAACATACCTTTTGGAATCTAAAAGGTAGGGGAACTAACGTTTGGTTTATACCTGAGATATCTTATAAACAAGAAACCTTAGACGGTCATGACTTCACAGAGGATATGCTGTAATGTGGAACGTTGTCCTTGGACCACCTGGAACTGGTAAGACAACATACTTATTAAAAACTGTAGAAGAACTATTCAAAAAAGGTATTAAACCTTACGAGTTAGCATATCTAGCCTTTACTAAAAAAGCAGCACACGAAGCGTTAGCCAGAGCTGTAGAAAAGTTTGACTACGACCCTGACCAATTAATCTATTTTAGAACTATTCATTCACTTTGTTATTTTTGGCAAGGACTCAAAAAGAGCGACGTCATGGACAGAAAAGATCTACGTGCTTTTAGTATGTCTGTTGGTGAGCGTATTAGTTCAGCATGGGACGGTGAGAATTTAATGGCGTTAAACTCAAAGGGTGATACTATGCTGTTCCTAGAAAACATGGCACGTAATATGTGTGTACCGTACCGTGAAATGTGGAACAAGGCTGGTACAGATATAAGCTGGATACATTTTGATTGGTTTTGTAAAAGCTATACAAACTATAAAGACACCAATTATTTATTAGACTACACAGATATGCTTTCAGGGTTTGTTGATTTTGATACAGCTCCACCACTTAAAGCGTTAATCGTAGATGAAGCTCAGGACTTATCTATACTACAATGGAAATGTATAGAAAAGTTAGCTCAAAATACTGAACATGTTTACGTAGCTGGTGATGATGACCAAGCTATATACAAGTGGGCAGGTGCCGACCCAGACCACTTCATTAACTTAAAAGGTAATGAAATTTATTTACAGCAAAGCTACCGTGTACCTAGAAAAGTACATGACGTAGCTTTTAATATAGTTAATAGAATTAGTAACCGTAGACCTAAAACATGGATACCTAGAGAAGAAGAGGGTAGTGTACAGTTTCATAACTCTTTTGAACACATAGACTTCAGTCAGGGTGATTGGTTATTCTTAGCTAGAAATAATTACTTACTAAACAATATAGAAGAGCACCTTAGAACTGCTGGTTATTTTTATACTAAAAGTAACAAAGCCTCAGTCAATGAAGGGCTGATACATGCTATCAAAGATTGGGAAAAGCTACGTAAAGGTGAAAGCATAGAAGCTGAAAGAATACGTAAGATTTATCATTATATGCGTGCTGGTATAGGAGTTAGGAAAGGTTTTAAAACACTTAAACAGGCTCTACCAGACACCATGTTAAATATGAATCAACTGAAGAAAGAGTACGGTTTATTAGTAGACAAAATATGGCACGAGTCATTTGATTTAATTGGAGACTCTCAACGTGAGTATATTATTTCTTGCTTACGTAAGGGAGAAAAAGTAAATTCTTCAAGAATTAAATTGAATACTATACATGCTACTAAAGGTGGTGAGTGTGAAAACGTTGTGCTATTAACAGACATGGCGAATAAAACTTACGACGAGCTCTACAAAAACCCAGACAACGAGTGTCGAGCGTTTTACGTAGGTGTTACTAGAGCTAAAGAAAACTTACATATCGTTCAAGGTAAAACTAGGAGAGAATTTAAAGTTATGATTTAACTTTACTTTGACTTTACAAGTAAAGTAAAATTTTAGTATAGTTATTTAATATGGAGTAATACTATGAATATATTTTACGTTAATACAGACCCAGTGCTTGCCGCACAAGACCTACCTGATAAGTTAGTAGTAAAAATGCCTTTAGAAAGTGCTCAAATGCTTTCTACTACACAACGTTTTTATTACGACGCTGACTACTGTGACGCCTGCGATATTTATAAGACCGCTTACCTTAACCACCCTTGTACTATATGGGCTAGGGAAAGTGCAGCTAATTATAATTGGCTATACCGTCACTTTGTAGCGTTATGCGAGGAGTATACCTACCGCTACGGTAAAGTACACGCTAGTGACACTAAGCTAAGACGTGTGCTTAGTCGTATACCTTTAGGCATACCTGACCTCGGTTTAACTACTATAGCCCAAGCTATGCCTGACCAGTATAAAAACTCTGACCCTGTCGTGGCTTACCGTAATTATTTAATAAACGAAAAGCACTACGCTGAGTGGAATAAAAACCGTGCTAAGCCTGACTGGTGGGTTAAGCCTATAAGGAAGTGTGCATGATAGACGTAGCTCACATGAGAGAAGAGGGTATTAAAAACTTCTTTAGGTATATTAATGAACGACACAGTATCTATTTAAGAAGAGAGAACGGTGTTAGTTATCCGTGGACTAATGACCCTATATTACAAGAGTATAGTTTTTGTAACGTGTACCGTGAACTAGATAAGGTTACAGTTTGGATACGTGAAAACTGGAGAGAGCCATACGCTGGTCACTCTAACCTACCTTTTGCTATGGCGGTAGCTAGGCAAATTAATTGGCCAGACACTCTAGAAGAAATAGGCTTTCCTGAAACTTGGGAACCTGAAAAAGTAAAAGCTATTATGCAAGCTAGAAAAGATAGAGGGGAAAAGGTTTATACAGGTGCTTATATGTTAACTGGTACGTTAGGCGGAACTAAAATAGAACAAACAGTAGATAAAATTTTAACGCCACTATACAATAAGAAGCCTAGTATTATGTGTTACTCGTTAGAAGAAACTTGGAAACAGTATTTACCTTACGCTGGATTTAGTGGCTTTATGGCTTATGAAGTAGTTACTGATTTACGCCATACTAAAATTCTAAATAAAGCAGAAGACATTATGACTTGGGCAAATCCTGGACCAGGAGCTAAACGTGGTCTTAATAGAATACACCTAAGAGAACTAGAACAAACTGTAACCAAACAACAACTTAATTTTGAAATGCAACAATTACTTCAATATTCACCTGACTATCTTGACGGTCACATGCAACCTTTAGAGATGCGTGACATAGAGCATTGTCTGTGTGAGTTTGATAAATATGAAAGGGTACGTTTAGGTCAAGGTAGACCACGTGCTAAATTTAAACCACAACCTAAGGAGATAATATGAGGATATATATTCCCACAAGAGGTAGAGCAGACAGCCAAGTAACGTTGTCTTTCTTTCCTGATGATATGCGTCAGAATGTGACGTTAGTTGTCGACCATGACGAAGCAGATGAGTACGGTCAATATGACTGTAATATTATGGTTTGTCCTGATACTGTTTTTGATATAGCTACTAAACGTAAGTACATTCATGACAACGCTGACGACAATAAAATAGTTATGTTAGATGATGACTTACGTTTTTATATACGTAAGAAACATAACGACTGGCATCTAAGATACTTAGAGCCAGAAGAGTACGGTGCTTTATTTGGGTTACTAGATAAATGGCTTGATGACTATGCCCATTGTGGCGTAAGTGCTAGGGAAGGTAACAACCGTGTTGAACACCTTTCCGTAGAAAATACTAGATACATGCGTGTATTAGCTTATAACTTAGATATGTTTGACGGTATAGAAATAGGTAGAGTAAAAGTTATGGAAGACTTTGACGTAAACCTACAGCTATTAAAGAAAGGCTTACCTAGTAAAATCAGTTATTACTATGCACAAGGTCAGGGTAGTAGTAATGCTGCAGGAGGCTGTAGTGAATGGCGTACTTTAGAAGTTCAATCACAAGGTGCGGAAAGGTTAAAAGAGTTACACCCAGACGTAGTAGAGGTAGTAGAAAAAGAAACTAAAACAGCTTGGGGCGGTGCCATACGTAAAGACGTAAAGGTGCAATGGAAAAAAGCATTTAAACAAGGAGTAAGTAATGGCGAACTCTTCTGATATTCTAAGAGCGTTTAGGTCTGAACTAAACGGTAAACGTGACGCTAAAGCTACAACTCTAGCTGTCTTACTAGACAACCCTACAAGCATACCTGAGCATGTAGATATTATAGGTGAAGTAGATAAACTCGTAGGTGAGTTAGCAGAAATACAAGACAAAATAGAGATGACAGATTTTTTATTAAAAAGTAAGGAAAGCGAATGATAGTCATAGATTGTAGAAACGTTAATGATGGCTTTATAAAAGCTATGGATATGTTGGCTCAGCACCGTAGTCAGCCTAAGGAAAGCAGAGTAGGACAAATGGTAGAAGCACCGTGTCCTGTCACTACTGTGTATCACAAACCTTTAGAAAGAGTTTTATTTGAAGAAATACGTAAAGCTAATCCTTTCTTTCATTTTATGGAAAGTTTGTGGATGCTAGCTGGTCAAAATGATTTAGCTTACGTTGAGCAATACAATAAACGTATGCGTGAATACAGTGATGACGGTGTCACGCTACACGGAGCATACGGTTATAGATGGCGAGAACATTTTGGTGGAGACCAAATAGGTTTAATAGTTGAGCGGTTAAAAGCTGACCCTACAGATAGACGTAGCGTATTACAAATGTGGGATCCTACCGTTGACCTAAACCGTGACGGTGTTGATGTTCCTTGTAATACTGTTATCTATTTTAAAATACGTAACGACAGACTAGACATGACTGTAAGTAATAGGTCAAATGATGCTATCTGGGGAACGTTTGGGGCTAACGCTGTACACATGTCTTTTCTATTAGAATATGTTGCTAAGTGTATCGGTGTAGAAGTAGGCACGTATAGACAAGTTAGTGATAGTTTTCATGCTTATCTAGATGTGTACGATAAGATGTACGATAGTTTATTTGATGACGGTGCTTTTGATTTTTATGTAAGAAAACATGAAATAAATCCTTATGAGAATAAAGCTATTTACCCTTACCCTCTTATGCTTATTGACCCTGATGATTGGAATGATTGTTTATTAAATTTTTTAGATAGAACACCACTACAAGACGTGGAGTTTGAAGAACCATTTTTTACTGACGTGGCTTGTCCTTTACAAGACGCATGGTATTTATATAAGAGCGGAGAATACGACGAGGCGTTGATCGAAGTTCAGAGTTGTGCAGCTACAGACTGGGCAACTGCTGGCTACGATTGGCTAAATAGAGCAATACAAAACAAGGAAAAGAAATGAGTGATGTAATAGCACAGTGGTCGTATAGTCGGCTTAAAATGTTTGAGGACTGCCCTAAGAAAGCAGAGTATGCGTTTATACAGCGTATAAAGGAGCCTGGCAATGCTGCCATGGATAGAGGTAAAGATATACATAAAATGTGTGAGGAGTATATACGTGGTCATTACGGCGACGATATACCTAAACAAATTAGCGACTTTAAAGAGGCTTTTGATTTATTAAAAGAGCTTCATTTAAAAGGTCATGTACTTTGTGAGGGTGATTGGGCTTTTGATAATGCGTGGCAACCTACAGGTTGGTTTGATACTGACACATGGGGTAGAGCTAAAGTTGACGCTTTTGTGCATATTGAAGGTGATAAAAACGCTAGAGTTATTGACTTTAAAACTGGTAGATATGACGGTAACCAAGAGGGGCATAGAGAGCAGTGTGAGCTTTATGCTAGTGTTGTGTTTGAAAGGCTACCAGAGCTTGAAACTATTACTACTGAGTTGTGGTACTTAGACCATAATAAGTTAGATAGATACGAGTACGATAAAGAAACTGTAAATGGTAAGCGTGAACGGTTAAACGCTAGAGCTGTTGATATGACTACAGCTACAGAGTTTCCTGCTAAACCTTCACAGTTTAAATGTAAGTGGTGTTATTATGGCAAACAAAATATTTGCCCTAACAGGTTTGACTAAGGAGATTATATGCCTGCAGATTTTGATAAGATAGAAAAGCTAACTCAACTTGACGTAGCTCAGTTACGACACGCTGAAAAAAGTTATGGTGACAGTTGGCGTAGTAGAGGTGGCGTAGGTGCTTTTATGATGCTCGCTCGTAAGTGGGATAGGATAGAGAATCAGTGTAAGGGTAATCATTATGATATCTTCGGTACTATTATTGATGACCCCAGTGACACTGGTATACTTGACGACATACAAGACTTACGTTGTTACTTACTATTAGTTGAAGAGTACGCTAAACGTTTAGTAGAGGAGTTTAAACTGAATGCAGAGTAGTATGTTTGCTCCTGAAGCTGACTGGGAACCACCTAGCAGTTTACCTGAGCTTAGTAACTATAAAGAAGTAGCTATAGATTTAGAAACCTACGATCCGTTGCTCATGTCTCATGGACCGTCGTGGGCTTTTCCTGATACTGGTTATGTGACAGGTATAGCTATAGCTACTGAAAAGTTTTCTATGTACATACCTATACAACATACAGGTGGCGGTAACCTAGATAAACGTGTAGTTGTTAATTGGCTTAGTAAACAAATGTCGTACACTAACGATAAAGTATTTCATAATAGTTTGTATGATTTAGGTTGGCTAAGACGTTTAGGTATAGAAGTCAAAGGTACTATACATGACACTATGTTTGCTGCACCTCTATTAGATGAAAACCAATATGGTTACTCATTAAATAAACTAGGAGAAAGATACGTAGGTGAACTAAAAGATGAAAGCCTGCTTCAAGAAGCAGCAAAAGCCTACGGACTTGACCCTAAAAGTGAGATGTATAAACTGCCTGCTAAGTATGTGGGACCATACGCTCAGCAAGATGCCGCACTCACGTTAAAGTTGTGGGGCATATTAAAGCAAGGCTTAAAAGAAGAAAACGTAGAAAAAATATATCAATTAGAAACTTCTTTAATACCTATACTTTTAGATATGCGGTGGAAAGGTGTACGTGTTGACTTAGATAAAGCTGAAAAGACAGGTAAACAACTACACAAAGAAGAAAATAAAATACTAGAAGGCATTCATAAAGAGTATGGTGTAACACCTGACCTGTGGGCTGCAGCTTCTGTAGCCACTGTGTTTGATAGAGCAGGGTTAAGTTATCCTAGGACAGAAAAAACTAACGCTCCTAGTTTTACTTCAGCGTGGTTAGAAGGACACGACCACCAACTAGCTAAAGACATAGCTAGAGCCAGACAGCTCAATAAAGCTAGAACTACATTTATAGATAACATGATACTTGACCATAACGTCAACGGTAGAATACATGGGGAACTGCATCCCTTGCGTAGTGACCGTGGTGGAACTGTTACAGGTAGATTCAGTAGTAGTAAACCTAACCTACAACAAGTACCAGCTAGACACGATGAGATTGGACCACTTATACGTGGTGTGTTTATACCTGAAGAAAATATGTATTGGGGTGCTTTTGACTACTCTCAACAAGAGCCTAGACTTACTGTTCATTATGCTTATAAAACTCAGCAACCTGAAGCTGAGGAAGCAGTAGACGCTTACAAAAATAAAGACGCAGACTTTCATCAGGTTGTGGCAGATATGGCTAACATAAGTCGTAAGGAAGCTAAGATTATTAACTTAGGTTTGAGCTACGGTATGGGCAAAGACAAACTTATTAAACAACTGGGTATTTCACCTAGTGAGGCTGAGGAATTATTCGATACCTATCACACTAGAGTACCGTTTATAAAAGGGTTACGAGATCAATGTGCTAGGTTAGGTGGTAACCGTGGATACATTGTAACTCTATTAGGTAGAAAGTGTAGATTTAATTTGTACGAACCTAGATTTGAGTACGGAAAAACACCGTTACCTATTGATCAAGCTCTTGAGGAATACGGTCAAGACATACGTAGAGCCTACACCCATAAAGCTATGAATAGATTAATTCAAGGCTCAGCAGCAGACATGACTAAACAAGCTATGGTTGACCTATATAAAGAAGGCATACTACCACACACTCAAATACATGATGAGCTTGATATATCTGTGGACTCACTTGAAACTTCTCAAAAGATTATAGAAATTATGACAGACTGTGTAAAGATAAGCGTACCTAATAAAGTTGACGCCGAGATAGGACACAGTTGGGGCGAGGCAACTGTTAACTACAAGGAGTTTTTTAATGGCTAGTCGTAGAGAAAAACAAAGAAACAAATACTTCGAGATCTTTATGTTAACGCTGAATACAAACTATACTCTTGAAGAAATAGGTGTTAAGTTTGGTATCAGTAAGCAACGAGTTTGGCAAATAGTGAGGTTTAATCACTTAGGAGCAGGTGATTACTACCGAGGATATAGTTTATATACAGCTTTTAATAATGCTTTACTCAAGGATACTAAATTAAGTAAAATAGAACGTAATAGAAGACTACGTGACTGGTTAGCTAGTCATGATATACGTCTCATTAAAGGAAGGCATAATGACTCAAAAAGCTCTTCACGAAACTACCAGTCTACATGATTCGCCCTGCATTGGTGTGTGCACTGTTACTCAGTGGGGTACACGCACCTGTAAAGGATGTGGTAGGACTGCCACCGAAATCAGAGATTGGGGTACGTATACAGAAGTTCAAAAGAAACTGATAGTGGTAAGATGCTGGGAAGACTATCTCCCTAGACAAAAGAGAGAGATGGTAAAGAAGTATAAGAATAGTTAGATTATCATTTAATCAGTAGTAATTCTAAGTAAACTATACTTACCTATTAAATAATTAATAGGCATTTAAGATAGGAGAAACTTATGGCTCATAATATTGAGACTATGGCTTACGCTGGGGAAGTACCTTGGCATGGGCTAGGAGTACAGGTCGGTAGTGACCTTACCCCTGAAGAAATGCTTAAACAAGCTAACCTTGATTGGTCAGTGAGTAAGCGTAATATATTCACATATAATAATGCCGACAGTGAACAAGCTGACGACCTTATTATGTCTGACGATCACTACATGCTAGTACGTGATAGTGATAATAGTATCTTAGGACCTTGTGGTAAAAGGTTCATACCCACTCAGAACGCTGAGGCTTTTACATTCTTTAAAAAGTTTACAGACGCTGGTGATATGAATATGCACACTGCTGGTTCTTTACGTGGTGGTAGGCAGATATGGGGATTAGCTGAAATTAATGACGGCTTCACCCTAGCTGGTGACGACAGAGTTGAGGGCTACTTATTAGTGTCCGTGTCCCATGAGTGGGGTAAGTCTAACGAGATTAGGTTTACGCCAGTCCGTGTGGTTTGTAATAATACTTTATCTATGGCGTTAGCTGATAAAACTCAGCCTGCTTTTAAAATGCCACACACTAAAGTATTTGATACTGAACTTATCGTTTCTGCAGAACAGGCTTTAGGGTTGGCTAGTGACCGCCTTGAAGAGTACAAGCAGAGTGCTGAGTTCTTAAGTAGTAAAAAGTATGACGACAATAGTGTAGTTAGTTATATCGCTGACCTACTACAACCTAAACTCGCCTTACAACAGAAGATACTATTAGAAAATAGTAAGTCAACTGACGTAGACCTTATTGAGTCTAGGCTTCAAACTTTACAAGAGTTTCAACGTACTCCGCACAAGGTTTACGAGGCTCTTGAGGTACAACCTGGAGCTAATATGGCTAGTTCTAAAGGTACGTGGTGGGGTGCGGTAAACGCTCTTACTTACGTAGTCGACCATAAGTGGGGTCACGACCGTGACGCAGCAATGCATAACGCTTGGTTTGGGGCTAGAGCTAGTCTTAAAAACCGTGCTATGACTAAGGCTATTGAGTATGCTAAAGCAGCATAACGACATAGAGTTTATATGTTTCACCACTCCTGATTATTCAAGAGTGGTGAAAGTTTATATGTCACAGCTACATACTATACGACAGGGATATCCTTCTGTAGGTGACCCTGTTCGTATGGCACCTTCTATACCTGTTAAAAAAGCAGTAGAGCTATACAACTTACATGCTAAACGTAAAGTCAAAAACTTTACTGACGCCAAAGAAGCTCAACAGAAACTGTGGAACGTGCTCAATAAAATAGCTGTTCAACCTGAGGAACAAGATATGAAACGTCAATATCAAACTAATATAGATATACCTAAACCCAACAATTATTGTAACGTGGTCAGTGCTCGTGACCCTTACGATACAAGTCAAAAACTAAAGCGTACTGATAAAATTCCTATGTCTGCTAAAAACAAAGAGCGTATGAAACAATATGAAAATATTAAAACTATACAGGATGTTTTAGACAAAGGTGTTTTAAACTTAAACGATATCAAGTATGATATTAAGTTAGGTTATGTCAAGAAAAGTTAACGAAAATTATGAACTCCTTTGGGAAATGGTTTACCATAACCCAAAGGAAGTTAAAGGCACTCCAGCCAGATTACTAGTCAAATTAAATACCAATGATCCTCTAGCTCACCGTGTCAATATCTATGATTGGATAGAGGAACATCGAGATCAAATAGCCCAAACCATTATCAAAGCTGTTAAAAATAACGAGTCAAAATACAGGTGTTTAAAGGTTTTTAAAGTACCCTTTTATTTAGATGTATAGCGTAGGGCGTAATGTGACCGCCTATAAGCGTTTGTTCTACGGTAGGGGTAGGGTAGGTAAGGGTTACTAAATCAAAGCGTTATAGGGCTTTAAAATTTATAAGAATAAACTTTACTCAATATATATTCAAGCTTAAACTATATACTAATTAACTAAAGGAGAACTATATGATACCTGAAATAGAAAAGAATATCGAGTTACCAAAACCTAACTTTAAAGAAAAGTGGGCTTTCCATAGACTTGAAGTAGGTGATAGTTTTGCTATACCTTTTACAGATGAAAAAGAAGTAGTAAGACTACGTACTGCAGCCAGTGCTTATAACCAACGCCACCGTGTAAGGTTAACAACACGTACTACCCATGAAAAGCAAGGTAAAATGCTGAGAGTGTGGAGAGTAGAATGAAGAAAAGGCTAGAAAAAATTTTGGAAGATAATTTTTATAACGAGCCTCGTATTATGGACTACGCAACTCTTATAGTCGCTAACCAACAGGCTATTAAAAGAGACTACAACCGTACTATAAACATTGTTAGTTTTTTAAGTGCTGTTAAGAGTTTAGGTTATGACCCTAAGAAAGTAAGATTCCCTGTGTTACCTGTTACGTTACATGAACATGCAGGTGGTAAACTTACTGACCCTCACGTACGATTAAAAGTCATAGGACCTTCAGACCTTGACGAAGACGTAATGGTACGTGCTTATTTAGACTGCCCTATGGAGATATTTAATAATCTTTCAGTTTACGATAATGATAGCAGGTCGATATTGAGCGTTAATTAGGTTATACTATGTTAATGGATTTAGAAAATTATAAGTACTCAATTGAAGACGCATTGATTGTTAAAAACCATGAATCATTTAATGATTTTGTTGAACGACGTTACGTAGACGTTATGTGTTTTGTACTATTTAAGGAACTAAATGAAAAAGCAGAAATTGACACCTAAGCAAGAAAAATTTGCACAGAACGTGGCTAAAGGCATGACACAAAAAGATGCTGCTATAGCTGCAGGGTACAGCGAGAAGAACGCTCTTAAAGCAGGTTACGTTTTAGCATCAAAAGAAAATCCACACGTACAAGACAAAATAAGAGCTCTACAAGAAAAAGCGAGCAAAAAAGTAGAACTAGATTTAGCTACTCATTTAACAGATTTAAAAGACATACGTGAAGGAGCTATGCGTAATGGAGCGTGGTCTGCTGCTGTGGCTGCAGAAGTGGCTCGTGGTAAGGCAGCAGGACTTTACGTCAACCGTAGTGAGTTGACTGTTAACCGTGTAGACGTTATGTCAAAAGAAGAAGTTTTAGAACGCATGAAGCAACTCTATCATGAAACTGGGGGTGTACTACCTGCTGGTTCTGTGATAGAATTAGAGAAAGAAGATACAGATGAAACAGAATATACATTACCTAAAAGGAGCACTGAAACAGTTCAATCCTAAGTTTGATTACTGGGACGAACCTGTAGT
>Ga0208899_1000149_pt1 | contig 43819 bp, 67 predicted proteins | sample VirMetDEL_Nov_24_FD_184518 | JGI IMG/M metagenome (GOLD analysis project Ga0208899, IMG submission 184518) | Aqueous microbial communities from the Delaware River and Bay under freshwater to marine salinity gradient to study organic matter... | ecosystem: Environmental > Aquatic > Marine >... | reverse complement strand
CACCATCACGGTGGTTGATGACACCTCCCTGCTCGTTGAGGCTAAACTGCCCTACGATACCATATTTGCTGACCAAATCAAGGAGGTGTACATTCAGTTCCGAGACACAAGCGAGTTCACGCCCGTGGCACGGTACACGATTTCACCGATAACCAAATCATCAGCAAACGAACTCAAAATTCAAATCGCAATTGAGGTGGCATAATGACAGGCAATCCACTATCGGGACACACGGCGGCAAACCAAGCATCCATGACGGGTAGCGGGGTCTTTACGGACAGTTTGGAGGACGGTGAGCATATCACCAGCCCTTCGCTTACAAACATGCTTGAGGGTGTGCATGGAAACGGTATCATGTTGGAAGAAGACACAGCAGGTACGGCAAGCATTCGTGATAATCCCGAAGATTTACCCGGTGTATGTGAGCAGGTAGATAATCCCAACAGGATACGCATAGTAGGTGGTCATGCGGTGCTTGACGGGGTGTTGTACAAGTTCGCAGGTGGGCCGGGTTCTTCCCAAGATGTAGATTTTACGACAACCAGCCAACACGCTCGTGCTACATACGCAAGTAATTATTTGAGTGCGGGAGAAGAAGCACTGATTGTTGTGTACATTTCAAGCGACACAACGAATCAATGTATCACATGGGAAATTGGTTCAGCGGTTGCGACGGCATCCAACACATACCCCACCACCCCATCTGCTTTCCTCAGTAATCCAAAACCCAGTGGCCTTGATGTGAAACAAAGCGTGGTGCTTGCAGTTATCCGTGTTGTCTATTCTGCATCGGGAGGTGACATGAAATTGAGCATCACTGAAAGCAACGACAAGAGAGTGTTCGTGCGCCCTACCCCACTGTACCTATCACCAGTGACCAGCGGTGCGGTGGGGGCTACCACTCCCGTTGATTTACACACTGAACTTGACGCTTACAACCAAGACACAGGAAGCCTTAGTGCGGATAATTGTCGCTTTGGTGCGTTATGGCAATCCTTTGGTGCCCAAATAGCAAGCACAACAGCAGGAGACAGCGGTAAGGATGTGTTGTATTACAGTGGAACCTTTGGTACAGATGCCGCTGACAGATACACCCGTTCTGTGTTTGACCGTGTGCTAACTACCGCCGCTACTTCCCTCACCATCACATCAGCAGACGCTAACATCCTCATCCTCACCACACGCAGTGGCACATGTGCTATCTCAACAAGCGGAGCGTTCCCGGCTGGTTACATCGTTGAAATCAAGAATCAAGATACGGGCGACACTGCTACATTTGCTGGTGAAACAATTGCGGCCAGCGGCTATGGCCGTTTCGTTTGTACCGTAAGCCACGCCAGCACGCCCACTTTCGTGCGTTTGCAGTGATTACTCTTCTTCATCCATAGATGGATGGAGGTAGATGTTCTTCAAGCGGTACGGCTTTAACTTCTTGATTGAAGGGTCAAGCCAAAACAAACCACACTGGCGGCAGTGTAGTAGGTACACACGCTCACTGTCATAATCAACAAAGCGTCCAGTAAGCCTGCGAGGGATTTCATGTGCCCCACACATCTTACACTTTTGCCTTAACCTGTCCATCAGTTTACCCATGTTATCACTGTACGGGGCGGCGTGCCACAATGTCGTCAATTCGTAAGATGGCGTTGGTGACTTCACTTGCACTCAGCACGGCTTGGCGTACCAGTGCTACAGGCTCAACTACACCATCAGCCAGCAAGTCCCGTACACCACCCTCAGTGACATCGGGGCCGACTGACACCTTACCCTGTAGAATTTCGTGGCGCATAGCAAGAATCGTGTCCAGCGGGTCATGACCAGCGTTCTCAGCGATGGTGGCAGGAATGACCTCCAACGCATCAGCAAACGACTCAATGGCCATCTGTGCCCGTCCACCCACCGAGGCGGCATGTTGGCGCAGGTGCGTGGCCATACGCACATAGGCGTTGCCTCCACCCACGACAAACTGCCCGCTCTTCATGACCAGTGAAACTACACCCAGTGCGTCATCAAATCCACGCTCAACTTCTTCCAGCGTGTGCGTGGTGGCACCGTGCAAGACCAGCGTTGCTTCTTCGTTCTCCTCTTCGCTACCAACAAATAAATACCAAACATCGTTTTTTCTTTCACGAGTAATTGAAACAACAGCGGCACCCTCAATCTCTTCCGGCACCTGTACGATGTCAAGACCGGACATGCGACCCAAGGCACGCATGGATGATTCGGGCATACGGCGCACGACCATGATGCCGTTCTTCTTGAGGTATGAACACACCATGTCGCTCACACCATCACGCACGAACACGACACCGCCCTTCGGCATGGCATCCACGATGTGCTTTGCACTGGCCACCAAGTCTGCTTTGCTTGCACCCTTGAAGGACTGATACGACTTTGCATCAAGTTGCACCTGCACATTGTCCTCAGCCTTCTCAGTCTCAAGCCCGGTGTTGATGAGCAACATGCTTTGGTAATCGTTCTCACCCTCAAGCACGAAGTCCTTGTTGACAATCACACCGTTGTACAGGTATGAGTCCTCAAGCGAGCCACCGGGAAAGGACACGACCTTGACGCTCTCAGCATCGCCAGCCTTCTCCACTGCGCTCACGCACAGTTCCGACACGGCATCAAGAGCCGTTTCAAGTGTCTTACCTGTGATGGCGGTTTTGGCTACATGCACAAGCCTGTCACGGTCTTTGCTGTCTTGTGCCACCTCATCAGAGAGATACTTCACCGCCATTTGAGCGGCCTCGTGATAACCACGACAAATCACATTGGGGTGCAACCCCTTCTCAAACAACATCTCGCTGTTGCCGAGTAATTGTCCAGCCAATACGACTGTGCTTGTTGTTCCATCGTAACACAGCGACTCTTGAGTACGAGCGACTTCTGCAATCATCTTCCCACCGGGGTGAGATACATCCAACTCTCGTAGGATGGTTGCTCCATCATTGGTAACGATGACATTACCGCCACCATCTACCATCATTTTGTCCATACCCATAGGCCCAAGTGTGCTCTTGACGGTTTCTGCTACCGTCTTAGCCGCTCGGATGTTATGTATCTGTGCTTTCTCTTGCTTTCCTGTCTCCTGTTTTGTCATGTAATTTTCACCAATCCACTTCTATTTCTACAACTTCACCCGTATCAAGACTTCTTGATAGGATGTGTCCTTCGGCTTTTCCAAACTGATACAGGTCATAGGTAAGTTGAGCATCGCTCAAGCAATACTTTGCCACCTCATCATACCGGCCTTCTCTCCAAGCCACAGGTGCATCAGCACTGTTCATCAACTTATTGGTGTTGAATGTGTGCTTGGTAAGCATACCAAGCGATGTATCAACTTTACCAACACTCAATGCGGCCTTGCTAACTAAGTTGCGAGTATCAATTACGGAGTCGGACTTCATCAAGTCACTGGCTGTCCAACAGTCTAAAGCATCACGCAATACAGGCAAGTCAAATGCCTTTATGTTGTGCCCAAGAACCTGTCCACCTTTTTCTACATGGTCGGACAAGTCCTCACCCAATGTACGAGGGTGTAATGCTTTGACAGTATCATCAAGATTAAGGGATTTGTTGCAATAAATGGTACCCTTGTCACCATCCCAAGTAGCCACCACTGATGGCTCAAACAGGTGAGTATTCTTCCACCCACCTATTTCATGAGAAAAGTTCGCAGTTTCAATGTCAAGTGCCAGTATATCGCTCATTCAGTATCACCTATTTTTCGGATGAAGACACGCCCACCGTTCTTCTTGCTCTTAAACAGGGAGACACCGTAATCCTTGAAGTGTCTATCGGCGGTGCTCTTGGACACTTTGGCTTTTTCCATATAAGTAGGTATGAAAATTTGTTTAAGTCGCCAGCCGTCGCCATGTCCTTCAATTTCGTAGGGTTGACATTCGTTGTAAGCGGCAATCATACCCTCGTGAGCCTTAGACTCCTTCTGCTTGTTGCCACCAACTTCAACCGAATCCTCAAGCCATGCGATGAGGTTTTGGAATAAGTCAATCAAAATCTCGTGAGCCAAGTCAACATGCTCCGCAGTGACCTCCCATTTTTCATCAAGGATGGCCATGTGTACCGAGAAAATACCCAAGTAATTCTCAATGGCGGGAGTAAATGATGCTACAATCTCGGACATGGATGGACTCATGTTACGCAACAGGTCGTATATTTCATCGGATGCTTGATACAAAGCCGTTTGATAATCGTTAGACGGAGTGAACATTTCCCACATGTATTCCTGTACAACCTCTTCCTTTTCATCACCGTTCATCTCCGTCCATTGTGTGTAAGAAATTTCAGCCATGTCTTGCAATCGTGTGCGAATGCGTTTGTCTGTGTCCTTGAAGTAATTGTACAAATCATCCTTGGTGATTTCATTCTTGGGCGGTCGGCCAAAGAATGTACCAAGACGACGATTGCTCACCTCTTGTCGCTCATCCATGTCCCAGTGCCTATAGTACAGCAAGACACGCTGAAAGATACCCTTCGTGAGAACATACTCCTTGACACCCTTCGGTGGGTAAGTGGTAATCCATAGAGATACGAGGGAAGGGCACTCAATTTTATTCCCCTTCATGTGTTTAACCAGCGTATTGTTTCCACTTCCAACTGGATTACATGCGGTCTGTAAGTACAGTACCGTTTCTTGCCCGTGCTTGTTTGGTGTTAGTAAGATAGAACCTTCATCAAAGTTGATTGCTTTACGACCTGCGAGTAATCCTTCTACCGTTTCATATTCACCTGTAGGTTTGTTGTTTTCATCAACAATAGCGTTGGTTGAACCAATCAGCCCTGCATCTGTACCCGAAGCAAACAACTCAAAAGGAATCTCAGCCTGCTCCATGATGTCGCTGATGAAGTTCCAAGCAATTGATTTCCCTGTACGGGACGGCTGAATCCAAAAGACATGCACTCTCAAGTCAAGGTGGGTATCACCAGTAGGTAGGCGAACATACGGTAAAGTCGTTTGACCTTGAATGAAGAAGAATGAAAGCAAACCCGGCATTTCATTTTTCATTGATGTTTGAGAAAAGTGATGAAGGTAAGCCTTCAAAATTGGGAATCGTTTAACTGCTTGATATTCTTTTAGTGTCATTTTACTCATCTCCTTTCTCTTTCTTGGTTTATATATCAACGACGAACACTGCGCTCTTGGCGTACAGGCTCCTCGCTCGTCAATACATCTACCAACATCTTCCTTCTTACTTCACCAAGCCCCTTCACCTGCTTGATTGAATCGGGGAAGCACATTTCTTCTATGCTCCCACATTTTTCTAATAATTTCTCAGCCGTTTCTTGGCCTATACCCGGCACGGTCATAATCATATCAAGGCGCAGGTCATTGGACGCTACACGCCTTACTGTTTGCGCTCCGTGTTTACTGGCGGGCTTGTGTAACTTACCGTGAAGTTTCACAATAAATGATGCGGCCTCGCTTACATTGTTGCAATAAAACACTTGACAATCAAAATCGGACATGAGGCGTGCGAGGGTACCAAGCAATTCGCTTTGTACTCTTGAATATGAAGTTTTTATTCGCCCATTCTTTTTCGCCATAGCCACATACTTTCCTATGTCACCATGAACAACTAAGAAGAAACGCTCAAAGTTAGCATCCATGTTATCCAACTGTCGCCACAGATGTCCACTGTGGCTTGATTGAAAGAGGTCACCTATGCTCTTAGCCTCTACACAAGCACCTCCAAGTAAGTAATCACCTACCACGAGAACTTGACGGGCTACAGTCAACCCCGCCCTTTGTGCCTTGCGTTCTATAGATTCGCAAAGCAAGCCTCGCTCGTTGCTATCAATTATCAGTTGGGGCTTCATCTCGCATCCTCCACAGGTTTCTCTTGCTTCCAGTCTCTTTAATGTTGTAATCTCCATGAACTTCTACCCAAGGCAAAGATGCGAGAATGGTTCCCAAATGATTTCTTGATGGGCAATATCGCTTACCAACCATTTGCTCGTGAATTTGTTGGGTACTCATCACTTTATTTTCACTCAGTAATTTTTTTATCATGTTCAACACTCGTTTATTTCTCATTTAATTCACCCCAGTACCATCGTAATACTTGCACTTACCCATACAGAATCCTTCGGTGTAAAGTGTAGAACATGTAGCGTGTGAGTACCCAGTCATCACGATGCTTCTAACTTGTTCCTCCGTTTTTTCGTAGCGGTAATCAACCCATTCCTGCTGTTCACAAATGCTCACAATGTTTTGTACATGCTTTTCTTTCTCTTCGTTTGGCACTCTCCAAGCAGGGAAGAACATACGGAACCTATCAGCCAAGTAAGAGGCAAAATGGTATCTCGCACGGTGAGGAGGGTTACCCCCTCCCATCGCCGCTTGGGACAAACACGGAAGAATGTGAATGTCATTTAATGCTACCGTTGGTAATTGAATAGGCTTCAAGTCAAAGTTTTGAGAAAACTTATTTTCAACTATTTTCATGAGTAATTTATTTTCACCAAGCGGTATGTATCCAGTGTGTGATTTCATTCCCTTGTCCATTAAATCATCATAAGATGATGTCATGATTTCTTCACTTGTGAGAGGGACAGTCCATACACCACGCTTGGCGTTGTATGAGTTGGGTATGCGTATCATGCCGCTGGTATCAAACATTACTGTAGGGTCATTGCAATCCAATACACCAATTTCTTTTTCCCATTGTTTAATCAATACACGCCCCGATGTTTTGATGCGTGAAACTTCACCACCGCTTTGTGGTACAAGAGATTCGGATAGCGGTATCCATACATGATACCCACCTCCACTGAACCATACATAGTGCAATGTATTTTCTTTCTTGAAGAATTGATGTAAGCGTTGAACCTCTTCTTGAGGTTTCTCAAACGCCACATCAACACCCCTGTTGTTGAAGTCCTTGCAATCAAAGTCCATCACAAAGTGATGTATCAGTGGGGTGTTGTAGTCCACACGGTGATGCTTTGGTGCTTGTGTTGCTGTATAGCCATAGGCTGTAAAGTACACATTGCCACTACCACTTTTACCTCGCCAATAAGATTCTAATTCATCAGCGTTTTTTACCATGCGCCGCCAGCCCTTGCTACCGTTACTTGATAATTCAAGCACCTCACGAGGGTAATCAATAGGCACAAAAGGCACGCTACTCACCGATGTTTGTACATGTATTCATTTAAGTCTTTAACAAGCATATCGTGTAATTCACTGATTTTATCTTCCTTCAAGTAACGAGCGTGAACAGTGTAAACAATATCCTTCACATGTTCAGCGGGTTTTATTTCACCGATACCACTGTCATTAAATTCATGCAGTGTGGTCTGCCTGTACACCTGTCGTATAAACGGTGCACGGTTAGGTAAGTTACCGTTCTTAGTACCGCAAACCCGTACCGTATATTTTTCATTACTCAGTTTTTCTTTCAAGACTTTTTCCAATATCATTATTTCACTTCTCATTCATCTTCCTCCATTATGTCATCAAGGAACTCGTCGGTTAGTGACCAAAAGGAACAGTGTTCCTTAAAGTCGCACCACGAACATTTCAGTGCGTTGCGCTCCAACATTTCCTCAAGTGTTTCTTCATCGTGTAGTTTTCTCTTCATCCACGGGTCGGGCGGAAACTCCATGTCAATGTGAGCCTTGACCAATTTCTGCAATGCTTTCTCAACTGATTGCATACTCGTGGCCCGTTCCTTCTCGTAGAATATAGCAGGGCCGTCGCCCCCATTGATGCCCCCGCCGGGGAACTCCCATCCCCAATGGGTGATGGGTAGGAACTCAGCGTGCTTGCTGTGTTCCAGCATCATCTTGTAGAATGCCATTTCCTTTCGCATACTGCCCGGTTTACTCCGTGTGCTGTACTTACCGCTCTTCAATTCCATGAGTGCGAAGGTATCATCATCAGCAAACAAGGTGTCAATGAAACCGTTCATGTGTACAGGAATGCCCTCGCCGTCCACTTCCACATAGCGTGTGGCGTGAATGTTAGCCTCAACTCCCACGGGTCGCCATTGCTTACCACCAGTGTGCAGGAGGCGTTGGAACTGCCACTCAGCCCATTGTGCAATCTGCTCGTCCTCACCGTAGATGTACGGTTCGGGTGGTGAAGGTATAGCGGCGTAGAACAATTGGCGAGCCTTCGGTACATCATCAGCCAGTGCCAATACCTCAACCTCTTGTTCAGTAGTGAAGTTTGCCCAAAACCATTCCATCATATCGTGAATGTTCAACCCACGAATGTGGTGGTCTCGTTGTTCACCACGCATACCTTTGAACTTCTCAAGGTAGTATTGCTGGCGGCACCAGCCGAAGGTGCCAAGACTTGACTTGGTGATTCGCAGTTTCTTGTCGGGCGTGAGAAGTGGACTCCACGCATAGGTACTCATGCGGTAGGACTCAGCCTCCTCCTCGTGGCCTGTCTCAGCGAGGTAGTCCTCAATGAGTGGACGACTATCATCACCGTTGGGGTTCCATCTCATTCTTTCATCTCCGCTTCAATCAATTTCTGCAAGTACACGGCCAAATCCATGGCCTCTTCCTGTGCATGGATGAGCCATTCAAGACGAGACAACGGGGCTGTCTCCATGGTCACCCCGTACTTGTTCTTACCCACTTCCGCTCGCTGTGCAATCTTCTTACACACTTCGTCTTCAATCCTACTCATTTCAATTCCCCACATCAACATAAGTTGTTAGTACAGTTTTGTGTTGTGCGCTTGACTCTTCCCAATACTGTATGTTGAAATCTTTAAGCAAAGGCTTCCAATGCTCATCAAATTGTTTCTTAGCGTTAGCCAATACATTCTTTGCAAAGACCACGCCATGAGTAGCACCCACTGTAACCATGTAACCCACGAGTTGATTCATGTCTTGAGCATTGAAGTTTCCTTTCTTAACCTCAAACACATAGAAGGCATTACCACTGTTAGCGGTCACATCCATGCTAAGGTTGGTATCAGTAGATTCTTCTGTCTTAACATCGTTCCAAATTGCATCACCGCTTGGTAGCACTTGAGCCTTGAGATAATCTGCGAGTCCATCACGAATAAGTGATTCACTAAGACTGTCATAATCATCATCGTTTTCGGGTGGGTTGAAGAAAGATGTGATTTTGGCTTCCTTTATTGCTTCGGAAATTACCTTCTTCATCTCATACCATTCATCTGTTTGCTGTATGTTATCTTTCTTTGGAGTTGTAGCCAAGTGCCCCTCCTTCACTACCAGTTGCCCGACAAGTCCGTTAAGTGAGGTGTGATTTTTCGCTCTCCATACTGTTAATGGTTCATACACTCGGTGCATGATAACTCGGTCGTTTTGTACCACATCAATACCACCACCATAACTATGCCTCGCCCATACGCCTTCTTGTTCTTCGGGACTCATCCCAATAGTAAGTTCAGCAACAATGTTTTGAGTTGTTACTTCTGTTTTAAGAAGGTGTACATTTGTCAGTGTTGTAGGGTGGAAGTATGGAGGAAAGATAGCCTTCACTGTTACCGTTGTAGGATTCCCTTTTGCATCTTGAATAACTTGCCCATCTTTCATATCTACTTCGTTAATCACAATACTACCACCTTGATTGATGAAGTTAGCATAACGAATGCCCAAAGAATCTCGTAGGTTATTGACCCGCTTCACTGCAAACACATTCAGTAACACATTCATCACGATTTTTGTTCCAGTGGTAGTAGGGATAGGTAACCCGTCATCAATGTGAAGGTCATTGCTTTCATACCCGTTTATCGCATACGAGTCCACCCCGTCATACGAGCGTATGATGTCAAGCCCTTGTGAAATATCAGTATCACCAAAGTATGCGATAGCACTTTTCATACCTACACCATGCTCATGTATGCCTTTATTGGTTCTTGCACCAACACTCAAAGCAACAGCCGCTTCGGAGAGTGAAATACCATCACCGTCATCCACAACAGATATTTTCTTAATGCTTCTTTGTCCATGATTTTCAACCAATAAATTGATTGAAATGTTCTTGGCTGTCACGATGGCGTTATCCACCAGTTCGTGTAATGCCGAAGTGAATGTAAATCCACTCTTGGACATTGTGTTCGCCATCAGTTCGTTGTTACTTTCCATTTTTATTATTTTCTTTACCATTGTATCACCACAGTTTTCTCGGCACTCGGCGTGCCGTCAGCCTTTCTAAATCCCAGTCAAGTGTTTCATACACCAACTTCAATTTACGATGAATCCATTTGTCAACGATGGTTGTCCAGTCAATGCCGTACTCGCTGAGTTGCCTCTCATCCTCGTAGGCCACTACATTACAGTATGGTTGCCCTTCGGGTACATCATCTACAAACACCCACCTTACGCTGTCGTTCTTCTTGTAGTCCGTACCAAGGTACTCATTGGAATATCGTGCCGCCTTAGCGGGGTTGGGTACCACTTTGTCGTATTCGTCCAAGTTCTTATTGACACGACCATACGATGAAGCGTCCGTAGCAGGACGCTCACCTAAGTACACCTCACGGATAGCGGGACGAATCTCATCAAAGATTTCTTCCTCCTCACTTCCAGTGGAAACCATTCGGAATACTTTACCCAGTAATTCTTTTGTCAGCGGTGGGGCACTTGACGCTTTGATGGAGAAGCCAGTCACTTTCATACCACCTTCTTCTTCGGGTGGCCATGACTTGACACCGAAGTTACGGTTCTTTACATCACCAGTAAACCAGTACGGGAAGAACGCCTCCAACTCTACATCAAGGTACTTCAGCCCCATCTCTTCTTGTGCGATGGTGGTGAGTTTCTGTGCTACTTCTTCAGCCTCCTCAAAGGGTACTTGGATGTAGCAGGAATCAGTGTGACCAGCCAACGCACGGTACCCCATCTCTTCGCTACGCTCTACTAACATGGCGATGGATTGTCGTCCAAGGTAGGTGATAGACTGAGCAATCTCATAACTGCTCCACTGTCCACGAACCTTGCGACTTCCTACCATACCGTAGATAGCGTTCACGGAAACCTTAACAGCCATCTGTAGCATGTTGTAGCCCAACTTCTCATCGGGGTCGGTAGCCGCCTTCATCATACCTTTGTAATGCTTGCGAAGAGCGAGTAAGTCTTTGACAACCTTTGGAAGAATACCCTCCTCGTCTTGTCGCCAATGGAACACACCGCCCGTACCGGGAATGTAGTTACCATCATCACCCAACTTCGGTGGGATGTCAAGTGTGAGGACATTGGGGCCGGGTTGGTCAGTCAGTGTTGTATGACACAAGTTGGCGGAGAGAATGATGTTCGGGTATAGGGATGCGAAATCCTTCAATGCCACATTCATGTGACGACCCGGTACAGGGGGCATGACCCATGCGGCCTGTAGTTCAGCCCGCTCCTCAATGTAGGAGGTCGGTGCCTTGAGATTTGTTTTACGACCAATTAAACCACGAAAGTAACGGCTCACATTGTGCGTGCTACCAAACTGCACACCGGCAACTTGCTGTAGTGCAAGGTGGAAATCAGTGCAGTTGAGTTTGTTGTCAATGTCACGAAGCAAAGTGGTGTCAACTAAACAGTAGTCCACGAAGTCATCGTAGTATTCAGCCCAACCGTTGTGTACAGTCATGCCATCTATTTCATCAGTAAGTTTGTGACCAAGACCGAGTTCAGTAGCGAACCAATTCAACTTGCGTTGCTGTGCCTGCCCACGACCACTCTTTTGCCACACGCCCTCAAAGCCACTACCCTCAGTTGCTTGAGCCGCTGTGTCAAACACCAGCCGTCCTTTGATGGGTTGAGCCGTGGACTTGTATCCCGACCCGTCTTTCTTGGGTGGAAGGAAGATACCGAGAGGAGACATGTCGTGACGGAGAGCACCCATACGCTCGTGCAACTTGGGCAAATCAGCCCAACCACCAGCGTGTGCAATTAACATATCGGGGTCGCACTCATTGAGATGTTCAAGAAATGCCTTGAGCATAATGTCCTCATCGGGATAGGTACGCAACTCGTAGCCTTCGTAGCGGTCAATCCATTCAGTCTTGGTGATGGTATCACGAACTGACTCTTGACTCCATGCAAACACGACATTGTGTTCAGCGTGAGTATCAGCCACAGCCATAACGGTGATGGCACCCTCGCCCGATGTTTGCCATTCTAAATCGTAATACCACTTGCGTGGGTGAAACTCCGGCAACTCATCGGGATAGTTAGTAAGAAGAATTTGGTCAAGGTAATTTAAGTCAGCCTCGTGTGTCCACTTACCAACCAAGTCTTTGATTTCCCACAGTTGATTGGGGTGGTTTACTTCAACCTTCCACAACTTACCACCGTCAAGACCAGTGGCCACCTCATTCTTGTTGATGCGGGCGTGTACATTCCGAAGGCGATTGAGTACCCAAGAAGGGGCACCCTGCTTGAGCCAACAGAATGGGTACACATACCTCTCATCCTCGTGCGTGATGTAGCGTTCCTTCAACACCCCGTCAGCCCCACGGTTACGCTCGTAAATGGTGAGCGGTTCGTAAGGGTCATCGGAGATGAAATCAATAATCACTCAACCACTTCCTTGCATATTGAACATAATGTGGATTTATCTCATATCCGATGTATCGGTGTCCAAGAATTTTACAGGCTATGCCTGTTGTCCCACTCCCATTGAATGGGTCAATCACCAGTGAGTTTTCTTCAAGACCAGCAAGAAGCAAACACCACAAAGGTAAATCCACTGGGAAGCGGTCATTGTGTCGCTTTTGCTCTTTTGATTGCACAGTCTTGTATTTCAAAGGCCAAACATTTCCTCGGCATTTCAAATCCTGTGTAGCGAACCTACCTATGTTTGATTTGTCTGCGTACGGTACACCGATGGCGAGCCTGTCAAGTGAGGGTTTTCCTTTGGTGAGAATGAAAATGAACTCCGTGAGATTGTTCACTCGTTTGTATCCTTGGATTGGTCGGTAATGATTCTTCACCCATGTGATTGTGTCATTCCAAACAAACCCCACATCCTCAGCCATCATCGCAACACGAAAAGCCCGTGATTTGAAACCCGCCAAATGTCCAAAGTTCATGAAAAGAACGCTGTTCGTTTTGAGGACACGGTGTGCTTGCTCAAGCCAAGCGACCATCAATTCATCAGTGTAGCCATCCTCATCCTTGTAAGGTGGTGAAGTGACGATACAATCAACACTACCTTTGTCCAACTCGGACATACCCATCACACAGTCCTGTTGAATAATCATCAAACATCACTCTCGTTTACAATCATCAGTAAAGTATTCTGTTGCTCAAAGATGGCCAGCGTATCATCACCCATGTAGAGGCGAGCCTCACCATCATCAAGGTACTGCAAACAGGTGGGCAACCACTCACCGAAGTGCGTCTGCACAGTAGCATTCGGGCCGTCCGTGTCAAGGGCAGGTAGGGTGGTGAACAAGCGACCAGTAGCCGCCTTACCAGCCACGATACCGAACTCACCTTCACCACAATGAATACGCATCTTGTACATGGAATCTTTTGCCAGCAATCCTTTCATACCAGCCAGTGAAATCAAGTCCTTCGTCTTAAGCGTAGCGTGTACGGACAGTTCATCATCAGCGAACTTGCTCCATCCCTGTGCCGATGCCTTCTCAAGAAGTGCACGCACCACCACGGTCTTGGCCGCTGAGGTTATGTCGTCGGTGCTTGGTAGTTGTAACTTGTTGCCACCTGCCTCCATGTGTAGTGGCTTAGTTTCTTTTGCTTGGCGCAATGTCACATCGTCCTGCTTACTCGCCTTGAGAAACGCAATCGCCTTTTCCAGTAAAGCAATGTGGATGATACCTTCATCTTCAATAGTCGCACCTACGAGTTGCTTACGCAGGTAGTAAGTAGCAAAGCCCACCTCAACTGTCAAGCGGTTACCAGCACAACTCATGCGTACATCAGTCACACCCTTACCAAACGAGGTAAGGAAGTCAAGCAAAGTTTTTCTTTCTATTGTTATCTTCGTCATATAAAATCACCTCGTAGTAAGAGAGGGGAATGGTAGGAGGAGAACTAAACCCCCTTGACAAGAGCAACCCCCAAGGTTACACCGAAACCATTACACCATTCATTACTTTGTCAAAACCTCTCTCAATCACGGGATGCAACGAGTATTACAAACTTCCATCATACAGTTCGGGCAAGCCAAACCATTCGGGTTCACCATTCGGACGAGTCACAAACACAGTGCGTGCTTGGTCTTGAAGAGCAGGGTTAGTTTTACACTTCTTGAAGCGTGCCTTGTACTCGGTCTTAGTGAGTGCACCTTCATCATCATAGTGTTCCTCTTGCTCCATCCAAATGATGGTGGGAAGGTAATTGTTAGTCTTCTTCTCCCATTCGGGCATCCAAGAAGTAGTATCGGTTTCTTTACCGTAGGAGAAGTTCGTAGCACGAAGGTGAGTCTCCCAAAAGACACGAACACCCGCACGCACGAGGCTACGGGAAAGAGCCGTGAGTTGGTGGAACCGAGTGTTGCGAATCGCCCAGTCGGACTGTCGCTCCACTCGCTTACCTTCACCTGCTCCACGCATGTCTGCGGAATCAATACCGTCCTTCGCAAGCCCCAAGTCAATGATACGCATGTTGTTGGTACAAATCTCCAACCATGAATCAAGACCACTCACGAGTACGCCCCATACTTCTTCTTCACCACTTTCCACCTTTTGTAGAATGTACTTCATGATGTCCATGACACGCTGGTGTGTGCCGGGATAGTCGTATGCAGTACGGTCACTCACGCTCATCTGCCATGGTTTCCATGACTTGATGTTCGGGTTTTCATTTACTGCTGAATTAAGCATGGCTACTCCCATGTCAAAGTCAACTGCGTGCATCATTGCATTGGGGTTCTCCTTGACATACTCATCAAATGCTGAGGCAACGATACCCGATTTTCCTGTACCGTCAAATCCTGCTACACCGATGAACATGTGAGTCATCTTTTCTTGACCCATCTTCTCTTCTTCAATTCGTAAGTGAGCGAAGGCATCCTTTACGGGAGCAGGTGCTACCTGCTGTACCTTTGCTACTTCTTTCTGTGCTTCTGCTGTTTGTCCAAATCCTGCCATATTTCTTCACCTCAATTAAATTGCTCCGTACCAGTGTCTCCGCCAGTCATTCGGCGGCGGCAACGGCGTGGGTCTGCATAGACACCGAACACCGTAAGTTTGGGAGTAGTAAGTCCATCTCGTGTCTTCATACCGACACGGCCAAAGACAAAGACGGTGGACTTCTCAGCGTATGGGAACGCATCATCACCCCAATGAGAGGTGAAGGGTTGCGTACACTTGCCCACTGCTCCGGGCACCCAACAATCAATGTCGCCACTGATACTACTTGAGAGAGTCATGTTGTAGTTGTGTCCTTCCTCATCGTACTCGCTCTCACGAGGTTCAGTGGACATACGGGATACTGTACCCTTAGTGATGACAAGCGGCCCGTAGGAACGCTTCTCGCCACCTGCTGTGTAATGTTGCTTACGCTCTTCGTAGGCTTCTTCCAACGAGTCAATGTGAACAAACATGTCGTGGAAATCACCATTCGTCCAAAAGCGTGAAGGGTGGAGAAGGGGGCGCACATCTTCACTGACGAACTCATCAGTGTATGTAATCTCAAAGTCTGTGTATGTAGTCAGCACATCCTTGAAAGCCTCATTCGCATTGTCACGAGGTGGTACAACCTGTACCTTACAAGGACGACCAGTAGTGATTTGCTGATACACATTGTCACCTGTTAGGTCAATACGCCATAGTGCAATACTACCGTTCTTCACGAAGTCTTCTTCTTCCCCACCGAGGAAGTAAGCGTAGCGACCCATCTTCTTGGACGGGGCGGCTTTGTTGTCGTAGGTTGTAAGACATACCCACATGCCGTCATGCTTGATACCGTGTGGCGGGGTCGGGTTACCCTCAACAGGAATCTCGGTGGAGAGTTGACCTTCTTTAGTGGTAAGGTGCCACACACCATCGTTCTTAGAATACACACCGAGGCGACCACTGCTGATTGCCTCTTCGGGGTCATCCTTGAAGAGTTTGAGATTGGCTCGCACAATGTTCGCCAGTCGGTCACGCTTCTTGTCAGCGACACCGAGAAAACTACCAACCCATGTCTGTAGTTTGCTGTTGCCTCCACCGCTTTGTCGGCGGGTTTGTACAACCATTTGTTCAGCCCAATCAATTAACAAGTCTTCATCTTCAATGCTTGGGTCATCACAGTTATGCTGTGTCTTAAGTTCTTCAAGGAACTGACTCGTTACCTCCCCAATACCCTTTCCTGTTCGTTCAGCGTATGCTTTTAGCCTGTCAATGACACCGCTTGGTAGTCCAGCGTTAGCGTTGCTTTCGGATGCCGCTCCGAAACCGTTGCTTGCATTGTCATCAATGTCTTCGTATTCATCTGTGTTCTGCCATGTACTCATGTTTCTTTCACCTCTATTTTTTCTTTCAACTGTGCGACAAGTACCTCAACATAGGACTCGCCCGAACCGGGCCACTCATACACATACTTCATCATATCTCCCCACACAGCCATGATAGCAAATGTCGTATCGGCATCTCTATCAAACTGTTTACGGATGTTACGATGGAAGTTGTTCATGAAGGACAACCTATCGCCAGTTGAATGTAATATGTCAAGCAAGTTTTCACGCAATTCGTTCCACTTGTTCTTGACGGTAAAATCCCACCAATCATCTTCTTGATGTTTGATGGTGAATTGTTTGATTGCATCAGCGGTCTTAGGGATACGCTCAAGTGATGCAACAGCGGCACGCAAGTCGCCACCGTGATACTCCACTACATCACCGTAGTACGGCTCCCAATCTGTAGGGACACCGCACGACTCAGTGAGGCGTGTAAGATGAGAAGCACCCTGCTCTGCTGATACACGGTGAAATGTGTACACCGTGCACCTGCTCTTGATTGCGGGGCGTATCTTATCAGCATAATTAGCGGTGAGGATAAACAACACCTTCTGTGCATACTTCTCCATGATACCACGCATTGCGTCTTGTGCTTGATTGGTAAGGCCATCAGCCTCATCAAGCACGACTATCTTACGCTTCGTACCAATGCCGCTCAATCGTGCGAAGTTCTTGACCTCTTCACGAATGTGCGAGATACCCCTGTCGTCACTGGCGTTAGTCCACATGACATTCATATCATTGTAGGCATCACCAAGCAGGGTGCGAGAAATGGCGTTGGCGGCACTGGTCTTCCCAGTACCCGGCGAGCCGACGAACAGGAGGGCGGCAGGGTAGTTCCCTGTCTTGTCCCACTCAGCGGCATCCAATACAAACTGTTCATTACCAACCACTTCGGATGGATGGACAGGTCGTAATACTTCATTCCAAGTCATTTCTTCTCAACTCCTTTCTCTTTCTTGGTTTATATACTACTCATCTAATTCTTCACAAAATGCGTCCCATGCCTCAACCCAGTACATGAACTTCTTCCAGTTCTTACCGAGTTTCTTACTGCGTCGTGTACCATCTTCTTTCCACGCTACTCTCGGCATCGGGTTCTCACGCAGGTACTTTATTTTCTTAATATGTTTAATATCTATTTGATTCATCAGTGAATAAAATGGCTCAAGGGCTTCAATCCATGTCATCATGTCATCACCATGTATCTGTTTCTTATCCATGACAGTGACACCAACCGACTGTGCCCATACCTCTATGCACTTCTTCTGCTCTTCCGTACAGGTTGACTTGAGTTTAATATACATCGTAGCCCTGTAACCATAAGCCCACGGCGAGGTGCGTATGTACACCTTGTACTGCATCTTCGTCAACGCCAACCCTAATCCTATTTGTTCAAGATTCATCTTCGCCACCTACTATTGTGAAGTAATCTAAAATGTCATCCACATCGTCTATCCCCATGTCGTCTTCTACATCTACGAACTTCAAATGCCAGTCGTCATTGGGTGACCATGTGTGATTGAACTTCGCTACCAAACAGTCGTCAACCTTGTGAAAGGCATGGCGAATGTTGGGGTGTACCCCACGCCTCTTGAGAGCATTGTCCAATACGAATGGTAGCGTTTCTAATTTGTGCGTCGTAGTGTCCACCACTTCGCCAGCATCGCTAAAACCGATAACAATTTCATAACCCCCTTTATCCAAATTTCTTATTGTGAGTATCTGTCCATACAATACATTAGTTCCTTTACTCAGTAAATAATAGGTGGGTTTTTTTGATTCTTTATAAGCACTTGATTTATTACTTTCATGAGCAATTAAAAAACCACCCTTTGAATATGAATCCAGTAGCACTTGTGACTCGTACCACTCATGAGTCATAGGCTCTTTATACAATGAAAATGGTAATTCGGTGTTTGTGGAATGCCAGTACCCTGTACCAGTGGGGTTCTCCCACATCCAACATTCAGTATTAGAATTGAGCAAGGGTGTGTACCTTACATTAAGGCTACCATTACGGTTTCTCACTATACCATCTCCTACATACTTCAATGTCGCACAGTCTGTAACGAACCACCAACGGTCGGGTGTCCCGCCTTCCCACGATGATAGTCGTTGGAATGTCGGTGCATCCTGTGGTACTGAGAGGCCGTCAAATATGACAGATAAATAAATATCAAAAGAATGCTCAGTATTTAATTTACTGTTGCGCTGTAACCATTTGGTTAGTCGGTTACGATAAGAATACCAGCAGTAGTCCAATGCCCACTTCCATATCATCGTAGCCTCAGCCACGCTGATACTCCTACAGAAAGGAAGAATCCAATCACTGCTCAAGTGTGCATTACGCAACACTTCGGTAGCCTCTTTGAGAGTAATCGTACTTGGTTCATCACTACATTCCCATGTAAGAACCTGTACAAACGGTGCATCATCAGCGACTTCCATGATGCGTTCAAGCATCACACCGCACTCTTTGGCTAAACCAATCTTAAGCATGTGCTGTGATATTGACAACCTATTCTTCGTGTGAATAAAGTCCCATAATTCAACACATTCTTTTTTTGTGATTTCTTTCACGAGTAATTGTTTTGGCATGAGGGACAGCAATTCGCACGCCCTGTGCAATGTAAGCATGTGCTCACTCTTCTTCTGTAACATTCACTTGCATCAAACAAGATATACCCCACAACCACGGAGGTACACGCTCTTCACCACGGAACTTACCAAGCACTGTCACAGTGCGATTGGTGTAGCCCTCATCAAACATACCGCTATCAGCGAAGTCTTTGAGTTGTTCTCGTGTGAGTGCCGTGTACTTGTGTGTTGTGCTATTCCAACGCATGAACTCATCATCGCCAGCCAGCAGGTGAAAGTCATCGGGGTCAACTGTATTGTCTTTACCGCAACTATCGCAACCCAATATGACACGCCATAAATCAATAGGTGTTGTGCCACCACTACTTGTTTCAGCATCAATCGTTTCCACATACTCGTACACTGACTTGGAAAAGTCATTGTTCGCCAACGGGAAACCACACTCGCAAGTCCATGACTGAGCGACCTCCTGTTTCGCACGGAAGTTCATCTCAGCCTGCGCCGCAGGGTCAATCGGTGGTGTCACCATCTCCAACCCATCGGGCTTCTCTACAGTGTAACCACACGCTTCCATGAGGAGCGTGAACTTCTCATGGTGTTCTTGTGCCAGCGGGTGGTTGAGCATGAAGATAAGCGCATAACTTGTTTCGCTCATCTTACGATACTGTACACCGCTGTCGTCGGGTGACCACACACTATCCACTGGCATACCAGCAAAATGCTCGTTGCCCCATGCTATCAATTCTTCACTCGGTTGCCATTCCATTGTCCTCACCACTTACCTCTCCATTATCAACTTGTTCATTCCACCATTTGTTCCATTCGGGTGTTGGTTCATCACTCGTCCATTGGAGTATATTGTTTTTGAATAGGTACTGTACCCTTCGTAGGGTACCGTAGTCCTCCCACACATCGCCGCCCTCTCGTCGCACGAGGAGCATGATGCGGTACTCGTCCTTCATCTCAGCGTCAAGCACTTCGGTCATCATTCATCACCTGCCCTTCGTCGTGCAAATGCCCAAGCAATCTCTTCTCGGCATTCCCTACAGCACAACTCCAAGTCGCTCTTGTCATCAACATCCTGCCACAGTTCGCACAGTAGGCATTCGCTTCCATCATTCATTTGTCCCATGTTCATTCCTCCGATACAACACAATTCACTGCAACCATAGGTGCGATGTTGTACAATTTTGACAAGAAGGTGTTGGCATCTTCGGCTGATTTGAAATATGCTAAGCCCCCTGTTTGTTTTTCCGTCACTTTCCAAATCATCTTTCATTCCTCCTTAATTCGTTGGTTGGCAAAATCAGTATATTCTTGGTGTATTTCCATTCCAAGCCAAGAACGGTTGAGTATTCGTGCGACTCTTCCTGTTGTACCCGAACCCATAAAAGGGTCAAGAATCAAATCACTTTCGTAGGAATAATAACGAATAATTCGTTCTGCTAAGGCTTCGGGAAATGGGGCGGTATGGTATGCAGAAAGCGAGGTTTCGGGGTTTAACTCCCAAACATTAGTTCGTTCATATCCATCGGAAACCAAAGACTCGTTGCGAATATAAGCATCAATTAGTCGGGGTGCGGGTTTTTTGAAAACCAAAATATATTCGGTGACGATGTTAGGTTTGTAAGCCAAAGGCTTGCGGTGTTGAAAAAATCCGCCATTACGATTGGGTGCGGCTCCATCGGGTTTTTTCCAAATGATGTCTTCTAAGAACTCAAAGCCAATTTCTTCCATCATTGGAACATAGTAATAAGGGAGTGGGATTCGGTAAGACTGTTTAGAGCGAGATTCTCTCGGAACTAATACGGGTGAGATATTGACAACACACATTCGGCTTGGTTTAAGGGTGCGAAAAACTTGAGTAAAGATGGCTCGCATTTTTTCCATATAGGCTTTTACAGTCGGCCAAGTTGAATAATCACGAGCGTTGAAATAAGGCGGTGAAGTCAAAGTTAAGTCAATTGATTCGGTTTCAAGTTCTGCTAAAAGATACTCTGAGTCTCCACAATGTACTTGATTGATTTCAAGATTTGATGTCACGCCGTCACCTCCACGCATTCATCGCAAATCACATCGTTTCCCATATGTGGGCCACCTTCGTCATCATTGACTTTATTACACTTAGGACACCATGCGGCATTAGTTACCAACCAAAGAAAATAGTCATAGGAAAAATCCCTACCTGTTCTGTCAATAAACATCAAAACTTCATGCTCCCAATCTCTCACGCCGTCACCTCCACGCCTTCGGGCAATTCGCAATCATCACAGTAGTAACGATAATACTGTGCTGTTTGCCACGCTATCGGAGGAAATGCTTTACAGATAGGTGCATGACAATTAGTGCATGTAATCATTATACCTTCGCCCCAATCTTCTTTACTCATGCCGTCACCTCCACGCCTCGCCACCAGTCGGGAGCAGGTGTTCCCTTCTCCCACTTGGCGAACTGCTTGGAATGGTAGTAGCGACGGTACGCTATGACCGCATCATCATCACGATACTCGTCGGGCATGGCCTGTGCGAATGGTGTGAGTGCGGCTTTGGGACTTGGGTACTTGTCGGGAAACAAATGCACTAAGCCAATCATTGAGTGAATGGGTCGGGCGCAGGCGTGTTCTTTGCCGAAGCGTTTTGCATATTCACTGCACAGTGTTGCCGCATGGCGAGCGAGCCACGCAAAGTTGGCTTCACTGTCGCCCGCCCATACTGTGCATGGATGGTGGGCGTAGCCGCCCTTGTAGGGCGTGCCTGCCTTGGTCAGTGGCATCTGCTCATCAGTCGCACCATGTCGGCGCAGGGCTGAAGCCATCATCTGTGCGGCCTCAACCACCATTTTGGGCACATGCTTGTCGCAGTGCATCCGAGCGGCTTTCGTGGGGTCACGGTGTAGTACGAAGATGTTCATTCAATCACTCTCCTTCAAACGGTAGTTCGGGTGCTTGCCCGTCCCAGTCTCCTTCATGCGTTTCTCCGCACTTCGTACAGACGGCTCGGTATGTACCGGAAAACTCCGGCGTATCACCTGCCATGTACCAACCAGTCATTTGTGCATCCGTCATTTCCCAATCGTGTTCGCAACTCATTCAATCACTCTCCTGCGAACATGGTCAACTCCAATGCCTTCACGAATGCCTTCTGCTTGGTGCGGGAGTAGGTACCGAAGAGTGCCGACTCCATGCGCTTGGTGCTTACCTTGCCGTTGGCGAGGCGAGTGAAGTTGTGGTCAACCGCTTCAGTGAGTGCGTTGTATGCCGCCCATGCTGTGCCTTCCATACCGTTGAGGGTGTTCTTCTCGTTGCCGAGCAAGCCCTTCACGGTCTTGAGCATGTTAGATGAGCGGGTCGTGAGGTCGCCTTCATCGTTGAAGGTGAGGTTGAGTGCGTCAATGAAGTAGGACTCCATCTCGTCTTCGGTGAGTTTGACCTCAACCAACGACTGTGCCATCTCACCCCATGCCAAGAAGTCTGTGTTCACCAATCCCAAGACTTCTCGTGCTTGCTCCAAGCGGTCATGCAGTTTGCCAGTGTGACGGATGTTGTAGCCACCCTGTCGTCCTTGCAGTGCCATGGTGAGTGTGTTGTTGCACACCACACGAATTGGTGTGAGGAAAATTTTGAGTGAGCCGCTACCATCGTGGCTGTTCACGATGAGGATGTACTGGTCAATCTTGTCCACGCCGTTGATGAGAATGCTGTCGGGCAACTTCGCAAGCACCCATACCTTCTCACCCCGACCCAATGCACCCACGACCTCAATCTTGGCCTCTTGGGTTTGCACCAACTCATCAAGGAAGTCAACCGCCTCAATGTTTTGGAAGGGCTTCCACACTCGGCCTACGGCTGTGCCACGGTTGAGTGCAATCCACGAGTGTGAACCGTCTTCGTTGATTTGCTTACGGAACACACCAAAGGTGTTCTCCACTACCTCTACCCCGCCGAAGTTATCAACGAGGTTATACAGCGGTCGCTTCTCTACAGTCCAATCAAGGTTGCCGAGTTTCAGTGCCTCGGTAGCCGTCATCAATCCTTCTGCTTGTGTCCCAAGCCCGTGCCATGGCGTATCGCCTGCCCAAGCCGTCATCCATTGTCCGTTTCTTGTCTGTGCTAAATTGTGTGCCATATTTATTCCTCCAATAGTGGTATAATTTCTTTCCTCAGCATTTCGCAGTAGTCTTCCATCTGAGGTACATCCTCGTATGCCATCAACTCGGCCTCACGGAATTGCAGTTCCGTAAACGGTCGGTCGCTAATGCTGAAGTGTTCGTCAATCGCATTCACGATGAGGCTGTAGCCTCGGTGAAGCAGTTTCATTTTCCATTGTTCCATGTTTCTCATCTCCTTTCTCTTTCTTGGTTTATATACTCCTCAATTATTTCCTCGTACAATTCACGGCGTTGCGGGATAATGATGTCCCACTTTGATGCCATGCAGGGGCGAGCCTCCGCCATGGCAAAGTGCGCTTGGTCGTGTTCATAATCGTGGAGTCGTAGCACGGCGTAGCCTACGCCACCCGTGCGGTCACGGCCATGGACGCAGTGCAAGAGAACATCCTTGCCCTCAGCGATAGCGTCCATGACGATTTGAATAGCGTGCGACCAAATGGCCGGGTCTTTGTTGTGCGCTCGGAAGTAGTAGTGGTGTCGCTCGTTCTTGTCCACCATGCTCCACTTGGGAGTGTAGCGGCACAGCGTGACCACCGTATGCTCCTTGCGTAGTGTGTCACGGAAGTCGTCAATGCCACACATCGTCAGCGAGCCTTCGCCCAGTTTGATTGGTGTGTTCATTCTTCCTCACGCTCCGGGCAACAATCGTGCGTACAATCCCCACCCACGAAGTGTGTGTACTCACAGTCCTGCTCATCAGTCAGCAAAGTGAGGGCGAATGAAAGGTAATTTGAAATCGTTTTCTCTAACCCACGCACCTTCTTGACTTCATCACGCAACCGAATAACTTCCTCACGGAACATGGGTGCAACCCTCACCAACCATTCATCTGCGTGAGCCGAGAAATAGTGGTCTAACGAGTTACGCTTCTCCCAATCTTTCATGGGGGTGTGTCCTCTCGTCATGTGTAGGTTCCAATCAATTGTCGTTGGTTCGTCGCTCATTGTGCATCACCTCGGTAGTCCTCTCCGTATCGGTACATCGTGCGCCACACATTCAGTGCGGCATCATGATAACGGTTTTCGTCAATCGTCGCTTTGAAGTTGTCATAGGTCATATGTTCAAGACGACGCACTAAGAAGCGAGCAACATCCTCTCGTAGTACATCAGCACGGAACGGGTAGTCAGCATCAGCATCAGTGTACATAACCTGCTCTCCGAATGTACGACGAATGTGCTTGGGGTTGCGTGCCCGTACCAGTAGGTGGTCGGGCTTGTCACGGTGAGCAACGATGCTCAGCCAGCCTTCAGTCAGTGCAATCCACATCACTCATCACTCTCCGATTTGCTCTTGCCGCTGTAGGTGTAATTGGGATTGAGGTGGACAACTACCCGTGCGGGTTTGTTGCTGTAACTCTCGTCAATCTCGTAGCCAATTTCCATTTGCACTTTCCACATTTGTGCCATGCAATCAAGTGCGTACAAGTCATCCGCAAGTTCGGTACTGCTCGTCATTCGTAGTTTTACGAAATGTTTCTTGTCCAGCAGTTCCTTGATGCTGTTCATCAATTCATCCTTGTCCTTGTTCCACAAGGTAAACTTCTCCATTGTCAATGCCAGTTTCATTCTTCTTCATCTCCTTTGTTTTCTCGGTATTCTAACCATTCGTCAAACAGGGTTTCCTGCTCAACAACAGCCTGTTGCTCCATCGTCATACCGCAACGATGGCACTTGTATCGTAGGTAGTGAACGGTTGGGTGACTACCAAGATTCTCGTGTAACTCAAGGTGTTCCCAATTGTGTTCTTGGCACGGCTCCTCGTACCCACTCTCCTTCCACTTGTTCAGTCGCTCAATGCGACGGTTCAATGCGGCCATCTCTTCTTTTAATTCATCAGCAATTTGTTCTTCTCGTGTCATGTCAGTTCCTCCTGTTCAATGTCTCGGTATTCTTGTACGGTTGCGTAGCGTAGTACCTCAATCGTATGACCACATGTTTCCCAATCATCACCGTCTTCAATTTCGGTTTCACAGTAACCAGTGAATCGGAAAATCAAATTACCATCAGCAAAGTCCTCAAGGTCGCCTTGCCAAAAGTCAGTGTCATCTATCTCAGTCCACTTCTCACACTTAATACATTTCACATCAGTCATTCTTCCTCGCCTCCGTACACATCTTTCCAGTCGGATTCGGGGCCGAGCCATCTTGTGATAACGGTCATCATCTTCTCAAGAAGTACATACTCCAACATGGAGTGCAGGTCTTCTTCATCCCATCCATTTCCTTTCACGGGTAATTGGATGCGCTTTTGGCACCACCACCCACTGCCGCTGTCTCCTTTGTGTATCTCAATTCTGTATTCTTCGTATTCAGTCATGTTCATTCCTCCTCTTTGGGGAAGGGCATACCAATGATACGCCCGCCCTCATCATACAGTTCTTCCCGCTTGGCACTGAACTTTTTGAGTTGATATTCAATCTCCGGTTGGGTAATTACACCCATGTCCTTGAGGGTAACCATGTGAGAGTGTACAGTGTACTGAGCGTCAGCGTAGTCATGACCGAGGAAGATGAGTTTTGAAGTGTATTGGTCTGTGTACCAGCCGTTCTCAATGCGCTGGTATCGCATCAAACAGTGGAACCTTCGTGCGTTGTGGTAAAAGCCCTCGTTCTCCCATCGTACCTCGTAGCGATAGAGAACATCGTCTTCACTGTGTTTGTTGTAAAACCACTCCAACATCTTCACCTTTTCGGGTAGGTCAAGGTATGACAACTCAAAGCGGGTCGGCCCTGCCCACGAGGTGACAGGGCGGAAGTCGCCGCAATTGGCGCACAGTTCTTTTGGAACCTCCCTGCCATTGCCCATCGCAATCTCGTCCTTCACCGTCATGTCCTCGTAATCGCCATAGTCAGCACTGATGTCTTCTCCTACCGAGTAAGTGTGGTAGGTGTACTGATAGCACTTGCCGCAGTAAGTCGCTTGACGGTTCTTTGCCAGTGTGATGTTCTCGCTGTTGTCAACTCCCCCCTGTGCGGCGAGGGCTTTCACCTTGCGCTTCTCGTGGTCTTCATCGCTCTTGAGGTAGATGTAGCCATCTCCCCGTGTCCATTGTTTCCAATTTTCTTTCATGTTTATTTCTCCTTGCTTTCGCTAACTTCTTTCTCTTTCTTGGTTTATATACTGCTGAATTAAATTCAAGCAACTCGTCGTGCAACATCTTGTACTCGTTGTTGCATGATGCGACGGGTATCGGGATGCCTCAACACATTCAATGCCTGTGTCATTGCATCCTCACCTCCGTAAGCATCGTAGGAGCGTCCAATGTCAGCCTCGCTCATGCCAGCCAACTCGTGATTTTTGTTTCGTAGCGTGTCAAGTTCGCCAACTTTAGCACCAAAGGCCGCACCCTTTGGTGCACCTTGAGCACGGAATGGCCCTGCGCCTCCTACATCAACATAGGAGAGTGTGCCATCGGGACGGCGGATAACATTGTCTCGGTCTAAGCCGAGCATGTCCCAGTTCGCAATCGTGGCGTGGGGAACGAAGTCCCTTTGCAGTTGGCGAATGTCTCCTGCTGATGGATTGAAACCCAATCGTTGCCCCTCCTCCATCTGTGTCAGCATAAGTCCGTCCTCCATCTGTGCTTGTGGAACAGATACGCCCAGTTCATTGAGATACCTGTTCATGTCGTATTCGTTTTGAATGTGTTGTGGGCTGTCGCCACGCTTACCAACGAATTGCCCCATTGGTAGGTCGTAACCTCGTGCCCCTGTACTGCCACCCATAAAGCGTCCCTGCGGCCTGTTCTGCCGTAGGTAATCAAACGCTTGCTCAAAGGGCGACATGGTAATTGCATAGAGTCATTTTGTTTAACGGTTATTCTTCTTCACCATTTACTTCGTCAAGCATCCAAATCCATTCACTCTTCATCAGCAAACCTCCATCCAACTTCTGTTTTCCGTTTTGAATGTCCCTTACTACCCACTGGGAATGTTTCGGGAATGTGTGTCTTGATAAGCCAATGGCTTTCTTCACCATCTTTGATACATTGACCACACAGAACAGACCAATACGCCATGTCCGTCATTTCAAATAAGCACTCTTTCGTTCCGCAATTATCGCATTCAGTCATTCTTCTTCACCATCTGTTTCATCAGTAATAAAAACGAAGCGCACTGAGGGAGGATAGGTATGTGTAGGTGTAGGTGTGTCCAGCGTTCTATAGAACGACCAACCACGAATCATCTGCCGCCCCAACTCACCAACCTCAACCTCGGTGCATCGGTGAGCCTCAGTGATTTGAAACCAGTTACCTGTCACATGCTCAAGCAAAAGCCACTTGTTCTGTCCAATCTCAAGTCTTCCTTTCATTCATATTCCCCATCGTACTCAGCCATGAAGTTAATCAAATCGCAAATCCCTGTCAAGATTAAATCCAATGCTTCCAAGACATTCTCTTGCTCAACGAGTTCTATTCCGTAGCGTCCATAGAACAAGCGTATGAGTTCATCATCACCATATTTTTTCCTATCATCATCCAAGCGTTCAATCAGTTTTTTCAATTTTCTGTTCATTCACACATCCCCCCAAGCACTATCATCATTCTCACACGGGAATGGTGCATCTATATGCTCACCCGAAATTATTTTTATGAAATCTTTTGTGGACACACCCATGTCACCCGATAAAGTTTCTACTGCTTCCTTTGCATCTTCACTGTACTTCTCAATAAAATCACCTACCGCAAAAACAAATGGCTCATCATCATCAATCAAACCTTCCTCTTTTCCATCGTGAAATGCAATGAGGCATTCGGAAGTGGCATAACCTTCATCATCTACATAATGTATAATTGAATCCATGAAAGAAACATGGCGAGCCGCACTATCAATTTGTAGGTTAAATGGAATGAGGTAAAGCCAAGTGAGAGGTACGCCTTCTTGTTCGGCTACTTCCTGTAATCCCTTCATGACAATGAGTTTAGGATTGACGGGAGGTGTGAGAAAGTATGACGACTTCATCCAAAAAGGTGACACAGTATTTGTTTTACTACCCAACCTTAACACATCATTTTGTAACTCTCTAAACACATTCACCGCTTTGAAAAGTTCATCACTCAAAGTATAGGGTGAGTTCTTAACCAACCTTTTTTGAAGCACTGCCATGTCATTAAGCCAACTCATTCCTCTTCACTCTCCCCTATGTATCGTGTACCTTCATGAGTAATCAATAGGTCGTTGTCCTCAAGGAAAGCAATCATCGCACCAAATCTTTGAGGTGGTAAATCCATGATGAAACCATTCGGGCTGTTCCAATTTTCCGAAGGGACTTTGATGTGCAGTTGCACACCATCACTGAACGCATGTACAGTGGCAATGTCACGAATGTAAATTGGTGTGTCAGTAGTAAGTGATAGGTAAAGTTCATCAGTTTCAAAATCACCAATCGCATCCGAAACAACACTTGGTACAGTGAACTTGTCAGCGTAACCATATTCACGATTTCCATGTGCGGTATTAGAACCATACATTTGTAGGTGCAAATGGTTACCGTCAGTGTTACTTCGCACCTGTATCAGTGCGTTTGTTTTATCATCAATTTTCTTTAGTTTTTTGTATTCATTATTCATTTTTATTCCTCCTTTACTTCTGAGCCTGCTATTTTGTCGGGCGAATGTCTAAGTTTGTTACTGTACATACTGAACATCTCTTTTGTTCCTAACTGCATTCGTTCAAACATTACGAGTGGTTCTTGATAATCTTCAATCATTGCAGCACCACCTACAGACATTTTGTGTATCTGTGTAAATACTTTAAATGAAGGGGTGAGTTGTTTCCCGTTTAAACGAATGGCTAAACCCTCACGAGGATAGGAGTTAGCACCCAATTCTTTAGCAACCTGTTCTGCTTGTTCTTTGTCAAAAAACAAGTGAGGTAGTTGTATTGATTTCCATACTACATGTTCGGAAGACCAATGATACTTTGTCCAACTTGGACATGTAATTCGTATGTGATGTGTTTCAACAGGTGTTACTGGAATCCACTCGTGGTCGCAAATCTCCACACCGTACATGTTAGTGGTACGCCCTTTGGTGAACTCCCATCCATTCACCTTGTCACCCAACTTGCGTTGCTTCGCCATCGTAACAAGGTGCTTCTGTCGGTATTTGTCAAGCCAGCCCCAAGCATCCCATCGGAAGGTGCGACCACGACCTGCTGTAACTTGCACTGCCTTCTCACTCTTGACCATACGGTTGAGCGACTTGTTGATTGCTCGTAAAACAACTTTGTCCTCAAGGTAATGTGTCATGGCTCGTATGTTTTCCTTCAAAGGGTGAAGGACGAATGAATCACCTTCCCAATGCTTCTGTAAATCGCCCCGATAATATTCATAGTTCTCGTGCCCTAATCGTAGTGACCACGCACGACCAGTGTAACCGCTATCGTATTTATCAACAATTTTTGCATTAAGAACATTAGCACTGAAATGTGCGTTGTCATAACCGTAAGCACTGGAAACATGATTCCAGTGCAAGCGAATGCCATCCTCGTGATAAACCCATCCTCGTTGTTTCGTGCCCTCATTATCTTCGTACCATCCGTCTGCAACAATGCCTTCTTCAACAAGAGCCGCCAGTCGGGTGTATTGGTTGAGCATTTGCTTGGCGTTAATCTCTCCGTTCTCACCTGCGTTAAGCAGGGTGTAACGAACAGCAGTGTCCATAGCGCACTCAACATTTTGACTTTTGATGTAACCAATCCCTAACTTGTTCACTGTATCATCATCAGTAAACGAAAGTTTGTCACCCATCAAACCAAGTTCAGCCCATTCTGTAGGTTTGCGATAGCCAGTAAAATACACGCTTCCCCAACCCATCATTCATCAACTCCTACAATGCTCCAAATCAAATCCTCAAGCGTGGGGTAGCGAAGTCGCAACTCACGCAAGGGAGTATCGTAAATCAAATCAGTGAGTACGCTCATAATATCATCTCGTTGTTCTTCATGGTAGTTGAGTATGTCACCAAGAGGAATGTCCTCAATGGTTGGTCGGTTGGGTCGTTGCACTGCGTCCACTACCTCGGTAGCAAGTTCACCCTTGAAGTTCTCGGACTCAAAGGGTGTCATCTCAGACGGGCCGTACAAGACACGACTCTTGCCCTTGCTGTCTTCGCCTCGCCTCTTGGACAACAAGCCCATGCGTACAGCATCACTGAGGTTGGATTGGAAGTGTGACCAATCCTTCACACCTACACCTCGCTTGTCCACCAGTTGTTCCCATGCGTCTTTAGCACTAATGTAGTCACCGTACTCGGTGACCACTCGTGCCGCAAACGCTGTCTTTCTTTCGTTTTCTATTCGTTTTGTTCTGCTCATTTTGTTCATCTCCTTTCTCTTTCTTGGTTTAAATACTCTTCAATTTAATATGCTCTTACAAATTTTACATGTGCCTTTGTAGCCTCGGAAGGTAATCGCTGAAACTCCTTCGCCCATCGCAACACTGAACACATACGATTTACATTAGGTACATACATCATACTGTCACCTCTTTGTAATTTGTAATCAATCAACATGTCCAATGCTTGTCGTGCCGTTACTGTTTCACCTTTGGTTACAAGGCCAAGTATGATTTTCAAGTTCCGTTCATCCATCTTCTTCATACTTCATGCCTCCGTGTATTCCCAGTAGATGTACTCGTCTGTTTCAATCTTGACGAGTAGGTTGTGTGCGTTGGTGTCAGTCATTCCCAACACTCCTTCTCAAAATTGAACCTGCTCTTTGTCACAATACCTTCTGCATCAATGGTGATGTAAAAGAATTTTGTACCCCCTGCGTGGTGCATGAGGCAAAGTTCGCCATCCATTCCATTGTACCACCCCGACTCACCGTAAGCCCAATACTCACCGTCAATCTCAAAGTGCTTCGCTTGCTTCTCGTTTACTGTTACTTCAATCATCGTAATCATCTCCTTTCTCTTTCTTGGTTTATATACTCTTTATTCTAACGGGTGCTCTATGTCTTTGTCACCCAGTACCCATCGTAGGGCTTTCACAACACCCTCCAATGCTTTGTAGTTCCGCATGTGAAACATCCGTTTCTTCTTCGGCCCGTCCAGCATGGCTGTGTAGTGTTGATTCTGTTTGCGCTCCGCCCTGTCCAGCATGGCTTCAATCTCTTCCCATGTCTTGTCGTAAGCAAAGTGTTCACTGTCTTGATGGTCATTCATTCTTCTTCCCTCTTTTCTTGGTGAATATCCTGTAGCCTTTGTTCGTATATCTCACGAACTGCATCAAAGAGTGCTGGCCTGTCAAACATGGATGCTGATTCAATGCGAGCATCTTCAAGTTTAGCGACAATCATCCGTAGTCGCTTGACTTCTGCGAGAAGTTTTGGTGCGTCTGCTATGAGTTTCGCATCTTCATAGTCATTCATGGTAGCAACATCTCCGTTGTCCTGTGTATAGACTACCCATGTTCCTTTGCGTGTAGTTATAGCCCAATGACCCTGTGTGTGTCCTTCATATTTGCTTGTGTCAATCATCCAATCAACCCCAATATCTCATCAAATCCCTCAAGTTGCTCAAGTATCTCATACTTACCACACAAGAGAGAGTTCAGTTCTCGCAAGGACTTGAGTTCCTCAAGTTTGTTGTCATACATTTCACGCAACCGTATGACTTCTGCGAGTAGGTCATTGTGTTCATTCACAACATCTTTCCAATCATGGTGATTCATTTTATACCAATCGTCAATCGTTAGTCCTTCGTATTTGTCTGTGTCAATCATTCTACCAACTCCAAGATAACTTCTGTTTCACCTGTGACTTCGTTCTCAATCGTCATGACATGACGAGCCAAGCCTTGTGCTGTCATTCGGTACATCACTCATCACCTTTCTGTGCTTCTTGTTCACGACCCTGTAGGGTGAGTTTGAGTGTGCGAAGTGTATCAATGGCATTCACGAGGTCAAGGTGGTGTTTGCTTGGATTAAGGAATACATCCGTATTCCCAACCGTCCAACTCAAGGTTCCCCTGTGGCTACAAAGCATCGCTATGGCCTCGCACAGTTGTTCGTAATCATCCACTGTAATGTGTGAATGAACTTTCTCGCCACCTTCCGTCGTGTCAATCGTGCGTTCAACTTCCTCTTCAGTGTAGTCGCTCATTGTTTCACCTCCATGGACTTGTCATTGGGATGGCGTAGCCTGTGAAGGCGTTGCCGTTCCTTGAGTGTCATCTGTTCTTCAGCCCCCCTCATCGGGCGACCTTGGTATCTCATGCTTACTGTTCTTGCTTTCCATTTTTTTGTCATGTTCAGTCCTCCTCAGTCAAGTGGATGATTTCTTCAATCAAGTCGTTCATCGCCCGACACCAGTAAGATGTGATGCGGCCAAACAATTCGTGCAGTTCTTCTCGGTTCCACTCCATCGTCTTGGGACGAGGATGTGGATGTTTGTCGTTCTGCATCAGTCGTGTGAACAAATCAAAGTATTCGTTAAACTGAGTGCTGTGTCCAATCATCGCATCGTACAACTCAAGTGTTTCGCCGTTGTGCATGATGTGTTTGAACGGGTCTTTCGTGTATTTCTTTGTCATGTTCATTCCTCCTCTTCAAGTGAGCCGCAAATCTCGTTCTCAATGCGTTCCATTCGGTCAAGCACAAAGACAGGCCAGCCGCCACCGTGGATGGTTTGACTTTGCTTCACCATTTGTGAGTGCAGTTCGTCCCAACACAACTCGTAGCGAGTCATGCCGTTTTCTTTGATGCTCTTTGCTTCGGTGTTAATCTGCTGTTCTTCTCGTGGTCTAAACCCGTTGTCGTTGAGAAGGTCGTCCCAAGTCTTGTACTCCATCTCACACAACTTGGCGTAGTTGCATGTCCAGTCCCAGTCAATCTCTTTCTGCTGTGCTTCGTCAGTCAGCCATTGGCCAGCGAACTGTGCAGTGCTTTGATGTGAACAGTTCCAATAGCCCACACGGTAGTGAGGCTCCATTCCATCCCATCCATCTCTTACCTCAATGGTGATGAGCCAGTGAAGCCCCTCTCCGTCTGCATCACGAGAGACATAGGTAGCCTCTTTGTCATAGCCATGCTCACCCAAGTTAGCCCACGCCTCGTTCAGTTCGTCATTCCACTTTTCTTTATCGTCCCATAGGTACAGTTCTCGTTTCATGTTCATTCCTCCATTCGGTTGTTGATGTAGCGTGTCGCCCACCTAATGCCTTCTTCCAACCTGTCCCAGTGAGCCTCAGTCCATGCGTCTTTATCTTCGGGGTAATCAAGCGCAACCAGTTCGTCGGCAATTTGGTCGTATGCCCACCAGTCAAGGTATTCTCCTGCGGGTAGGTTTTCGGTGCGGTCAAAGCCATAGTAAAGTACATGGTTGATGTACCATTCTGTGTTTTCATTTCGTTCCATTTTATTCATCTCCTTTCTTCTTTCTTGGTTTAAATACTCTTCAATTGAAATCATGCTTTCACCTTCTTTACCCACCCTTCATCTTCGGAGTAGTCGTACAATTCCTTCAAGAGAAAAGCATTCTCCCAATCGCAGTACACATACTCATCGGGAATGTTGTACTTGTCAATGATTCTGTAGTCGTCCATGCAAATGTCATAGTCCGACACATAATCCCACAGCATACCACCCGACAAGGCCAACTCAACCAAGTGTTCTTTGCTGTGCTTTCGCAACGCTTCTTTCATCTCCTCAACTCTTTGTAGTTTCTTTCGTGTTTCTTCTTTCATGCTTTCACCTTCTTGTTTATCTTACCAAAGTTAGCGGGTAAGTCGCCACTGTCAATCATGGATTGAATGAGAGCGTTGGCAATACCTTCCCTCTCCTCCATGTCGCCACCGTCAAGCACAGCCTTCACGACTTCTCGCTTGGCCTCAACTACGGCATTGAACTTCTCGTCAATGGTCTTCGCCACTGAAAGGTACACTGCGTGTACTGAGTCACTCTCTTGACCGATACGATACACACGGTCTTCGGCTTGTTCTTCCCATGCAGGCGACCACTCACGCTCAACGAATACCACTGTGTTAGCCGCAGTGAGGGTGATACCTTCTTTGGCGGCAGTGGTTGAACAGAAGAGGACATCAAGGTTTCCTGCTTGGAATGCCTCTACATTGTCTTGCCTCTTGGAAGCGGGCATATCCCCTGTGATACCTGCGATACGCCACTGATGGTCTTTGTCAGCACGAAGCAGGGCTACACACTCACGCAGTACATCGGTATGGTGAGCAAAGACAACCAATGGTTTGCCTGTGATTTCACGATACTCCTTGATGTATGCGATAGTAGATGGGACTTTGATAAGCCCACACTCATGCCGTAGGGCAGTGAGCATGTTGAGTACGAATCCAGCAGGGAGATTTCCAGTACCTTGATGCGATTCATATTCATCCATCCATGCTCGGTGGAGGTCGGAGTATTGTTTCAACTCCTTGCGTGATGGTTGAATGTCCATGATGGTACGCACCTTGTCGGGCAGTTCAGTCAAGACCTCTTGCTTGAGGCGACGAATACAGAAGTCACGAGTACGGTTGTGCAACTCATCGGTGTTACTTGCACCAGTGAAGTCCCAACCCCAACCGTTGTTGAAGCCGTCGCAGTAGCGTTGGCCGTAGGGGAAGAAGGCAGGGAACTCGTTAGGGCGAAGGAGGTTGAGTGTGGTAAAGAACTCGCTTGGTCGGTTGGTCACTGCTGTACCCGAAAGGCACAGGACTGAATCGGACTGCTTCGCTACCTCAAGGGTTGCTTCGGTACGCTTGGCCTTGATGTTCTTGAGATAGTGGCTCTCGTCACACACCACGATGTTGAATCCGTAGTCAAGCAGTGAGTCCTTACGACCACTTATGAGGTCATAGTTACAGATGATGATGTCAGCATTGGGCATCACTCCTTTGCGACCTTCCAATGCTTCAACGGTCAAGTTAGGTAGCCAACCTCTGCACTCTTTCACCCAGTTGTACTTGACTGAGGCAGGACATACTACAAGGGCGGGTAACTGTTCTTGGTTGAGTGCGATGTGTGCGATGGCTTGAATGGTTTTTCCAATACCCATGTCGTCACCGATGAGGCAACGACCACCTGCGAGTTGTGCGAACTGAACGCCTACATATTGGAATGGATATAGCGCACGACCTGTGGGGAAATGTTTCATCAAGTTCTCCTGCATCTCAGCGACTATCATCTTGTCATCAAGTGATGCCGCACCACTGATAGCAATACGCATAGCCCTCTCTTCCATGAAAGATTCAATGTCGGGTATCACTTGGATAGCATCAGCCAATCGTAAGCACCACTCGTTGTCATCATACTTGCGTAGGCGGTCAATGAGTGGGGCGGCTTCTCCGATACCCACTGTCCATGTCTTGTTGTTGGGGTTGAACTTGCGCCCTTGTGTAGCCTTGACTTCGTTAAGCAACTGACCACGAGTGAACGCATCACTGATGAAAGGCCACTCCATCTCAATGCTTGAGTTACCAATGATGCGAGCCGACACCTCCGTAGTCTTTCGTTCTATAGACTTCTCCTTCGGTGCTGATACCTCAAGTTGCTCAAGGGACAACTCGTTGAAGAACATACCCTGCGTGGTCATGATGTCCTTCGCACGAGCGAGAACATCAGCGTCGTCTTGCAGTGTCCACTTCTTCTTGACACCATCCCACTTGACAGCAGGGAAGCCGAGTGCATCCTTGAGTGCGTTGTTGAGGTCGGGGTTGTAGGTGTAGTCAAGTGCGATTCGTTTGCTGGTGAATTGTTTGCCCCATCGGTTTGTCCATGTGTCATCCACATTGGAGAAGGACACGACCTTGCTGGCTGGTGGTTTCCATTCAGCCTTCGTCTGTTCAAAGAGGGACATCGCTTCATCACGCTCGCACTCGTAGGCTTCCATGAAATTGTTGAGTGCAATCTCAACCTGTCGCTCACGGAAGGGCAACTGTTTGTTCAACCGACTACGAACAAAGAGGCGAGCATCGCTACGCAATTTGTCACGCTTACGAATGATGGCTTGCTGTGCTTCGTACTCAACCTTGGCCTGTGTGCCTCGCACCTTCATCTTGTCAAGGTAGGACTCCACTTGGTTTGCTTTGCTGATGAGTCCAGCATCACGCATGATGGATGGTAGTTGTGTGTTGCGGTACTTGTGGAATCGCTCAGCCGCTTCAAGCAGTTGGTGGTCTTGCATGTCGTCTTGACTTGCGACCCTGTGGAAGAAAGGCCAGTCGGCTTTGTTCGGGCCTACATCATCCTTGATGTCGGGCTTGCCGTAGCCAGTGAAGACTCGTATCATTCTGTGGATTGTTGTAGTGTTCATTCACTCATCTCCTTTTTGCTTACACATGGGTAACACACGAACTTGTCTTGGTCATTCCTTTGAGCGATGAAATCAAAGTATCTCAATTTTTCACAACCACTACACTCCACGCTGGTGTCATCGTACTTGATGCCAAGAAAACGAGAATGACAAACCATGCACTCAGCGTCATCAAGATATGTGAAGGCATCAGCAGGGTGGTGCTTACCACATGTGTAGCACAACCGACTACCTTCAAGACTTGGGCCTGTCCATCCACAGTTCGTACATTCATCATCCACATTCAGTGTAGCCTCTCCACAACATTCGCATGGGTCATCTTCGGGAGGGTGAGGTTGGATGTCCCACTTCTCACTAAGCACATCTTCCCAAGGGTCATCATCGGAAGTAGTCTTGATAGTTGCCGTAGGGGTCGTCGTGACCCCGCTTGCTTTTCCCCAACCACCACCGTAACCGTAGAGTCCACTGTATCTGTCCTCAATAACAATCTCACCAACAGGGATGTCAAGAACATCAGCGATGTATCTTTGCTGTTCAGTAGTTTCAACTGCATGGTCGCAGTGCAACTCACGAATCAATTCAATGAGTTGGCCAGCGTCAGCGATGGTTGCCCTAACATCATCAGCGTTGAGTAGGTAGAAGAGGATGGCCAGTTGTACACCAGTACGACCATGACCACCAGCACACTGAGTAGAAACAGACTTGATACCATGCTCTACGATGTCATCGCAAAGCGCATACCAAAACAACTTGCTCACCTGCGGCACACCGAAGTCGGGGAAGTCCATGTCAATGATGTACTTCGGTGGGTCAATGCCACCTACGAATTTCTCGCATGACCAACCATCGGGTACAACAGTGCTACCTGTAAGGATAGACTTATTGACTGGGCGCATGGTTTCATCGGGGCCGATGGCTAAGTCCACCATTGGTGAACACTTCCACCAACCACCGTTGCGGTTGCGACCTCCACCGTACACATCAATACCTGTGGTGGTGGTGAAGATTTTGTTTTGTCCTGTATGACATGGAGGTTTCCATGTTGTCTTTGTAGTCGTTGTATAATTTTTCACTTTGGTCATCTCCTTATTGTTTGTCAATTTCATTTGTTTGCGCTTCTGTTTTCTTGTTCTTGATTTCTTTCCCATGTTCATTCCTCCTTCTCACCATTCTTCTTGTTGGATAACAACAGCAGTTGCTCAGTACCAAATGACGCTATGATGTTACTCACATACTTCTGCATATCATGGTGGTAACCCTCAGCAAAAATACCAGCCATGGCTTTAGCAATTCCATTTCCTTTCTCACCAGTCATCTCCGTTGCAGTTAATTCACCATCATTCAGTTGCTTGGATAATACCTTCAACCACTGTAGTTGTGCCGACTGTATAGGTGTTTTATCAGCGAGTGGGAACGGAGCATCGTGTGAAGCGGGGATAGGAACAAGCGTCGGGGTAATGGATTCTTTTACTTCTGTATCCCACTGTGCACAGACTATACAATCTTGCACACCACAAGGGATGAAGTTCTTAGATTCGTGGTTTCTAAACAATCCCATAGGGTGTCGTTGCATTTCGTTTAGGTAGAGCATCGCATGTCCGATGCTGTCATCTCTTTGACTGAGTGGTGTTTCCCTCATGGACTTCTTGGTGATACCTTTTGCCAGTTGAAGAATGGGTAGGGCATCCAGCGTATCTCGCTCAGTGGATTCCATAATGTCACGAGCCGCATAGTAAATTGAGAAGAAGGACTTGGGGGTTATCGTAACAAGTCGTGGGTCAGTGCCCCAGTTGAGTGCAGTCTTTGAGATGAATTTGCTGAAGAAGAAATCGTTGTTGTGTACATTGTGCTCAGTGAGGTTGGCGTGGAAAATCATTTCTTTGAATTGTTCATCACCTTGAGTAGTGAGAAGGGACTTCATAGCCTGTGCAAGACCGTGAGCATTCTGACAGGATTCGTAATACTTCTTCCCCCCGTAACCTGCATTCCATTCTAACTGGTAGCATTTCATGGCGAACTCAAGCATTGAGATACACGAATCCAATGTGACAGGCATCTCTTCAATCATCATGTAGTAGTGTGTACGACTGTCGGATAGGTGGTGTTTTCTCTGCGTTACTTTCTTCCAAGCATCCACGCCATAGATGGAAGCGATAGTAGCCAGCGGAAGTGCGGTGGCATTCCTTGTGGTGGTAGGTAAGTGACGAATCTCACCGAGTCCAACGGATAGTGTAGCATTGATAAGCCAAGCGACATAACCACCTGCATACATGGCGCACTCGGCAGGGTCATTGATTGGCCCACCAGTGTACTGGTGGAAGTGATTGGAAAGCCAACCATGCTGACGAGCAAAGTTGGTGAAGCCACGCTTGAATCCTTCAATGAACTCATCGCTGTAGTCCAGTGGGTCGTAGGCTTGAGGCTCGTAAGTACCTTCGTTGTCAAGCACCACCCAACCGAGTTGGGCTTGAGTCCACTGCTCGCCAACCTGTGGCACAGCGGATGCGATGTAAGGAACTCCATACTTGAAGCACTGCCCTGCATGATGGGACAAGTGAGAGCCGTTGGGGTGGAGGACAACAGAACCATCGGGCATACCCTCACGGAGTGCTTGCTCCATGAGGTCAAGTTGCTCGTCGGTGTTGTCGCTCACAAGGTGAATGTGTTTGATGTTGATGCGTTCAGCACCGTGAAAAGTACCACTGATGGTGACACCCTTTGGTGGTGTACCAATAGGGCGTGGGCCTTCACAACCACGCAGTTGCACGAGCCGTGTGTCTTGTACTGGCTGGTACTTCTGTCGCATCGCTCCCCTAACACCAGTATCTTTGTGAGACAATTCACTCACGAACTCAAGTTCTATTAGTTGAGGGTCAATGTTGAGTCTTTTCATATCATTTTTGGTGTGTGAACATTCTTGTATGGGTATGGTGACAATGATACCATCCTTGCCAGCAGTAACCCCGTCGTTGTCACGACCCATCATGATGTAGTGATTGGGAGAAACAACGGCTGATGCGTCAGCATCAATGTATGGTTGAACAATGACAGTACCGTATGGGTCAATGAGTCCTGTGTCATACATCGGTTTGTCCGATGGGTCGGGACTCATCATCGTGGTTATGATGCGAGTAGCAACGGTTGTAAATTCATCCCAGTTGTCAGCCATGCTGGACTCAAGCACGCCGGGCCGTGGGTTGAGTGGGCAAGCACGGACAAACACAGGGAAGGACAATTGACTGTGCTGTATTTGATGCTTCAACTGCTCCACATTTGAATCAATGAATGCGTCAATTGATGAGGGTAACTCATCACCTTCCTTGAGTAGAGTAACACCCGTTGTACGCAAGGTTCTCCATCCGAGGTCGGTTGTCAATGCCCCATGTGTCATGGTCAATTCTTCGTATGCTTCTAACGCTAATGCTTTTTGGCTCATCTTAATCATCTCCTTTCTTCTTTCTTGGTTTAAATACTGTTCAAGTTCAGTTTGCTATTGCTAATACCCATCCGTCATGGTCAGTGGACATGTTCTCACTAAAGTTAAACACTGTACCTGCACGATTGACATAGTACCACGAACCACCTCGTCGGCGTACTGAACAACCTGCGGGTAGGTATTGGTTGATTCTTTTTGCAGTGGTGAGTGTGTAGTACCCACCGTTGTTGATTACTATTTTTGTAGGAGTCATGCGTACTACTACCGTTTTGTGGTACACCACATCAACTACAGGTATGCCATCAACCACCTGCATCTTCATGCGGGTTGCCTTTCCTAAAGGTCTGCCCTTCACAGGGTTCTTTGCTTTGCTCATGTACTTCATGAGGTCTTGGTAGGTTATCATTCATTCACCCCCGTGTACATGTGAATGGCATTCATGGTGTCTTCCCATGAGCCTGTGTAGTCTGCGAAGCGGTTGTCTTTGTACATCCCACTCACCCATGTGAGTGCAGGTAGGTAGTCCATGCCCTTCTTGCCGACAGCGTAGGCAATCACATACGCAGGGTGAGAGAAGGGATGCTTGTGTGTCAGTTGGTATCGGGTCATCAAGTTCTGTGCTTGTTGTGTGTTCATGCAACCACCTCCGTGATGGACACGAGCCAACCTTCTGTGGTCGGTGGGATGTTTGGATTCTCAGCCCGCCACTCACTACTTCGGCTCGCTTCTTCAATTGAGCGAATCTCAATCTTGTAGTTGTCGGGACGGATGGCTAACTCCATCGCTTCTTGCACTGGGAAGTTGGGGTAGCACAGCATGAGTCGGTAGAAACGCACAGCCTCATCCACGAAGGACTCCACCATGCTGTTCCTGTTACTGTTCAACGCTGTGATGATTGCGTCGGGGTAGTGTGTGAATCTGTTTTCTTTTCCGATGATTTGTTTCTCGCTCATGCAATCACCTCCATGTCGGCCTTGAAGTCAAGGCGTTCTTTTTCGGTCATCCAATTGACTTCACCTTCAAACAAATCATATCCGCACGACCAACATTCCTTGTTGTGATATTGAGGTCTTGTGCTGACATTGTTCAAGCAGGTGTTCTCCCCACAATGAGGGCAGGTATCTACGAAAGCGTTGGTACTCAAGCGACCACCTCATGATGCTTGAGGAAACAATCAACACACACTTCCATGTGTTCGTTCTCCTTTCCGACATGGATGATGTGTCGCTCACCTGCAAGGTGGCAATGTTCCGACTCGTTCATGTGACAGCGACTCTTGCTGAATGCAATGGGTTCACTGTTCTCCCCCATATCTTCTTCAAATGGTACAGGGTTGTACCACGCTACGCAAGTGTCGCACCCATCCCATCTGCTCAAGCAACCACCTCCAAAGTGCCGTCTGCTTGCTGTCGCCAGCGTGTGAAGTACATGGCATTGTCATTCGCCCATTCAATGAGTCGCACTTCGGACTCCCACAGGGAGAAGTCGGCTTTGATTTTGGTGCTGATACGGGAGAGGTCAGTGAGGGTAGGTGTACCAGCCACGCCATAGTCGGATACATAGGCTCGGATGCCACCGTTCTTGTGGTACACATAGTGAACAGTGGATTCCATACTATGCCGCATGTATTGTGCGGTGAATGCTCCTCTCTCGGAGGAGGGAGGGACAGGCTTCAACGGGTTTTGGGTTTTGGTTTTCATTTGAATCGGCTCTTACTTCTATCTTGGTTTAAATACTATTGGGATTCAGTGGCCTCTTTTTCTTCACGCTCGTTGTGCTGTGTCATGTATGTCACTTACCTCACTTTATTCATTTCTTTACTCACCTGTTTTGACCCCCCACGAATACTCACTTTACTCATAGGTCTTACTCTCTATATTATATGTGTGTAGTAGTAGTGAATAATGAAGTAAGCGTGGCGGCTTCTCCTCCATTGAGTGTAGAGGGTATGAGTGAGGTGACGCTTTACTCAAATGAGTGAAGTGGTTTTTGAGGTAAGTGAGGTAACAGGCTTGCAGTGTCACGGTTTGGATGTGTCATAGGGTGAGGTAATCATGACCGAACACGAGAGGCTAACATGTGAGGGCGAACATGTTCGTATTGTTTCGCTCCCCCTCTGAATTGGATGCCCTTTCCTATAGGGATGGGCGAGGAAGAATCATAAGCGCAAGGTTAGGAATCGTGCATCGCTCGCAGTGCGAGGATTATTTTCTGTGACATACGCTACACGAATGACATGCGTGAAGAGTCCAACCCATATGGGTGCGTTGCTTTTACACGCAAGGCTGAACCTTTGTTCGGGCGTAGGCGTGGCAACAGCACCCCTCTACGCACACGCTATGGGGAATTTTGCGATAAAAAAAAGCCCCCCGTGAGGCCGTAGCCTCACGAGGGGCGGTGTACAGGTCAGAGACTTGGGCGGGGGGGCGTGTTAGTGAACGACTCACTGAGGGGTCATGACACCCTCAAGGCGGGTGATGTCCTCGCTGAACCACTCACGGGAGCGCAGTGTTGAGCCAGCACCAGTGTGAACACGCTTGGGAGCACCTGCTTTCTTAGCGAGGGAACGCAGTGCCGCAGGTGAGAGGTCGTCAAGAGTGGAGGTGGCGAAGCGAGTGACACGACCTTGGTTGGTCTTGCCCACTGAGTCGGCTTGGCCATACACAAAGGTGGCGGAGAGGGTGAGGCGGTCGGCTTTCTTGTCCTTGTCCTCCCACCAGTCAGCACCGAAGAGGACACGAGCCACCGCTTTGTGGGCTTTCTTGTCCTTCACGAACACACGAGGTTCACCACTCTTGCTCAAGAGCGTGCCTTCTGCGAGGTCACGGTTCTCCTGCTTCTTGTCGTCCTTCTTCACACGCTTGTTCATGTGAGCGACCACTGCATCAACATCGGCAAAGAACGCATCGCCAGCCTTGAGTGTGGCCGTGACGGTGTTGGCCTTGCTCAAACGCTTGATGGCTTGGCGGTAGTTGCCGACTGAGTGAGCCGCACCGTTGCGAATTTGACCCGTGTTCACACCCTTGCTCACCTTGTATGTGAGGGCGAGGGCTTTGCGGAGGTTCGGGACGGATGCGTTCTTACCGACCCAGTAGGTAGGCACAGCGTCACGGATGGAGGCAGGGCCGTACTCGTGCATGATGGCCACGAGGTCACGAGCAATCGCAATCACCTCGTCCCTCGTGAATGTGGTGTGTGTGTGAGAGCCGTCTTTGTTGGCTGGCACGAGTTCAAGGGGCGAGCGAGCACCTGTGAGGACACGCTTTGTGGCTTTGCCGTCCACCATGCGGGTGAAGGTGGTGGTGGTTTGCAGGGGCAAGACGCACGCTTTGGCTCGTGAGCCGAGCATGGCATCAATGCGCTCCACAACGGGGGCAACTTGCATAGCAAACGGCAGGGTTCGGTCAAGGGCAGGCAGGGGGTTCATGTGCTTTGTTTCAGACATTTTGTTTCAACTCCGCTTGTTACTTCTATCTTGGTTTATAACCTATTGAGGTTCAGTGCCCTGTTTTGCTTCCCCCGTGTGTACATAGCACATAGCGCAAAGCACCGTAAGGGAGGTGCATAACGCACCCATATGGGTTGGGGTCAAGGTGTCGCTATTCATGGGGGCTTGCGACTTATGGGTGTGCGAGTTATGGGATGGGCTGGAATCTATAGACACGCTCACGCAAAGGCGGGCGAGAGGGGTGGGGATTCTATAGACCCGCCCCCTGCGCCCCCGTCTATAGACCCGCCCCTATGCGAGTGTTGGGTTGAGGGTGGGGCATAGCACAACGCAGTATAGCGGTCTATAGAACGGGGTACTGCGGCCCACCCACCCCATAGCACAGCCCCATAGCACCCCCTTAGAAGGAGTCATAGCACAGTGCTATCCCATAGCACTTCTTTTGGGCACGCATAGCGTTCCCAAAAAAAAATTACAGAATGGATTTTTT